>ERZ808278.51-NODE-51-length-103914-cov-11.537710_pt1 | contig 103914 bp, 145 predicted proteins | sample MGYA00521239_ERZ808278 | MGnify/ENA primary metagenome ERZ808278 (study PRJEB31516, sample SAMN03275600) | gut metagenome | biome: mammalia-associated habitat; material: feces | host: Papio cynocephalus | place: Kenya | collected 2012-07-17 ...
GGGGGGGTGATTTTTGTTCTTGCAAAGATGCAATGCTCTGTTAGACCACGATAATATTGCCCAAGACCCATTTTATCTTTGAACCATGTAATCATGGCGACGTACTCGAAGCCCCACGCTTTAACAACGTCCAGTGCATCCGGCAGAAAGTTGTTAGTCGTCCACAAATACAGGTGACAACCGTCTGGGTCGGCAAGGTCGCGGACAGGAAGTGCTTTGATGTCGGCTGTACGCATCAAAGAGTAGTGCCTGTCCGCGCCGCGCTTAATTTTTCCACCGCCCGCCTCCATCCACGGAGGGTCGGCGTAAATGGTTTTGTACTTCTATGTCATTGCACAGTGTCTTCTTTCGTTTGAAGCCATGCCGCATATTCTTCGGCGCGAGCTTTGCTGCGAAATACTAATACTTCTCTATAAGGATCATTGTTTTCAAACGGAACATCGTCGGCGAAACAATTGCCGAACACGCACAAATCACGCTCTTCGCTGTCTTCGTTATCGTGGATAAGATAAAGCGACTTCATTTCATCACCGTAACTCTTGCTGATTTCAACAAGGGGGATTTCTTTTACACGATAAACTTTTCTAAAAGTGTCACAATTACATCGTATTTCATGTTTTCTTCCGGTAGAGGAAAATAACTCTACATATCTTCGCTCGTTACATAAATTACATTTGGGCTTTTTTACAAATTTGTAAACAATGCAATATGCTACAGTAGGGCAATCGGCGAGAAGCTCCTTCAAGCTCATTTGTTTTGCATCGCAAGCCGCTTTTTCGGCTTCATTTATCTTGTCATGCAGCTCTTTGACTTTCTCTTCCCAATTGTCGCAAAGTTCGCGGTAGGATTCATTTTCTTTGCGCAAGCGTTCTATCTCTTCGATGTACTCTGCGAGGTCGAAGTCGGAAGGTTTATTGTAAAAATCATCATTGTACATTTTCATCGTCCTCCCACATAGAAATCACAGGCCACTTCTTGTCACTCATCGTCATCATTATCGTCATCGTCCTCCTCCCACGGCGTGTCCGCCATCTCCTGCTCCGTTGGCTTCCGCATCCAACAGCGCCACGTTACGCCGTAATTAATATCGGCATACCACACACGTCCGCCGTCGAAATATATGCGGTGGCTTTTATGCTCCCAGCACGTTATCTTTCGCGCATGGACGCACGGCTCGTCGCCGCCGTTGTTATCTTCCAGCCATACAAGCACTCCTGCGCTTACTGCAATATCTGTAAGGGTTAGCACCAGATTTACGTTACCGAGCATTGTCATTCCTCCCTTCGTCCCGATTCCATTTCCAGACCGCGCCCCACTTTGTCAGGGCTTCCCGGCCGCAGTAGTAGCAGGTGGCGCACACGATTTGGTACCGCTGGGGCGTGGACGGGATAATTGTGCGCCACGTTTCCAGTGTGGCTTCGCCGCACAGGGGCATGGCTTCGAGTTAAACATTGCTCGTGCCTCCTTCCGGCGGCTTCGGCAGCGGTTGCCAGTGCGTCACAAGGCGCGTGATGTTGCACAGGCTGTACGTCAGCCATTCGCCATCTCCATAGTATTCCGCGATTGTCGCTTCGCTTCCCACCTTGACGAGATACGCTTTCTTGTCCTCATCCTCCGGCGGCAGCTTCTCTTCTGCGGACACCCATTCGTCCGGCATCTCGCGCCAATGCGTCACCTCGCACTCAACGTTAAGATCATCGTAGTCAAGCTTCCATACGCCATAGCCCCAGTAGCCAGCAACCGCCCATCCTTCGACGGTTGCGATAAGACACGCCCGCTGGTCTGCCGGAAGCGTCTTTTTTACGGGAAACCATTCCGGCGCACGGAGATTCCACTTCTTTGCTATGTCTTCATATTTTTTTTGCGCCAACGGCAGCCTGTTGACAATGTAAGCACAAGCAAATCCAGTCCCCCGGAAAATACGGCATACCCATAAGTATCACCATGTTTGGTGCTTGATATACATCAGGTTTTCTCCCGCAGAACGGACACCGTTTCAGTTTAACGTTTGAACGAAATTCTGCGATATTCGCGCTCATTATTTTGCCACCTCTTCAATTACTCATGGTGAAGTTTCCCTCTTCCAACAGCCCAGCAATGACCATTTTTTCCACGACCGAGACAATCATGACCTCTAATATCTTCGTCAAATTCAACGCAATATATATTGCATTCTCTCATCGTGTGGATGATTTTGCCATGTGAATTATGGATAAGCGTGTTGCCTGCATCCCAGTCGCAAACAACCCTATCCCCAACATAAAGTTCACCATCACTTGCTTTCAATGGTTTTGCAAACAGTCGCTCAAAAGCAACTTTTGCCCCAACCTTGAAGTTGAATTTGTCAGCCGGGTTGCAACGCGCGGTTGCGCTCTTGACTTCTTTGCCATTGATAGTCATCCGCGCAGTTGTCGTCTTGCCATCACAGTCAATTTCAATACGATACGGAGAAGAGGGGACAGTTTCGCCCAAATCAACATCTTCAAAGTCCACGACGAGCGTTCCTGCTTTTTTGAAGTAACTTATATCTTCCCAATAAATGGAATGCGACATCTTGCCGCACTTGACAGCGATTTCTTTTCCTTTGGATATAGCACGTTGAATATTTCCAAGTTCATTATTATCAGAAAAACCTAACCACCACAAAAGCCCTTCCTTGTCACACGCTTTCAGAAAAGTTTTGGCATTTTCCTTCTTCAAACGAACAGCAATGTCTTTCTCGATGAACTCCTTCATGGTAAACTTCTTGAAATCCTGCATGATATACTCCATAACAATTCCTCCTGTTAAATCGTAGGCCAGCGATTGTTGTTATCGGCCAGCGCAATCATCATGATAAAAGCACCGATAAATAGAGCAAGCATTACGCCATCAAGCATCATCCATATTCACCACCTTCTGTGCTTCAAGAATGTAGTCATCGCCTTGCTGGGTAAAAGTTCTGCGCGGTTTATTCGGCACGCCGAATCGTGCGCCAAATTTCTGCATGGCAAGCGTAGGCTGTTCTTCGTACATTCTCCCCTCAAAAGAAACAACAGCACCGCATTCCGCATAATTTCTGCAATAAAAAGCAACACCGTCGGGCAGCATACATGGACGAGCAGCCGCCCCACAAATCGGACAAAAATATTTCAAGATTTTCGCGCCTCCTTATTAAAACGGCATAGTAGTTTCAGCATACTTCACGCCATATTCTGGACGAGAACAGGCAAGAACGGCGGGCTTCTCAATGCCCGTTTTATCCCAGCCGAAATCATTATTATCGCCTATGTCGGCTTGGTAGATTCTACGGCTATCAGCGCAGAATGCGCACTCAATTACCTTCAAAACGCCATCCTCGCGGTTCTTTAAGACGCGAAGATTTGGGCGCTCCGACACAATGCCGTTATCTGCGAGGTTTAGAATCTGCGAATTGCCAGCAATATCATCTCCACGAATCTGTTCACCTGCTTTTGTCTTGCGGGGATGCGCAATCAGGATAACATGCACGTTGAAACGCTCCGCAAAACGCTTCGTGGCGTTAATAAATTTTCCCTGCGCACGAACTTCTTCATCCGAATCAGATACGGAGGTCATCATGTTATCAATGAGGAACAGAGAACATCCATATCGCCTCGCCACGCCTGTAAAAACGTTAAAAATAGCATCTGCCTGAGACGTATCGAAGAACTCTTTGTTATCGTAGAGAAAAAACTTGCCATCGTACCACTGCCGAATACGCTGATGAACCTCCCAAGGGACAAATGGTATTTCTTTCCCCTTTGCTGGGTCGAATTTCAGCCCAATATAGTCACTTCCTGCCGCTTGAAAGTGAATCCAGTTCTGAAATCGCTCCTTATTCAACTCACCGGAGTATGCGCACACGCTCTTCCCCTGCTGAATCGCATTCAAAAGGATAAGACCAGCCAATGTGGACTTGCCATGTCCAGTTTTGCCTGTCATAATCGTGATTTCGCCGGGCGCAAGACCACCGATACAGTCATCCAGCGCAGGAATCATCGTCTTAATACGCGGTATTGTTGTGGTATCAATGGGCGTGACCTTTGCGAGGTTAATAACGCCCCTGATAGGGATTTCTTCTGCTGTTTCGGCAGACGCGATGACCTCCAAAGCACCATAAAAGTACAGAATTTCGTTCGCATCCTTGCAAACCTTTCCATCAGGGCGTGAAGGGTAATTATTCACAATTTTACAGCGGCTTTCATCAAGTCGGCGCGACACTTCATGCACCATCTTCTGCCCCGGCACATCATTATCACCAAACAGTACGATGGTTTTGAAATGTTCCAGCCAATCATAGCAGTTTTCAATCCACGAAGTGTCTTCACAGCCGCTCGGAACAGAGACAACGTTCTTAATGCCCACCTCATAGAGGCTCATCGCATCAATCATCCCTTCCGTAATGTACAGCGGCTCACTGAACACGCAATCATCCATGTGAAAGAGGACTGCCTTTGTGTTTGGCTCGCGCCATTCCTTTGGACGCTTTGCTTCCTGTGGGTTGGGCTTATAAGGAGGGCGGAACTTTACAAAAACATTGACGCCGTTTTCATAGAAAGGGAAGACGATGTTCCCTTTGTTGTCTGCGCCGACCTTAAAAGTATCAACTGTGTCCTTGCTTATCTTTCGCCGCTTAAAGTAGCGATAAATCTCATCCGTTGCTGGCAGAATCTCCACTTTTGGAAGCACATAGTCCTTGTTTTGCGAAATGCGGTTTCCTGCGTTCCTTGACACTGACAATGCTGTGCCAAATTTTTCTGCAAGCACTGAAAGATTTCCGTGTACTTTGCAGGAGCCGCGCATACATACAAAGCAACCCTTATCGATGGACAATGCGAAGGTGTTTTTGTCGCCATGCTCGCCGCCGTGACAGAATGGGCACAGTTCTGGTACGATTTCCCGTCCAAGCGGCTTTTCTCTTATCCTGTATGGCGAAAGAAATTTATCTGCAAAGGCAATAATTTCTGCTTCACTGCCACCAGCCATTGCAATTTCCTCCTTATAAATAATGAAGCCGAACACAAACGGCTGTATTCGGCTGTTGTTCCTGCTTATCAGGCAGAATCCTGCATGTACTTGATAAACGCTTTCCCAATGCGCTTTTTGGCGCGGTAAATGGCAGATTTTGAAAATCCGCAGACAGACTCAACAGCCAACCAATCGCCGCCATTAACAATCGTTTCAACAGCAAGTCTGTCGTTGTCATCCAGCTGGGCTGCAAACTGGGCAACATTAACATCACGCAAAACTCTACTGTATGCAGAGTCATCATCTTCCAACGTTGCGACTACGGATTCTACATCGAAAGCGTTTCCATATTTCCGCATCATCTGCGTATAATGGTCGCACTTTCGCGGGACTCTCACGGACAACTGGCGCTGAGTGTATTGACACATGACATTTTTCAGCTCGATATTCCGCACACGGAAATCATCTACGCTGCACCTGTCTCTTCGAAATTTTTCGATACAATATGCGAAGCACTCCTGCTCCAAATCTTCGACGGATACACGCGAAGAAATCATCTGGCAATGTCCATGATAAAAGTGCCTTGCATAGCTCTTGACACGAAGTTCGATGCTGCGGATTAACTGTTCCTCCATCTGAATCGCTCCTTTTATGGAGCAGTCGGTGAAGGTGATGGCGTGTCGCAGGAATCTGCGGTGACAAGTGATAGTGACGACTGCAATATGTCGATGCGGGTGAATTAGTGCGATGGGCGGCGGTAATTAGAAGGGGAGTTCGTCGTCCTCAACCGGGGTAAAACCGTTATTCTGGGCATTGTTGACAGGCGCAGCGGGACGCTGCTGATTCGAGCTGTTGCATGCCTGTCCGCCAGAATTATCGTCACGGCGCGGCGACATCCCTTCAATATTTTCAGCACGAATTTGAACTGCACAGCCATCCTTGCCGTCTTTTGTGACGTAATGCCGGATTGTTAAGGAGCCTGAAACACAAACCTTGTCCCCTTTGCGGAACCACTTTGAAACACGGTCTGCGAGATTGCGCCATGCCGTGACATCAAAGAAATTTGTCATATATTCTCCGTCCGCGTTCTTTGAAATGGAACGTTCCGCCAATCCAAACGACAGGCAGGAATAGCCATTGATGTTTTTCAGCTCTGGGTCGGCGGTAAGCCGCCCGACAATAGTAATGTTGTTCACGATTTCTTTTCCTCCTGCTGAGTTTCATTCTCATCCATAACGTCGCCGTCCATTTCGATGACGGTCGCCGGAACGGAATACATTTCGTCAGAAATATCTTCCTTAATACTGTCGTCCTGCACAACAGCGCGGACAAATTCAGTCTTCAGCGGCGCATATTTCAGAACACGCTTCAGTACTGTCTTTTTCGACATGCCCTCAAAGTCCGACTTCCAAGGTGAGAAGCTGCTGCTATATGCCTTGCTGTACTTTGCGGCGTGTTTACGCACGTCGTCCATACTCATAACCTCGAAACCAAAACCGCCGCTCTTTGTCTTGAACACTGCGTATACCTTAATGGGTTCGCCACGGTCTTTTTCAGCGGGCTTATGAGTGAGCTTCGGATTGAGACCGTATTCGCATTCAAACGTATCGTTCGCGTACACAACGTGTGCCTGAATGGATTCGACTTCGCCGGAACGATAGGCAAGATCAATCAGCCCCTTGTAACCCAACTGGAATTGCGCTTCCAGAACACCCTTATTGAGGTAAGGGAGGACATACGCCTGACCAAGCGGCGTGTTGACCTCCATACCCAACTGTGCGCTGGTCATCATTGCCGCGAGGAAACTGCGAGGTGTACAGTCTGCGAGCTTCGGGTTGACCGAAATGGCAGACAGGACAATTCGCGTGAATCGTTCCGGCGTAATCACGGAGGGCTATGCCTTTTTGATTTCCGGCGCCATCTTCTCGATGTACGCTTGCATTGTCATCTTTTCCGGTGCTTTCTTCGCCTACTGATTCTGAATCTTTGCTTCCATTACATATCATCCTTTCTTTCTGCAACCTTGAAAGTTCTAAAATTGCTCTCCTTATAGTATTTGGAGAGGTCAATGTCCGGGTTTTCCTTTGCAAAAGCCTTGACATCAAAGCTCTTGCGGGTTTGCTGGCGCCATGTCACATAGTAATTCGCCGCCTCGCCGCGCTCTGCACTTGCCATCGTGAGCTTGATGCGGTTTGCCGCTTCATCGCGCAGGGTTTCCAGCTCTTTGATTCTCTGTCCTAAGGATATGTAAGTATCAAGAGCAGAGGAAACGCTGGACAAATCCGCGTCCGCGTCAGCCGTGCCTGTATAGATGGCGGCAATCGTATCTGTGGTGGATTTCAAACCATCAATGGGCGGCAGCTGTTTGGTCTCGACGTACTGCCAAAACTCCTTCTCAGCATCCATTAGTGCTTTGATTTCATCCTCGTCACGTTCGAGCGTGAAGATACGGAAGTCGTGATTACCAATTAAGACTGCCAAATACCAGCGCTGCTTCCCTGTGACCGCCATGTAATGCACCATCTGGCAGTAGTAGTTCGCCGGATATTCGCCGCATTTGAACTTCTTCAAATTCATCTCGCTGGTTGTCTTGATTTCAAGTCCCGCATCTTCGCCGACAATGGCGCGGTCGATGTTGGCAATCGCCCACGGATAGTCAGAATTGAAATAGGACTGCTGGTCGTTGCGCACCTTCTTTCCTGTCTCCTGCGCAAACTTCTGCGCGACAAACTCTTCCAGATACGTCCCAACTTCCGTCGCAAGGTTCCCCTCGAAGCCCGGAATCTTCCCGATTTTCTCTGCCCAAAGGCAGTACGGAGAGGTGTGGTCGTTCTATCCGACAACTGCCGCCGCATCAGAGCCACCGATATAATGGCTTCTCAATTCTGCCCACTCTTCATGGCTGGCGGTAGAACGTTTTGTAATTTTACCCATGTTCAATCACCTCACATATAGAAACCTATCGAAACATAGAGCATTCCTCCTTAAAGAATTCGACTACCCATTATAGGTGCGTTTTCTTTCGTATTTTTGCCGCCTATTCAAAAAATAAATTTACTGTTGTCGGCGCTTGATTTTATGGCACAAGAAAAGCGACCGAAAGATTTCTATCCTTCGGCCGCCTCCTATATACACACTCACGGATTCAACGCTTTTACTGGCGTCCAGTCAAGCGATTCGATACATTTCCGCCGCTCTTCCATACTGGAATGGTCGTAGCGATTCGTGATGCGGATGGACTTGTGATTTGCAAGGTCACGAGCCACTGCAACGCCGCCAATCTTCTCGACTTCGGAAATATATGTATGCCGGAGTGCATGAGAACCTGTAAAACATCCCAACTTATCCTGCAAAGGGCGAAGCATGGCATACACCGCGCTTCTCGTCATCGGTTTGCCGCTCTTAGATGCGAAGAGCGGCGCATCATAATCATCCGTATCCGTTCTGGTCATCAGATACTTTTCCAGATACGGATAAAATGCGCTGGCTACCTCAACGTCCTTCCATGCACCGCCTTTTCGACGGCAATGGATAAGCCCTCGCTGCTTCCGTGTTATTGCACCAATCGTCAAGGAGCAAAGCTCATCAACGCGGATACCGGAGTAGACGAACAAGGCGATGATGGCTTGATTGCGCTCCTTAAATCCAGTTTCGCCCGCCTCTTCAATCAGTTTTGCTACCTCATCATGAGACAGCAGCTTCTCTTTGGGGCGTTCCCATTCGGGCAGCGATTCAGCGGTTGGTACTTTTACCGTATGCAGGAGATGGGACAAGTCAATCGCGATATACCCGATGGCATATGCCCAGCGCAGGAATGGATTGATAAAAGCGACATAGTTATTGGCGGTCGCGGGCTTTTTGTCGCGCATAAACGTGTTATACCACGTCTGCAAGACTTCTCCGTTCAGCCGCTCAATCAAGTCAGCATTCACAACGACTCCATAATGCGCCGTCAGGTCATCGAGAAATGTCCCAAGCCGCTGCTTGCAAAGCAGGTTCGTGTTCTCCGACACATCGAATCTCCGCGATTCGATATAGAAATCAACCATCGGATAATTCCGAAGCTGATTCAGGAGGGTGGTGGCGGTAATAATTGCGTGCATGTGAGTCACCCTTTCTGTATTATTTTATTTCGCCGACTTATGATAAGGGCGGGCGCGTCCACAGATTTTCTGGCGAAGTCTGCGCCGCTCTAAGATTTCCTGCCATTCTTTCAAGATGCCTTGAAGGTACGGTGTGTTCTCATACTGCCACGCAGTTGCACCATCCGCCGTGCGGTAAGAGCGGACGAAGAAAACGTCGTGGGCGAACAGAAATTGCTCGAAATCTCTGCTCATAGTCGTGTACGTTTCGGTGGTCTGCTGCATAATATCTTCCTTTCTTACTCGGATGTTTTTGTCCAACTGCAACCGCAAACCTTTCCGTTCTCGGTTGCTTGTATTATAGCAAGTTCTGGCGCAAATGTCAAGAGGAATGCGAACATTTGTTCATTATTTCCTCAATTGGCATCCGGCTGGATACCACGGTCAAGCAGGGTATAAATGCCGCGCTCCTTTAAGAAGTCGTACAGGAATTTACGCCCTTTCTGCGTCCACTTCAAGGTATTGGAAATGATACCAGTATCACCGATGACGGTCGTCTTCTTAAAGGCGTACCCCTCATTCTGGTACTTCGCGTAGAGTTCGTAGCAAGCCGATTCTGTTTTGCCGCCATTCCACCACTGGATGCCAAGTTCATGGAGCAGGTCGTTGAAATCTTTTGCCGCCATGCCATACTCCTTGGCGATAGACGTGACGTTAATCAGCGTCTTGTTGTCATAAATCTTGTCGTAGTGCTGCGCCTTAGGGAGAAGTGCCGCATTTTGCGCCGCAAGTGCTTTCGACTTTGCGCGTTCTTCCTTGAGGGCAGTCAGCGCACCGATAAGCATGTCGGGGTCATTCAGCACCTCTTCCACGGCGTACAGACCGTGCTTACGGATGGAGGGCAAGACCTCATCGAACACCCAACGCTCGAACTTTTCTGCACCCGGAAGTTTGCTCGACACAATCAGGCGGTAGACATCGCCCTCCGAAATGTACAATCTGGTACGATTTATTCCCTTATCATCCGTGTAACGAATCGTTACACCAGTTTTAGTGTGGTCGGCAAGCGCCTTTCTGCTATTAGTATAACCGAGAGCGTTTGCCACATCTGCCCCACAGAACAGAACCTTATCATCCTCGACGATAGTTCGCACGTTCCCGAACTCCGGGTTGGAGAAGATGCGTTCTGCGGCAGACGGCAAATTTGCCACCTCCTCATTGTCCGAAAAAGTTTCCACATTTTCGGCGCCAATAGATGAATTTTCAGGCGGGATGAAACTCATCTGCTCTGCTTCCGGCTCGTCCGGGTCAATCTCCGGGAAAAACTCGTCCAGTAAGAAGTGGTCGAAGTCGGGATTCCTCGACTTCAAATTCTTAATCATTTCTTTGATGCCAGCCTTATTGACGATATTCATCGGGAAATAGCGCTGGTTTGCGAAGAGCGGAACTTTGCGCTTGTTCTCGGCGCTTACTTTGTACAGACACACCGTCGTGTTGCCGATTTTCATCCCCTGAACGATGTCAGCGGCGATGTACCACGTCTTCCTATTGATGGTGGTCGTGCGGATGATGCCGTACTTTGTTTCGTGAGGGACAACCAGATGTTCATTGTTAGCCATTGATATACTCTCCTTTATATGTATTGTCAAGCCAGCAGAAGATTCTGCATTGTCGGACTTGATGTCAGGTAATAGTCAGCGTTCGCCATAACGCGCTCGTAGGCTTCGCGCCCTTGGAAACTGTCAACGACGGCGCGTTCCTCCGCATCCATATCAGCATAGGACTTCTTGCCATAGGTCGGCGGAAGCCAATTCTTATGCTGTCCGGCGAAAATGTTGAACTTTTCCAGCAGTGCGTCATCCTTAAAAACAAGGTGTGCTGTGCCTTTCTTATAGAAGGTGACGGTGAAATATTTGGTGTCGATGTTTCGCGTATACTGCGTAGCTTCGGCGACCTTGAAGTGGGCAGCAGTACGGACATCCGCTGTGCGTCCGCCATCCAGATAGTCAAACACCTTCTCAATATCGGCAAAAAGGCTCTCCACATGATAAGCGCGGAACTCTTTCGACCACGAATCATAGGCGCGGAAGAAAGGGATAATGACTTTCTTGCCGATAGCGAAGCAGTCATTCGTTTTCCAGCCATTATAATAATGGCGGTTCGGACTTTCCTCATTCCACGAATGCGCCGTCCAATCATCGAAGAGGTTCAGGATAGTATCATTCACGCCCTGCCCGATTTTCTGCACCATCTGCTGCATCAGCGCGAAGATATTATAAGCAGAGAAGTCATAGTCAGCGAAGCGATTGATGTCCGACTGCAATTCATGGAGTAGATTGCTTGTTAAACCGCCGCTAAAGATAGGATTATGGAAGAGCATCTTCCAATACTTGATACGGGTGGCGCGAACGTATTCATTTATAGACACTCCGCCAATGCACGTCGAATTTCCACGCAAAGTCAGCTGCAAAATCGGCGTATCATAATCCTCATTGCCGCTCAAAATATGAGGAGAGAGGGCTTGATACTCTTCAATGAGCTTGATGCCGCAGGAAATCTCGTACTGGCAGCGGTTTGCCATCTCATCGACGACATGATAGCGGGCAACGTCGGTTTCAGACGTACCTTCGGGGACAGCAGTCGGACGCGGAATTTCAGCGGCTTTTAATTCATCGAAAATCGTCGATTCTTTCTGCTGCTTCGGGATGGAAAGCGATACAAGCGCAACTTCGACGCTTGTTTTTCTTTCCGCCCCCTCAAATTCTCCGGAAAGAAACTGAATTTTTGCGCCTCCTATATGCAGGGCGTTCACCAGACGCTTCCGCTCCTCAGAATAGGGGTTGCGGATGGTTTCGGCGTTCAGCAAACAGCGAATTTCGCCGCCATACTGCATCAGCTCCATCGCATGAAGCAAATGCGCCGCGCCTTGGTCGAAGGGAGGGTTCATGACGATAAGGTCATAGCGCTTATAGGTGTAATAATTTAGAAAATCATCATAAACAACGCGGAATCCACGATCGACAAGCTGATGACGGAGATATGGGTCGATTTCGATGCAGTCAAAATCAACCACCCCCATCAACCGCTCAACATTTTCGGAATTTTGCCGCCCTATATAGGAGTCTCTGCACATTTTCTGTACTGTTGCGATGGCGATGTCCCCTTTTCCGGCGGACGGTTCAAGCGCAGACCCGATTTCGTACCAATTGATGCCGTCCAGCATCTTTTCAACCAGCGCGGGTGGGGTTGGATAGAAATTCTTCTTTGCTTCATCGGTTTCGAGACGAGAAATTATGTCCATAGGCGTATCTCCTTATTCTGCCGCCAGCGTAAGGGCTGTTACAGCTTCATCAATCAAGGTCAGCGCATCATCCAGATTGTCGATGGCTTCCTGCATACGGTCGCCGCGCTCGCCATTCTGGAAGGATTCGGGGAGGTTGTCGTAGGCATCCTGTTCCTCGGACTGGATGCTTTCGATGTCGGACTTCAAGGTTTGCAGGGTATCTGTGATTTTCTCAATGCTGATACGGCGTGCTTTATTCATGTAATTTACTCCTCAACTTTCTTGGGCATAAGGTACGGGCAGATGAATCCATCAGAGTCAGTGGCTTCATCCAGCCAATGGATAAGCTCACGAGTGCCGGTACAGGTGAAGTACGCCTTAGGAAAAAGGCTAACAACGGAAAGCAGGAAACTTTTCTGGCAGAACGTGTCCTTGATTTCCACGATGTTACGGCGCAGTTCAATGTCAACACGCGAAGAACCATCAACGACATAAGTCTTAGGCATCAGGTCGCCCATACAGCAGACATCAGATTGCACAGCAGGAGACTGTTTGATTTTCTTTTGCGTGATACCCCGAATTGCAACCATGTACTTCTCATCTTCTGCCTTTCGGCGGGAGATAAGCCGTTCAGGCTCTATCCACTGCGGACAAGGAATATTGACATTATCAACCAGATTTTCCGCATCACCACGAAGGAAAGTGACCATATAGCTCGTAATGAGTACCGTTGCATCGTCAATATAGCGAACCTTGTACCCATCCTGCTTCTTCATCTCTTCATCGAAAGAGAAGACTCGTTCTTCAAGCGACTTTGCCATACCATTTTGCCTCCTTCATGTCCTCTTCGGATGGAATGCTGTTCCAGAAACGCCATTCTGTGCCGTAAGTTTCTTCGCCAAAGAGAAACGACTTGTTATCCGTCATGTGGATATTCCGAGCCGCAACGAACATGCCGTTCATCGACTGCACGACAATCACGGCGTAGATTTTGCCGTCATGAGTTTCTGCATAGCCGCAGATACCATCGGCAGGGGAGCGGTCAGTGTGCGAATACCTGTAATAGGACTTCAATTCGGACAACGAGAGCGGATGCGCTCGCCCAATCAAACCTTGCTGGCACAAAACATCTACCATCTTTGCAAAAGCCATGCCGACTTTGCCTTGAAGTATTTGAAGCTGGTCAAGCATATCGCCCCATTCGTCGCAACCTTCGGCAGCACGACGGCAAGTATCTTCTAATTCTTCTTTTCTCATAACATCAAAACCTTTCTATGCAATTGAGCAGATTATCTCAACAGAGAGGCGTTTCCTTGGCTTATTTGCAAGTGATTCGCGCCTCCTCATAATAACGTCACGGACGGATTGCCGCATTGCAGGGAATGTTTTCATCAAGGTCACTCCCTTTTCTAAAAAATGAGTTCGTCAATCACTTCCGCTGCGGCATCTCGTACCAGCTGATACCAGTAATCTCTTTCGTTCTTCATAGCGAGATACCGCATTGCAATTTCTCGGATGACTTTCTTATCCTTCAAGGCATTAGCAACACGGTCACGCTCTTCATCTGTCGCATCTTCATAATGGCAACCAAGTGCATCGTCTTCATCAACGTTATTCACAACATCGTCAACGTTGAAGTTGTCTTCTTCGACACAATAAGCATCATACAGCTCGTCCGGTGTCAACTCGAAAGTCTGCCCATCTCGAACGATAGAAAAGGTTTTGTGCATCATGTTACATACCTCCCAATACTTCTTTTAACTCAACGATTAACCGCAATGCAATCAGCCCAATCAAAATCTCCATATTGATTCTCCTCTTTCAGTTCCATTTTACTGGTGTGGCACACGAAGTACGTCAGATAATGAGCGTCCTTCTTATGCAACTGCGACAACCACAATGTTTGAGGCGGGTTATCAATCCATGTGCCATCAAGCGTCACAAGCGCATCCGGCAGACGGAACTTCTTATTGCGTCCACACACCAAGTCGTAACACTTTTGCTTTGGAACACGCCAATCCCATCGCGCATTGATGTTTTCCATTTTCCCGATTACAAGAGACTCACTCAACACAAGTCCTTGCCATCTTAGATACGCATCAAAACTTCCGCGTCTGTAATGATCTGCAACGAAGCAACCCCACATATCAGATAACCGCAATTGTGGGATGGGGACGAAGCTGAAATAGTTTTCATTGAGTTCATCGTAAGGCGCGAGGGAAGTTTCCGCCTCATAGCTGCTGCGATTAACGACCGCAACCAGCAGCATCTTCATCAGCATGGTTTCTCTCCAATGCCTGTTGCAAAGTCCACTTGCTGACCGACTTTAAGTGACATCAGGTAATCTGCGAACTCGTCAGCCGTCATTCTCTTATAAATTTTCCCCATATACTTACCCCCCTCAATCAAGTTCTCCGCGTTCGGCAAGTTCCACAATCTTCTTGCGAGCGTAAGTTTCAAAGACTTCCATCATTGCTTCTTCTGCCCCTTCGATGTCCATCACATCAACAACCTTGTCGATGTTACTGCGTGTTATTGCAATACTCTGACGCTCCAGCAGGTTCGCAATGTCTTCACGGTCGTACCACACATCCACAATTTCTTCAGGTGATGCGGATGAGTAGCCCAAATCGCCGTCCCACTTAACATTGATAGGTCGTTGCGACGTAAGAGGACAGTATTCATCCGCACCATTGTGGAAGTAATGATACCAGAGGTCATCATCTTCTTCACCGATACCATGCAGACGGAACTGCATATCCGAGAAGAGCTTCGACAAAGCAATCATATCATCTGCATGATTGTACCATTTTGCGTCATTCTTTGTCCCGAATGTCGCCGCATCATCATAGTAATAGCCATCATCGAAGGCGTAATCCATTGTCTCATGTTCGTGAATGTACTTCCGCAAATGGTTGAACTCTTCTTCATTCTGAATATGCAGAACTTCAAGGCTATACATCGTGTAATAACCCATAACTATTCCTCCCAATATTAGTGTCAATGCTTATGAAGCACAACGTCTCGGCCATTCAGCACCCAGCACTTACCGCAGGATTCGCAGTTGCCAGCGCAGGGGATTGCGTCGCAAGGGATTCTGGTTTCTTTTCCGTCGTCCATCCATGCGATAGGCAGCACACCAATCACATCGGGCGGAATCGGAACGCCTGTCCATGCAGACCAGACAAGCGAAAAGTTTTTCGGCAGCTTATGCAGATAGGGACGGATAATGTCTATCTGCTTGGTGAATGCGAGGAATCGCGTTCCCGGATTTGCCGCGATTACACGCAGCCACATCTCGAAGTAATCAGTAGAGAAGAAATCGCCGCTTACATGGAGGCGGAACACACGAGGTGCATTCAGACTCCCGAAGTAGCACATGAAATACTGTTCCACAAACTGCAAGTTCTCTTTGCAAGATTGCAAATTCCGCATATAAGCAGTGTGGACATTCGGGCGAAGGCGTTCTATCTTGCGGGCGTAGCAGCCATCTTTATAGCACGTTCGGCAAGCGTCAGGCGAACAGGTCAAACCTGCTGGCAATGAAAAAGATGGGACAACGCCCATCTTAGAATTGCCTTTCGAGATGTTAATCATGCGTGAATCCTCCGATACTCTTTAACGATTTCTGCACACACGTTCGGCGGCATTGTGGCTTTTGACTTCCCGGAATAGTACACGTCGATGTGACCGTTCTCATGGATAACGATTCTGCGACGTTCGCCCTCTTTGATAAGCCAACCTTTCGTGCGCAGAGGGATTTTGTAATTGATTTCTGTTGCAATCGCGAACAGATAAGAGAACTCTTCCTTTTCGAGCGTGCCGCCATGCAGAACCTTTTCGCGAACGGCTTTCATTTCACGTTCTTTTCTCGCACGCTCTTCTTCCTCTTCCTTTTTGCGCTGTTCTGCTTCTTGCCGCGCTTCTTCTGCCATCTCTTCCTCGACGCGGACATATTGTTCTTTCAGATACTGTTCAATTTCTTCCTTCATCGATGGGCAAAGCTCGATATAGGTCTTTGCCTCTGAAGTTTTCAGAAGTCTGCCAAGCAGCATCTTACGGTTAAGCAATGCGATTACCTGATTAGCATCCAGCGAATGATACTTGGAGAGACTTTCCAAAATCTCCGCATTAGACATTTCGTCTGGGCCACAATAGAACCTCTTCAACGGGAAGCAAAGTCCCTGCTCGGTCAGCAACACATAGACGGTCATATTTTCGCGGTCGAGGAACACGGTATTCCCCAACTGCTCCCAGCCAGTTGTGCGCTTCTTGCAAAGAGTATTTCCGTCTGCCTTGTAGCCGTAGTAGTACATTTATTCTTCCTCCTCATCAACATCATAACGTTCATCTGTCAGCTCAACCGACACAATATCAGAAGCACAAATACCTGCAAAGTTATTTTCGGTAAGCGCATCTTCTCCGCAATCGAGAATTTTAAGATTTGCAGCTTCTCGAATCTCATCATCGGAAGCGTCCGCATCAACGACGACCGTACAAGTATAGGCACGCTGGACAAGAACACCACACACAACGGCTTTCTTCTTACGAGCGTTCCCAGTCCAAACGTTTCCACATAAAGGACAAAGCTCATCGTCCCATGTCTCTGGGTTTTGACGCAGGGTGTAGGGGTGGAATGGTTTTCCACATTCATGACAAACAATAAGTTCGCCGTTATTCACCATCTTATCAACGCATTCTTTGCATAAAAGCGTCGGAGAACCATCCAAATCACCAGCCTCTTGAAGTGGATTATCCTTACTGGATTCACAGAAGCAGCACGAACAGCAGAACAAAACCTTGTCTGCGTTGGGCTTTCTTGTAAAAATATCGTGCTTGACTTTCAAATAGAATGAGCGCTGCTAACCATACGACTACCATCAACTTTCAGCATATACGACATCAAATCAATCCTTTCTTTTTACGGAGGATGTGACATTCCTCAGCGTATTTGCGCATTGCAAGCTGTTTGTTATGAAAACAGTACATTCGGCGACCGATAATCCCATGAATCACCCAGATACCTTTGGAATTTTGCGTTACGGAGGCGATTTTCTTCATGTCTGTGCCTCCTGTTCGCCTGTACCTGTTCCGAATTGCTCCATCAACGCAGGAACGATGTGGCAGAAGAACGCTGCCTCGAAATCCCAATCAGGATTATCAGCATTGGGGATGTCCACGTCATACTCAAAGCGGACAGCCAGCGTGTAGCACCGCTTGAATAATTCCGCGTTATCAGGGCAGGAGATAAGCCCTTCTTCAATGAGTGTCTGTGCGACACGCCCGACCTCAAACATGATTTGCTCAAACCTCATATACCGTTCTCCCTTCTTGAGTTCAATCTTCATGCTTGTCCTCCTTGTTCTCGTCCTTGATGTTAAAAATCATCCTCACAGCTTTCGCGGCGGCAGAAGCAGCATCAACGACCAGCCTCTTATCATTGCGGATTGCTTTGAGCCAGTTCTGTAAGTAGGCGGCACTGTTCTCTTCGGTTGCGTCACTCGTCAACCCAAGCATGTTCATACAGATTGCCGCACCCATTTCTGCAACAAGCTCTTCCTTTCCGTAATCAGCGTTGCCAAACGATGCGGTTTTGCAGATACGATTCAGGCGGTTTTTGTGCCCTGTGCTATGGACGTGCTCATGGGCAAGCGTTGAGTAATACTCACCGGTCGAATGGAACTGCGCCATAAGAGGAAGCAGAATCTCATCACGTTCGGGAGAGTAATAAGCACGGTCGCCGCCATTATGGAAGATGATGCCCTGCTTGGTGCGGTAGTCGGAGAAAATTTTCTCCGCATTAGAGATTTGAACCGCACCATTTGGCATCTGCACATCATCAGGAGGCGCAATGCGTGGTTTGATGGGCTTACTGGGGTCGTTGGGCTCAACCTGACTGATGTGGAAGACCGTGTTGTACTTCAAGATAGGCACAGTCTTCATCATCGGCTGCCCATTCTTTCCTATCATTGGATTGCCTTCACTATCCTTAATAGGGTAGCTCTGGATTTTCCACCACACACTGATGCTTCCTTTCTCACCCTTCTTAACATGCGCCCCGGCTTCCTGCCACTGTTTGAAGCTGGCGTACTCGCCCGGTTCGCCGAGAAGCATCTGGTTGAGCAGGGAATAAGCCTCCTTGTTGGCTCGCTTATAGGCGACATTCGCTCCACCGAGGCAGACCCATGGCTTCTTCCACGGGATTTCACCCTTCTCCATACGAGAAATGATTCGGTCGGTAACAATCTGGTACACATCAATAGCCATAATAGTTCCTCCTCTTATTGTTATAGGTGCGGTTTAGGCGCCCTTAGTTGCTGTTTCCAAAATGTTCATAGGAAGAATGGTTGCGTTCGCCGGAAGCTCTTTACGCACAGCTTCAAGCCTCTTGATTTCGGCTTGACATTTCAAAACCTCCGCATTATACTTCTTGATTTTTTCATCGTTCTCGGCGATAGCGTTCATGTATTCATTGCGATGCCATGCGTTGATACAACGGATTTCTGCCGCTCGCTGATAAGACGCGAGTGTCAATTCTTTCGGCTGCTTACCAATGATTTTCAGCACCGTAATGTAGGTGTAACCCGTCAATTTGGCAATCTCCACATTCGTGTAACCATTCTGCCTGAGATGCAGCATATGAGCCTTTCGCGTTTCGTTGTCCTTGAAGTTGTGCAACTCCAAACTACTAATTCTTTCGCGTTCTGCGTGACGGTCAACCTGATAATCTACCTTCTTGCAAAAGTCAAGGACTTGCCGTGCAGTGTAGGGAGCAACCTGATTCCCTTTGTTGCCATTAAGCACCTTGTTCACGGTAATCACCGAAATTCCGAGTTCCTTCGCGATGCGAGACTGCGTGTAGCGTTCCATTTCTGTTCATTCTCCTTTATCTTATTTCTTAAATTCGATTTGTTGGGCGAATAAAAAGCCGGGCGTATATGCTCGGCTTAAAGGGGGTGCGTGTTCAGTTAATTATCGCACATGGAAATCGTGTAAGGTGTCACTTTCACCATCTTTATACTCGCGGTCAGCACGGGCTTGTGCTTCGTCCCGTGCATCGTAGGCTTCCCTGAACGTCTTGAATTTAGCGACAACCTCTTCTTCCCAGCTTATTTCGTCGGGAAGTTGATACTCATCAACGAGGTCGAGTTCCTGCGGTGCATCCGAGCAGCCCGTCTCATCATAAACGAGGTCGCCCTCTGCATAGGCATAACTATCGTCGTCTTCTTGGGCAATATGCACATCGTACTCACCGAGAAACCAGCCGCTTCTATACAGGATTTTCCCGTAACAACCCGGTGTCACATAGAACCCGGAGTGTTTTCCTTGAAAAAGTTTATGCGCCTTCTCGCAGTCTTCTGTAACAAGGCGTACATCGGGGTCTTCCTCTATTTCGTTGAAGTACGGCTCCGTTTCCTCCATCTTGATAAATTCATCCGGAGTCTCATGGAAAGGACTTTTCACTTCCACATCGTACTCGCCAACAACGTATACTCTGGCGCTGGTCTTGTTCGCTTTTGTAAGATACTCCATAATAGAGGTGTCAAGCGTGCTCATGGCATTCTCCTCCTTTGTTACAGAACTTCAAGGCGCTTCGTTTGAGGATATGCGCCATTTGCGCACCACCGGATGGCTGGCGTATGCTCAACATTCGTCAGGACTTCACTAAGCATGTACTCCTTGCCGTCAAGGTTCAGAATAGGCTCATCCATCACAGTCATACCAACCACGCTCGGCACGATGACCCGCACGGCGTCACAGATTTCACCGTTGATTTTGTTTACCCGATAGGACGGACATTTCTCATGTCCAAGCACGCCATAGTAGGCGTAAATCGTGCATTCAATATCCTTCATGTTACTCCTCCTTAACAGTTTACCAGCGCGTCAATGATTTCTCGCGCTTCGCTACTATGCAATACCACCAAAATCCTTTTGCCATAAAAAGGACTTTTCTTTGTCGCCTTTTCAACCCATTCTTGAAAAGGCAGTCCCTCTTTGGTTGCTTGTACTTCGCACTCTTTTCGCCCTTTGTAATTTTCATCGGGCAGACATCTACTAATATATCGCAATCTGTCGATAACAGGTGTCTGCGCAATCAGTGCCGCCGCTTTCACTGCATCTTCTTCCTTTTTCTCCTGCTTCCAGCAGTCAGGACAGATGGTGCAGTTTTCCTCCGCCCATGCTTGCCACTCGTCCGCCATCTTGCGATTGGCGCGGAACTGGATTTTCTCAAACTTCGCGCCACACTTGGCGCAGGTACATTCTGCGATTGCTCGCGCCATTGTTTTCACTCCTTCCTATTCTTCTTCGTCAACATGCACGACTGAATCAAGACTTTTCTGGAAGTCACCAGCGTCCACCCAGTCAAACATCTCCTGAAGCGTTGCAAAACTCCAGCAGACAATAGCGTCGCTCATGGTTTGGGCGCAAGCTCCAACCCTTTCGGGGTTATCGTCACAATGACAGAAATATTCTGCCCCAACTTCATAACATATATCCTCAGCAAGTGTAAAATCTTCTCCTTGCCAATGGATAACCCTGCCTCTTGTGTCGGGAAGTTCACCAACATTTTGAATATATAGTCACTCCTTCTTATATCTCGTTTCATACCCTTCCTCTTCCAGACGCTCTGCGACTGCAAAACGGAGGTATTCAACACGAGAAACGTTGTTCGCAAAGCAAGCCTCATCGAGGGCTTCCAAAATTCCGGAATCCTTGCGAATTTTTACTGAAAACTGGGGATTCTTTGCGTGATACTCTTTCTGCCACTCTTTACCCTCTTCACTGCTTTCCCATTTTCGAGAACGTTCATTAGCCATGATTTCTTCCTCCTTGACATATTCCTGCTAATATTTTACCATATTGGTAGGGGAGTGTCAAGGGCTTAGGTCACAGGTCACCATTGGAAGCAAGAGCAAACAGACACAGGAGCGCAAGCACTCCGGGAATGATAAATTCCATTATTCGTTCACCTCGCCTTCGTACTTGTACCAGTCGAAGCAATAAGAACCATCAATCTTTGACAACATCAGCTTGTAAATTCCGCCATCGTAGTCCTCGGAATCATATCCTCGGGACTCAATCATAGCCTTGCTGTCAACACCTAGTCTGCGCAAACCAATCAGACATAGTTCTACCTCTTCCCCTTCTTCGACATCCAGAGATGCCAGCTTTCTTCCGACATCCACAACATCATACAGGATGTCTGATTGGTATGCTTCCCCTAACATCACAACCTCGTTAAACACATGCTCCCAGATTCCGCCGACGTAAATGGCGTAATCAGCGTAGAGGTTTTGACTCCGGAAAATTTCTCTCGTGGCTACCCATGTCCACTTCTGTTTCGTTGCTACTTCCATGCCTGTTATTCCTTTCTGCCCTGTCTCATCAGTGTGCGTGGGGCGGTTCGCACAGACGAGAGCGTGACCGCTCTCGTTTCGACTACATTACTACAATAATCAACCGCCTTCCTTTCAGTCCGTATTCTGCCCGGAACTGCCGGATCGCAGTCTGCATAGAGCGACAGCGATACCGAGAAACTTCCTGACTATCTGTTCCGGGAATATCCTGCTTGATAAGCCACCCTCCGGAAATCTGCTGAATATAGATAGTCATCGCCGTACCTCCGTATAGATACACACGACGAACAACAGGATGAGGAAGAAAATCACCTGTCCAACCATCTCAAATGCTTCCATCAGGCTTCCACCTCCCGGATGAATTGCAGAACGTTTCGCTGGATATTCCACGGCTGGTTTTCGCACCAGTCCAGCAGACGCTTTCGTTGCTTTGTGTTGATGGCATCATACCTGCCGTAGTACGGCTTGCCCTCGCTATCATAGCGCCGCTCATATGCGACGACTTCCCAGTTCTTTCCGTAGTGGTTAATTGTGCAGAAGACTTCTCGTTCCATTGTGATTATTCCTCCTTATTTTTCTTGTCTTATTTCGTCTTTGACCTTTTCAGGAAAAAGGTTCGGCCTCTTCCTTAAACAATTCCTTATAGGAGTACACAACGCCGTCAATTGTGACGGTCATGTCTGCTTCGTTATCGCAGACAGTATGCCCTGCGATTCTGAGGACTGCTTCTGCACCGACCAAAAAGCCCAAATCCACAGGGCGAGCATGATTACACCATGCATTCATACACCAGAGGATGAACTTTGCGGTTTCCAGTATTGTCTTTTGATCCATTATCTTTCCTCCTTGAACCAGCGGACGAACATCCGCTTGTAAATTTCCGCATCGGTTGTGTCATTGATGCAAATCTCCCAAATGTCCGAGAGATACGCACCACCGATGCAGAAAGCATCGCAGTATTGCACCGTGAAGTTAATCCAGATGTCCAGCTTCCCCGACCCCTCAAAATAGCGGTCGTTGATTCTGGCGTTCAGTGAAATTTCCGCATTCGCTCGCAGGATTTCTGGATTCTGCCCTGAATGCTTCATCCGGGCAACCAGATTTGTAGCACTCAAAGCATAATAACCCGCCTCTTCTTCATCGTTGCACATTTCGCGGATTAACCGCTTCACCTTCGGCTCATCCGCAATGTAGATGTGCCGCTTCATTTCGTCTGTAAATTCAACCTTCATGGTTTTCTCCCTTCTCCCCGTGTAGCCGTTGGGTCAGCTTGTTAGTTATTTGATATGCGCTGTATATTGCGGTTCACCCGCTAACATCAGAAACGCTTCGTCAAGATTGTCCTGCTCTTCGCTGCACAGCGGGACCCACTCGGATACTTCACAGTACCGGATGCAAAGCTCAGTGATAGTGGTTGCTCCCATCATCCAGCGGATAGCCTGTTCGTAAGTCATAACCCCTTCCTTTCTGGTTTGTGAGGTTTTCCTTCCTCTAATTTTCCGCATAAGAAAAAGGCTATCCGCAAAAGATAGCCTTTCCATGCCTTTGTTCTGTTATTCTTCTTTGGGCGGTAGGAAGCCGTCCTTGGTTAATTTCCGCACTAATGCGTTGCGGACGTAAGTTCCCTTGCTTTCTCCGCTTTTTGAAACTGCTGACATGAATGCTTCGTTCATATCAAGCGGCATTGTTACAGAAAGAACGTCATATATTTTTCCAACAGATTTTTTGTTTGCTTTTTTCTGTGCTTCGCTAACCATTCTCATCCCCCCCCTCTGATTCTACCATAGGGGAGGGGAGATGTCAAGGCAAATTTTCCGCATTAGGCGAATGCAACCACCTCCATACCGTCCCGGATGTGGTCAGTGACGGAACCCAGATTTCCACACCGTCTTTGACGACGATGTAACGATCACCTCCTGCCCATACGATGGAAGATTGCGGCACGTTGTACTTGGCTGCTAATTGCACCTTGATGTACTGTGCCTTCTCGATGGCGGTTTTCATATAACACCTCCTAAAAATTCCGCATTAGAGAAATTTCTAAAAATTTCCGCATTAGACTTCCGGCATGATTCCGCTGAATTTCCGCATTACAGAAATTCTGCGATGATTCCCACATCTTCCGTCACCAGCTCACCGAGCGTGGTGTAGAAGCCGAGTTCCAGACAGTCCCAACGTGGTGCTTTGAGTGCCACATCGAACATCTGCACCGCGTCAAGGCAGACCATGCCGCCATAGACTTCTGCGCGGGATTTTCCCGCATTGACGCGATACTCCATCGCGTCAGAAGAGGATACGGAATCCCAGCTGTTCTGGTCAATGCCCTCGTCAAGGACATACTGGGGCAAATAGCAACGTGTCATAGCGATTTCCTCCTTGCATTTTCCGCCTTATTGCGCTATAATGGCAATAGGCTTTATCGGACGTCCGATACACACCGGGCGACCGAGAAAGCCTTCCGGAAATTGCGCCACTGGTATTGGCACACTCGTGCCGTCAAACGGAACTTTGGGATAGCAAACAAGCCCTTCTGTCCGTGTTGCGCCGAACGTGTCGGCACAAACGAGGAAGGTATAGCCTCCCGCGAGGGTAGACTTTACCCCTCTATGTTGCTGTTTGCCATTCCGTCAGGAAGCCCTTCTGTTCGTCCGTTGGCGTGGACGAGAACGGACACGCTGCACCGCAAGGGTACAGTTTGCCCGTTGCTATGTGGCTTCCTTTGGCAGACGTCACCCGCATTCTTAAAGCTGCCGATTAGGGCAGACTTCTCCCTTTGCGGGCGGGAATAACCCAATACCAAAACCAGTGTTTCGGCTGTACTGCATACAGCCCCGCGAATATAGTTGTCACGTCTGAGGTGTACGGGGGTAGACTGTCCCCATACAGTCAGAAAAACATTCGCGCAAACGTACTACACGAAACATTCTTTCGATGTCGTAGACCGTTTCCGCCTACTGATCCACCGAGAGCCTTCATCCAGTGACACAGTGCGCCTGTAAAGGGATGCAGACGATTGCAGGGTATAGCATGGATGGCAGACCGCACCCGTACTCGCCAGACTGATTTTGGAACGCTGGTCGATTTTTTGGTACAGCAAACACACTCCATGCGCAACCCGGAACGCCTGAATGAGGCGCACAGCGCAACTGTTTACGGCAACGCATCCTTATACTTGCCCGTTGGTAAGCCGTGGGGGATGGGTTACTTGTCCCACTTGGGGACAATCTGTGCAATAGGTTCGTCAAGGACGATTGAAGTCAAGGCGGGCATGATGATTTTCAGGAACATTTTTTCGCTGTTCACGAATTTCGATTCCTTATTCCTTGTGCTGGACACCTTGGAAATGATAGAATTGACATGAACAGACTTGACCAACAACCCCGCATCTGGGAAAAGCTGGTTGACCAGTTCCTGAAGGGCAGACTTGACCTTGCCCTTAGAGAAAGACTCTTCCTCTTCCTCTTTCAGCTCGGAACGGCGAACATACCCGACAGCTTGGTGCATAGCCTCACGAAGGCGGTTCTTCTGGACATCGTCCATCTTGTCATAAATGATAGTATAGACTGGGATGACAGCAGAATCATCCTTCCTTTTGATGATACCGGTTTTCGCGTCTACAAAGACGCGAACATCAAACCGTTCCCAGTCGTAGGCGACCAAGTCGCGGATATCATAGGCTGACACTTCACGCATAACGATAGCGTTCGCTTCGTCAACCGTCTTTTTCAGCTGGGCGAGGTTTTCATCGGAAAAATCCGTGAACGCCTTGTCAACGGCAGACGTAACCCCAGCATGGATGGAGAAATAACCATTCAATCCCAGAATGGAGCTTAAAGTCTTCTTCTCGATAGCCATAATTCAATACCTCTTTCATTTTTTTTGTCGTGCGAATCGTGCAACCAACCTTGCTTGTTACTATCAATTGTAATTGTAGATGTTACCGTCTGGGAACTCCACTGATACAGTTACCCCGTTGGGTGTGTAGACTTTCAGTTGTTCCGGGGTAATCGTTCGCGCCTGTCCGACAAGCAGACCCGCGACAAAAACCAGCACAAGCAGACTTATAGCCCAAATCTTTTTCATGCAATCAACCGCCTTTCATTGTTAGCAAGGCTGGTTGCACGATTCGCGGATTTTACACTTTACCCCGTGGGTAAGTATAAGGACGTGCATATACATCTAACGTTGGGCGTATCTCGCGACATTACCACGTTATATTGTCAAGGTACATCCGACACTATACCACACCACTCGGCGTTATATAGTATGAGATTATCGGTTGCTACAATTGCCTGTAGTCAATCTCATGGCGTACAGGATGCCACATCACAATGGCGTGATCCTTGTAGGCGGTTTGTCTTAGGTCTACCGCTGACCTTGTGGAGTGGATACCATCCTGCCATCCACACCATTATTATACGCCATCGACACCATCATGTCAAGCCTTTTTTCGCACTTTTTTGCGATTTTTTTGCTACTTTATTTTATAACGTATGATATTTATGTTTTCAGGCGAAATGTTCGGACTATCCCGAACGATTTGCATAGAAAATCATCTAAAACATATGCAAATAGGCGGAACAGGGGAAAGATATAGGCGGAATCCGATTGATTGGCAGGGAATGGAAGAATCGGCCTATGCCTATATTATATAGGATGAGATAGATATCGATTCAAGAATATAAATATTCGATGATATAAATATAGAAAATGTTATCGACTGGTAGGAAGTGGGACAGTGGTGCGGCAAGAAGAATGTAAATATGTAAACATAGAAAATTGTATCGAACCCGCCGCGACACAATATCTGTAAATATAGAAATCAACACATGGAAAGAAAAGGAAAATCGAGCGTGTGCGTATATGTATATAGTAGTAATCCAGCGTTTACCCTCTCGGTTAAAATATCAACCGTGATTTACTGGCAAAATAATGCAAATCGTTTATAAGCGCATGGAGGGGATCACCAAGGATTATTATACAAGGTACGCACTGAGGCGATTTTAGGGGTAATTTCAATCGTTTTCGTGGGTATATCCGCAAAGCGTTGATTTTACTGCACTTGGCGATAGCCAACAACCAAACGTGGTCAATTCATCGAAAATTTTCGGAAACAAGCGAAAACGAAATAATTCGATTAGTTGGAAGAAAAAGGCAAACTGGGACCAAATCAGGCAAAGCCCAGCGGAATAGTAGACTTTATTATACTAAAGCATACACAAACGGTAGTATTTAACTAATAATTGTCAATAAAAATATAATCATTCTTGTTTAGCAAGAGGAAGGGAAAAGTTTAGCGATACTAAACAACGATAGTTATAAAAACGCAACTAATATAATAACAAATTTATAAACAAATAGGAGATGTTGCGATAACAAGGAAAAGGAAATAGAAGAATAGAAAATGATGAATACCAGATAGGACAAACGGTTTTTCAAAAACCGATGAAGGGATGAAAGGAAACGGGAAAAGGGAAATGAATATTTATGCAAGATGTAAACACTTTCATGCAAAGTGCAGAAATGTTACAGAAATGTTAAATGCCAATATCTGGATATATAGAAACATGCCTATAAACGCGATTTGTACAAAATGGGCATTTACGTCCAATTCAGATTCACCTACCGACAATCCACTATACCAGTCATCTCTACACCTCCCAGAATCAAAATGAACACAGGAGAGCGGCTGCAAATCGTTTTACGCGATTCGTGAAAACGGGTTTCTTGCCGCCGGATTATGTGAGAGATGAATCATCGCGTGGATTATCGGATGCCTATGGTTTGAGGTGGGATAGGGGACTGTTCGGTTTGAAATGGGGTATGAGAGATGTGTTGAAACCGTGGAAAAACGCTGCGGTCATAGACGCGATAGCAATGGGGCTTAGGCATAGCCTCCTAAGAACTTATATCTTACTTATCTTTGGTTACACATAACTTCGATCTGGTGGATTATATATATCTTTATTAACTTATATATATAATGAGATATAGAATTATAAGACAAATTATATAATATTCTACATATTGCATAATATTATATAATATTATTATTCAATATATACAAAAAGAGATATAGTGTATAAGGGAACTATATCTCTTAAAGTCAGAAGGTATAATAGAGCTTTATCTATTAGAGCCTTAGTATACCAAGGCTTAAGCTATATTATAAGCTAAAGCTATTAGAGCCTTAGTATCTCTTACGCACTATATCTGTAATAAAATAATTTATATATATTATTTATTATATAAAATAGCCTAAGCTGTATTATGTGCTTAGGCTATTTTATATATAGAGTTCCTATGTACTAAAGCTGTAATAAAATTATATATAATATATTATTATCTAAATAGACATTAGTTTCTAAATAAGCCTAAGCTACTAATCTTTAACGGTTATAGTTTCTAATATTAGGACTGAGTTCAATGAATAATAGGTGCGGTATTTCGCAGGAATTTTCGGATGTTCCCAACTATCCAGAAATCGAATGGCGAGATTCAACTGACGGTTGAGAATACGTTGAGATTGAAAAGAGACGGGCGAAGTACTGTGGAGACAGGCAGGGCAGAGCTTCGAGATGGGGTTCTTTACGTTCGAGGGAAAGGGACTTTACGTTGGCGGGAAGAAGGTCGGGATGGAGGAGAATTGGGATGAGGGTAAGCGTTTGTCTGAAACAAGGTTGTAGAAGCGTACTGGAGAACGCTCTGAGCGCTTCCAGAGGTGCGGTAGTGGATTTATCCATCTGGAAGCCGGAACGCCTCAGAAGGGCGTTTCTGTTGATATATGAGCGTATGGCAGAAGGAATGATTCGGAGCAGCGGAAGACGAGGCGGCGAAGTGACTACGATGATGACGAGATACATGGGCGGTCAGAACAGCGAGGAAGCACGACGGGATTCGATAGATGACGGTCGATATGACCCATGCCGAAACCGACAAATTCAGGTTGTCTGAAATTCCTAATAATTTTACTATGTTTGCAATCGCTCTGAGGCGTTCCGGCTTCGGGGGTGGAATTGTACCAGAAACGGGCTGGAACGGCTCACAGCATCAAAATCTCTGCGCTGTCTGTGCATTTTCAGACAAACGCACAAGCTGATTCCTTTCTGCCGCTGATAAGAGGATTCTGTTTGCACATCAAATCGTTATTCGTCTATGTGTTCTGCATAGGGACGATGACTCCGCAATTCACAGAGTCATGGTTAGGGTGTGCGGTCGAGGACGAGCTTCTATCGGTCTCTGTGGTTATGACTTTCATTGCGCCGACTTGGTTGCCTGACCACCGTTGCTCTGCGCGGTCGAAGCCGAATTTTCCCTCAACCGTCGCAAAGAAAAGAAAGTACCAAAGAAAAGAAACCGAGAAAAGAAACCGAGATATAATAGAGCTTAAGCTCTAAGATATATATGGTGGGGAGGCTGCCTAAATTCTTCCAGAAGATAGACAAAAAAAGAAGGGAACAGCATCATGCCATTCCCTCGATGGAAATTACTTTTGTTGCTCAGGCTGTCGCGGTTCGTTGCAATTGAGGCAGAAGAGATAGTTCGGTTCGTTGGTGTGTCCGCAGTGATGGCAGACCCACGGCTCTGATATATCGTAATCAGCGCCTCCGTAGGTTACTGTTCTTTTTGCCTTTTGCGCAGGAACAGTTCTACGCGCGTCTTCAAGGAGCTGGATGATGCGCTCATTCTGCGCTTGGGCAGTCTTGTCAGGCATTGCAATCAGAAAAATATAACCGATGGGAGGCAAGAAGAAAAACAGAACCGCCCAGCCGATGGAATCATATCCCTTCTGCTTTGCAATCTCAAAGGCAAGGTACGCGACAAAAATATCAACAAAGATGATGATAAAGGCGATGACTACTCCGTTCCACATGTCGTATGTGTGCATGGTTTATCAACTCCGTTCGCTGGCATTACTTGTGATTGCCGCACTGCATACAGTAAGTATCGGCTTCGTTATTCACATGCCCGCAGTGTTTGCACGTCCACGGCCAGCTTTCGCCGTCGTCGGATTCGGTGGGAGCGGATTCCGTAACCAGCGGAGCAGCATTCGCGTTGGAATATTCGGGTGTGGGCTGTCCGTTGGCAATGGCGGTAAGAAGAAGATTTGTTTTCTTCTGCTCTTGCAAAAGCAACTGTTGTTTTGCTTGCAGGGTAAGGTCTGGGAGAGAGGCTACGAGAATCAGCCCTAATGGGCCAGTGAGGAAGCAGAGCCAGCCGTAGAGTGTACCGTCATAGCCTTTTGCAATGGCTGCTGTGTTTGCGTTAATGGCAAGAACGACGTCGAGAACGATGGCGGCAATGATGATGAGAAGCGTAATCTCCATATGTATTTCCTCCTGATGAATCTTTTTTGTTATTTGTGTTCTCCGCATTGAGAACAATAGTCGAGTATATCTGCGTTCAGGCGTTTGCACTTTCTGCAAATCCAGAACTTACTCCTGTCGAATGGCTGCTCTTCTACGATGGGGTTCTCTTCGCCTTCTGCCGGCGCGGGATTTTCGAGAAGGGGATTGCCGCCGTTCGCTATGATGAGTTTTTCAAGAAGGTTGTTCGTTTTGCTTTGGAGTTCGTTCGCGGTCTTTTGTTCTTGAAGAATCTTATTTACCGATTCCCGAAGCGTCAAATCAGGGAGGGCAATAACGATGAGAAATCCCAGCCCTCCGGTCAAAAGACAAATCCAGCCGTAGAAAGAAGTGTCATACCCCCTTATCGGCGGCGATGGTGCTGGCTTTCACGCAAAGAGCGATTTCTGCCGCTGCGACGGCGATAAGAATCAGCGCAACTATGATGTTGCTCATATACGTCTCCTCCTGATATTCGGTCGTAGGTCACTTGACTCTGTGCAATGTGGTGATTGGTTCCTGCTCGCTTCCGCAGACGAATACAGGCGGAATCCATTTCAGAATGAGCTTCCGGTCGGTGCTGTCTCGTGCGCCTGTCCAGTAATGATGCCAGTGTGCTCTGCGGACATGGGCGACAGGGGGAGCGTGTGAACGTCCTTGCTCTGATGAGACGCGGGCGTTTCGTTCTTTGACTTCTGCATTCCCTTTGCGAATCGCCGCGCCGATGCGCTGCCCGACGACGGTGTAGGACAGCTTGCGCGGAGGTTTATCGGCAATATAATTTGGCTTCGCAGAAGCAATGCGCGGCTTCTTGTTGTAGTCAGGCTCCTCAGCGCAGAGGTACAGAAGCACGTTGATGATACGGGACACGATATTGCGTGTATCGTCCAGACCGTAATCTGGGATGTCAAGGTCGTCCGGCTTATTCCGCTTTGCAGATTCTTTCAGCGCAAGAAGTGAGTCATCCAATGTGTTGAGAAGAGGACATGGGATTGAATAGGCACGAGTTCCGTCCTCGTTGATAAACAGAAGACGAAGCTCCCGCTATTTATTAGTGATGTCATATTCGAGCCATGCGAAGAACCCGCTGTAATCCGCTTCGGAAATTAGAAACGGCATATCAATGAAGACGCATGGGACGGGCAGACGAAGCAGAATATCTGATGGGAGTGCCCCCTCGAACGGCTGCTTGATGAGCGTCTGGAAAAGGTCTTTGTCAAAAGAAAAGATTTGCTTTTCTCTCCGCCAGATATAGGATGCTGTCAGTGGGGCAAGGTCTGTGATGGTGTCCATCGTCAGCCGCTCTTGTCCGTACTCTTCACAGAGAACGGCGTAGACGCCAGCCATCGGCATGGCACACCATTCTGGCCATTCGCCAGATTCTTCGAGGTAAGCACGGTTGGACTCTATCACGGAAAGGCTCTTTATGGCAGTAGGATGACGAGCTAACGTACTGATGACAAACTGCTCTGCGTAGTGCATGGCGATTCCTCCTTTGTCTTATAAGAAGTATACATTGCAAAAGACACACTGTCAAGCGCTTGCAGAACGACAGTGGATGAATATATGGCGAGAAAATAAAAAAAATTTTGAGACAGCCGAAATTTTGGCGGAAAAAGCGCACCTATAATAACCAGAAGTTCGCTTCGCAAAAATTTGAAGGGAGAATGCACATGACCCAATTCGAGAAAGAACTCTGCGAGCTGCTTGATGAATTTTCTGAAGACGTTCAGTCTTTTCTGGACGCACTGCTGGAAAAGAAAGATGAATACGAAACAAGTCAGGTGGAAAAAGTCACCCGCCCGAACACTGCGACGGCGGCTCCTGTTTCTACACCTGCCCAAACTATGCGCAAAAATAGAGATGCGCGAATCTATGTTCCTGCTTCTCCAAGCGAGAAGGATACGTTGAGCTTGTCTCGACCGATGACCTATTCGGAGTTCGAGGCGCTTGCGCGTGCGTATATCGAACAGAAGTACGGAGCAACACTATCGACCGGGTACGGTGAATGCAAGGGAGATGCGTTCTGTGCATCGTGGATTGATGAGCCGCAGGGCGATGCACCGCGCTATGCGAAGGTAATGTATACCGCAGTGTATAAACTGCATGGAACGATGCGAATTGAAGTTGAGGTGCTGAAGAACTCAACGGAAGTTAGTTTTCTTCAACAGTAATCAAGATGGAGGATAAGAGACAATGAAGAATGCAAACATGGTGGCGGATGTGACCGCCGCGAAGAATCATTATGACAGTGCGCTGCGAAGCGGGAACGGAGTGGCGACGATGAAGCAGCGGCTCATGAATGCGCTGTTCAACAATGTGGACGACCTGATGGAATCGTTCAAGTTTGAACAGGAGCTTGCGGAAGAGCAGCGAAAGAATGAACAGATGCGGGCGGATATGGAGTCCTTGCAGAACGCATTGGAAGAAGCCGATAAGGAAAACGAAGCGCTTCGGACTGCCGCCGGGAAGAAAAAGCAAGAAGCCCGGTGACGCTGCTTGAAGATTGACGCAATCGACCTGTCCTATGCGCCGCTTAGCGATATGCAGGTGCTGCGGGCACTGATAGAATCTCCGTACACATATCACGGAATAGGAACGCACGAGGACATGGAAGAGCTTATCTGCATGTACGCAGACCTTGACAGACTGATTGATGAGACGGCGCTGTCCAAATCGGAACGGCGAGTGTTGGAAATGCAGCGGCAAGGGTATGGGCTAAGAGACATCTCGGAAGAGAGAAACGTGTCTGTACAGACATGCCACACACTGCTTGCACGCGCAATCAAGAAACTTGCAGAACAGGCAAGACGCGAGTGGAAAATAAAGAATAGGAGAATAGAAAATGGTTAATAAGAACGGACCCCTTAATGGAACATTTGAAACGACGAATCGGAAGCTCGAACAGTTTCTCTATCTGCACAAGATTGTTGCTTGTGGTCAGCACAAGAGTGAAGACGCGATGAATGTCTGGGAATATCAGCGAACGCCGGAACTGGAACGTGTTGTTGCTGAATACAAGGAGCTGTACACGGTTACGGCGCAGGAGGAATAACGATGGTGTTGGCGAATGTAGGTTTTGACGGAGAAATTTACATTGAAGGGTACAGAAATGTTCGAGATAAAGATGACGCCGTCATCTTTCGTTCTCCTGTGGACGCGAAAGAAGCTATCCGCGCTGCGAGCTCAGTACTTGCCGCAGAGCTGCGTTCTATTCCGCGTCCGAAATGTATCGACCGCTCTGGCGTGGTAACAGTTGTTGCATGGGAAGATGGAACGACAACTGCGGTCAAACTTCCTGAAGACGCAGTGTATGATGACCCGTATCTGGCGTACCTGTCTGCACTTGGCAAGAAACTGTACGGAACAACGGCGAAGCTGCATAGGGAAGTCGATACACACCAGAAATCGTACCTGCAAGCGCAGAAGGACGCGGAAATAGAGAAGAAGCGGCAGGAAAACCGCGAACGAGAAGAACGCAATCACCGCCGCAAGGTTCGGGCAATGGCAAAGAAGATGCGGCTGGAACAGGAAGCTGCTGCTTATAACGCAGAGAATAAAGGGGAATGAATATGAGTGTTTGGCTGGAAGTCGGGCATGGGTATAAGGTGTTTGGGGAAGAACCGGAATCTTATGTCGATTCCCTCTTCCTTGCGCAAATACAGAAGACATGCGGATGTCCGGAGGTAAAGGCAACTTCGCTTCCGGACGAAATCCCCGGATGCTTAAAGGCAGGACTGGTATTCGGGGAGAAGACGGCGGATGCACAGCGAGCGATGGATATGTGGAGTTCATGCGGCTCGGACATCAGCTATGCGTATATGCGTCCGGATGCACAGGCGATACATTTCTGCGAGCGGGTAAAAGGCATGATGCAGACGTGCGACTGGGTGTATGTGCTTGTCCCGGAAAAATATGTGCTGCGAGATTTTGGGGAATAACTGTTCAGGAAAATTAGGAGGTGAGACGATGGCGACAAGCTGTAAAATCAAGTAGCCGAACGGCGCGGTGTTCTACGCGCTATCGCCGGGGATTCGCGGGAGGGGAAACTATGATGCAGTCATCCGGCGTCGGTAGAAGGTGGCAGAACAGCTTCTTGCAAGATGGGGAAAGCTGTGCGAAGAAAATTGGCTTAGCGACAATGGAGAGAAAATATCTGGCGAATCTCGCGTAAAATACTTCTTGTCAGGTGTCGCATATTATCTCGTGGTCGGGACATGCGATGGAATGGAGACGTATTATAAGAGACGGCAAATACAAAAGTGGGAACTCCCATTCTCTTCTGCGGGAGAAATAGACGTCGTGAAAGGGGAGCGCTGCTTCGGTACATCATGGCATCCCGGAAAATCGCACAAACAGTCTCCTGCTGAAAAATATCAAGAGCTGATAGACAGCGGTCATGTGAAAAAGGCGACACGCGCTGTTGTAGACACGGAGAATGTGTTCACATACGAAGGAATGCGATGCCGGATTTCGGACGAGCTATGCCCGCAGTACAGCCCGATAGAAACAAAAGAAGGGCCGCTGTATGGGATGGATTACATTAACTGCATCCTGATGGATGATAACGAAATTGTTTTTTACGACGCGAACATGGACTATATTCCCGATGAAGCGATTGAAATGATTGTGCCGACGTGAGATTGTGCGGATGTGGCCGAGTCTGGTTTATGGCGGCGCGCCTGAAATGCGCTGACGGGCAACCGTCCGTGGGTTCAAATCCTACCGTCCGCGTTGTCGCTTGCGACGGCGAGGAATAAATAGTCGGTTTACGACTGCTGGTTCGACGCCACCCGACAAACTGGGGATGTCGTCAGACGCTCGCACATTTGCGAACTACGCAATGCAACCAGCAGGAGGCAGGAGTGCGCAACGCTCTTGCGGGCGACGAGGTGAGCGCACACCGATGACTCCCCGTATTTTTAGAAAAGGGAAACATCAATGGAATTTGGAAAAACCAAAAAGAAAATGTGGTTTGTCTGGGTAGATGACGAGCGCCCTGTTCCGAGGATGGACAGAGACAAGTACGCGGTGATTATCTGCCGTACTTATGCGGCGGCGATTGACGCAATTCGCTTTCTTGCGGAAACGAACGAAGCATTCACCATCGACCTTGACCATGACCTTGGGGAAGAGAAAACAGGGTACGACATTGCGAAGTATATCGTGGAGAATGATATTCATCATGTGAACGTGCTTGTTCACACGATGAATCCAATTGGGCGGCACAACATTGTGCGGCTGATGGAACATTACGGATACACATCTTGACAAACAGGGAGAAGGAGAAGCAAATGACGAGAGCACATATCAGGCTGGAGACAACACCACAGGTGGCAGTGTTTACAGCGCAGATGGGAAACCTGCCGGAAGATGAAATGTATGTAGTGGAGAACGCATCGGGAAACTTCCGGGTGGACGCACGGTCACTGCTGGGCATGATGTATGCGGCATCGACTTTCAGCAGTGAGATGTATCTGGTGAACGAAACGAACGACGGAAACTTCCCTGTGTTCGTGGATTCCTATCGGGCATTTTGAGAAGAGCGGGACTTGGCGCGATGTTCCCCTGTCGCGTGGTAATGTTCGCAAGTCATGGCGGAGTGGGAGCCGCCGCAGGGTCTATCCAACAAAAGTCTTTATGGGGGATAAAAAAGCTGGCGTGACGCCAACTGGATAGACCCAATTGTGGAAGTCAAGCGTGTCCACCCTCTGGGCGCACCGTAACAGCCGGACAGGAGAACATCATTCCAGTGTAGTTTAATGGCAGAACGCTTGTGGCGCAGGAGAAATTCAGGTTCAAGCCCGCCTGTGAGATGAGGTTCGCCATGCCGGAAATCTATTTTGAAGAGGAGTATTGCAATGGTTATTTCGGGACTGGTTTCATTCGATGCTCTTTTGCAGAGTATGAAGGATAAGTACGACAGGCTGAACAAAGAGCGCGAAGAACTGAGCGAAGCGCTAAGTGCCTACAACGAAGAGGAAGAAATTCGCAAGCGCGACGAGCGGATTCGCGAGCTGGAAGAACGTGCATTGTATATCTTCTCAGAAAATGAGAGCAGGGACGATGACGAATTTCGGAAGGCACATTGGCTCTCTTGCAAGAACGGCAACAGTTTTGCCTATCGGATTGCCGGGGCAGGGATTGGTTCTTGCGTTACCGTAACTTGCCCTGTCTGCGGGAAGAGCAAGGACATCACAGACACAAGCGATTGGTAAGGCACACAGCGGCGGCGTGGTTATTATCGGTGAGATAAAAGTGTGCATTTTCAAAACCGAGCCGTCGCACTTATATTGCGGGGTGTATGGCAAAGGCAGCCGGGTTGACTCATACTCAACAGATGCGGGTTCGATTCCCGCCTCCGCACAAGTATTTGGCTGGTTTCGGGTCAATAAGATAAGCGCAGCGATGCGTATAAAGCATATCGGGGAGAAGCCAATCATCTTCCTGTATGCGGCTGTCTTTGACAGCTTGACGGAAAACCAATATCGGGCATATTCCTCCTTCTCCACAGAGCTAATCGGTGCGTGGATGGTGGGATAAGCATTCGGTGGGAGAGTGCTATATCGCAGAAATGCGTGAAGTCCGAGTTGATACATGGTGTGAGCGTCGCAAGCGCAAGCGCGGTGTATATCTCAAAGCAAGCATCGGACTGCGAAAGCAGGGTGCGCTTTGAGAAGAGGGGCGATAGCAAGCCTCGCAGAACGGCGGCGACTGGGGCGTGTTCAAAAGATACGCATGGTCAAACGCATACCCTGTCGTTCAGAAAAATTGGTCTCAAAGCAACATGCTTCTGCTATGAAGATATAAGCAAAAGTGTGTGCGACCATAAGGAGACAAGCGACTTATTGTTCTGCAAGATGAACACGCATGAAGCTCGCAAGGCGACATGTGAGAAAGTACAAGTAGGTGCAACCGTAAGAGCCCGCAAGCTCTGCATCCCGCAAGGAGCGATGTGCTGAAAGGAAATCTATAATGCCTTATGGTAAGAGTTTGCTGGCTTTTGCAAAACCAGTGTCGCTGCCGCTTACAGCTTAATCGGTTGTGTGCTCACCTGCTTCCAACGGCAGGAGATAGCGGTGCGCAGGGTCAAGGACTCAGCCCTGCCTGAATGAAATGTTTGTCGCATTGGATTAACGCGCTAAACTTCCGCCGACCAGAGTAAGGGTATGCGGCTGGTGCTGCGACTAATAAATGGCAAAGCAAGCGCGTGTTATGCGGGATTGGTGTAAATGGCAGCACAAATGACTTCCAATCATTTAGTGCCGGTTCAACTCCGGTATCTCGCTCCATATCGCTTATAAGCTGCGGGGTCGCTCCCCTCCGAAAGCCGGACGGAATAAACGAACCGATAGAAAGTGACACGACGGAAAGCCACGCCGCAAAGTCCTATGGATGAGAGGGCGCCTTGGGCAGAGGCAACGGACACAGAAGAACCGAGAAATCTGCCCGTCCCTGTTGTGACAGGGGCAAACATATGGGGATGGTGCAATGGCAGCACGGATGTCTCCAAAACATCGGATGGAGGTTCAACCCCTTCTCCCCATGACTGAGCAGGAATGGATGATTCTTGCGAAACTTGCAATTGGTGTATGATAAAAAAGACTCTTCCTCTTATGCAGAGAAAGAGCCTGCGGTCATCGGAATAACCGCATCAGCAGATCTAAAATGTCGCACAATGAGGACAAAGTGCTAACGATTTTGCGGAACTGCTTTAACCGCTATTCCAATGTCGGGCTTACCGCAATTTTCCCCTTGCTGATTAGCAGCTACAAGAGCCACGTTCCAACAAGGGTGGCGGTAAGCACATGAGATATAGTTGTCATGAGCGTCCCCTCCTTCCCCGATTGTCGGATGTTATGGGCATCCGCATCTACATCATACACCTTTTAGGGAAGCGTTGCAAGTACCTTATGCAGATTCGTTCAGAGCTTTGCTCGACGTCCATCACTTGCGGGCGTGATGGGCATATGCACGCTTAGCTCAATGGTTAGAGTAATCGGCTTATATCCGATCGGTTCTGGGTTCGAGTCCCAGAGCGTGTACCAATGGGGCTGTGGTGTAATGGCAACACAGCGGCTTTGCAAGCCGTTATTCCGGGTTCAAGCCCCGGCAGTTCCATGATTTCTTAAAAGACGATGTGGCGGAATGGCAGAATCGACGCAGAAGATAAAGCTATATTTGAAATTGTTGATTCTTTGGGGCGTCACCAGCGTGCAACCATCGTAAATGAATCTGGGCTTTATGCGTTGCTTTTCGCGATGCAACCGCAGAAAGCTAACAACAATGGGGTATCAGATGCGTACCCCATCGAGGTGCAGAAAAGAATTGAAAACCTTCGTGTCTTCAAGCGTTGGATTACGCATGATGTCATCCCCTCCGTCCGCAAGCACGGCGGCTACTTGACCCCGGAAGCAATTGAAAAAGCGATTCTGTCTCCCGACTTCCTGATTCAACTGGCGACGACGCTCAAAGAGGAACAGGAGAAGAACAAGGAGCTGGCGCAGGAGAATGTGCTGCTTGCCAAACGAATCGAAGAGATGACCCCTGATGTGGAGCTGGCACAGGCAGCACTGCAATCAGGAGAATCGGATGCGATTGGGAATGTCGCGGATATGTACGGGACAACGCCGCAGACGATTAACAAAATCCTGTGGTATAGCGGGGTTCAAAAGAAGGGGCAGAACGGCAAGGCGCGCTGGGAGCTTACTGCAAAGTATGCTGAAAAAGGTTATACAGATACATATGCCGTATCTGTCTCGCCGTGGAAAAGAGCATGGCAAATGAACTGGACGTTCCGTGGGATTCAATTCATTTACACGTTCTTCAAAGAAAAGTTTGGACTGTACCCCATGAAGTATTGGCGGTTTGACGGAACGGATGTGAAGCCGAGTGCCGTCTTGAAAGAACTGAAAAAGAATTGGAAGCCCGAAGACGAAGAAGGAGCGGATGCGGTATGACAACGTATGAAAAGATTAAGAACTGCGGAACAGCACGGTGGATATGCTCTGTCTGCGGTGGACACTGCGATGCAAAAGCACAGATGTGCAGGGCATGTCGGCAGAAAGTGCGTGAAGAGAATATCGGTCAACTGGGATGCCGTAAGGCACAGCGTCCGTCGCGAGAGACGCTGAAGAAGCTCATCAGAACAGAATCATTTATGAAGATTGGCAGAATGTACGGCGTATCGGACAATGCAATCCGCAAATGGTGCAAAGCGGAAGGGCTTCCGACAGGTGCTCATGAAATCGGCGGATATTCACAGCGCGAATGGGATGTGCTATAACAATGCGGACGACTCGCATAAAGTCGTGGCGGCTCGGAAAGACGAGCAATTTCATGCCGGGAAAGAAAAATGGTCAGCAGTGATGTTGTGCACTGGACGGAGGCTTTTGCGGGTTCGATTCCCGCACCCGGTACTTGCTTGCCGCCATAGCGCAATTGGCAGCGCAACTGATTTGTAATCAGTAGGTTGTGGGTTCAAGCCCCACTGGCGGCTATATGTGTCGGCGTAGCAGAATTGGCATATGCGGCGAACTCTAAATTCGTGCTTTTGCGGGTTCGACTCCCGCAGCCGACACTTCTTTTTTTACAATAGTGACTACAATGGAGGCGTTATGAGAAAAGGCTTTGATGCGCTCAATACAGAAGAAAAGATTCGGCTTGTGCAGGAGATTCGGCAGAAGAAGAATGGCTTGCTGGACAAGGAATGGATAACGCTGTGCGAAGAGTATGAGCTGGACATGAGCGCGGAAACACTGCGGAAAGCTGGCGTTGGTGTACAGATGGCGGAAGAGGCGGGAATGCTGTCCTCCTCTTCTTATCAGAAAGCAATTGCAAGGGCGTATGATGCAGACAAAATTGAGCGCCAGAAAGCGAGAGATGTCGGGAACAAGTTGAATGCACTGACGCGAAGCGAAGCAAGAAGCCAACTCCTGCGCGAAACCGTATATGAAGCAATCAAACAAGTCGCGAAGGAGAATCCGATAAAAACTCCTTCCACCAGCATCCAGACGCTTCGTTCGGGAAAGCGCAAGGAACTTGTGGTCTGCCTTGGGGATTTTCACTACGGAGCGGACATCAATGTACAGGGCTTGCGTGGAGAGACCATGAACCTGTACAACTCGAAAGAATTCGAAACAAGGATGAATCGGCTGAAAGATGAGATTATCCAGATTGCAGAGCGAGAGAATGTTTCGCTTGTGAACCTGTTTCTTGTCGGCGACCTGATAGACGGAATGCTTCGGCAGAGCCAATTGATGCGGCTGGAATTTGGACTGATAGAATCTGTTGTTCGCCTGTCGGAGTTCCTTGCGCAATGGATAAATGACCTGTCGAATCACGGCTGGTTGAAAGTCGTCGGATGCACAGGCAACCATTCAGAGGTTCGCCCGCTCGGTTCAAAGGCACGAGAGCTCGCGGACGAAAACTTGGAGAAGATTATCCTATGGTATCTCCATGACCGGCTGGAGAACAATCGGCGAGTAGAGGTAGACGCGAAATGCGACAAGATGAAGCTGGTACAGGTATGTGGATATTCTTTTGTGCTGCTTCACGGCGATGCTGCAAAGTCGATTCAGGATGTGGCGCGGTCTTCTGTTAATGTGTATGGAGAATCAATTGATTTCTTTGTGTGCGGTCATCTGCACAGCGAACAGGAAATACCTTCTGGCGTAACGCCGGACGGAAACTCGGTGGTTATTCGCACACCATCTTTGTGCGGATTGGACAAGTACGCATTGAGCAAGGGGTACGGCGGATATGCTGGCGCAACAGCAATTCTCATGGAAGAGGGGTATGGGCGTCGCTGCGTGTACCCGATAAAATTGCAGTAATACTATTTCCAGATTCACCTGCGCTATCTGCTTGTGTCTTTTTCCTTCTGTCGTCCGCTCATTCCACTTAGCGTAGCGCTGCTACGCTGCGTTTCATTCGCGTTAGCCAGAATGCAAAAATCCACTGCGCATCTTGGCGCATTTTCATCTGGAAATAGTATAAGAGATTAGAGGTGGCACGAATGCCGACCTCTTTTTTTTTATAATTTTTTTGATTTTGTCTTATAAAGTGGCGTATATATTTGATAATATATATTACAAAGGGAGTGAATAGAAAATGGCGCAAGCAACAGCAAACTTCAAATTATGTGTCAAATGCAATCGTTCTCTTCCGCTTGGTGATTTTTACTCCAACCGCAAATGGACAGCACAGGTAAACCACGACGCATGGTGTCGGGATTGCTGCAATAGATATTGTACAGATGCGGAATCATTGAAGCAGTATTGCCGTGAGAACAACCGCAAGTGGGAAGACCGATTTTGGGAAGCAGCTTACAAGAAAGCGCAGTATGCACTAAGCACCAACAAGACGTACATCAGCCCAAAGACAAAGCCAGAGACGAAGAAATCTATTATAGAGGCTGCCGCATGTCGGCAATTTTTCTCCATGATGAACGTCAAGGGTATCTACGAATACACGGAAAATGTAAATAACAAAAACATTCCTGATGAGAAGACGGAAGAAGAACAGGAACAGGCGCAGCGGGCGAAATATGACCCGGTTTGGCGCGGTGTATTTACGCCGAACGAAATTGCGGCGTAGAATGCAACCTATGCGGAATATGAAAAGGACTTTGACCTGAGCAACGTCTCCATGCGAGACTACGCCCGCAAGGTTGCAAAAGCATCGCTGAATGCGGACATTGCCGAAAACAAGATGCGGCATGGCGAAATATCGGTCAGCGAATACAAAGAAGTGCAGAAGATTTTTGACGACCTCTCGAAGTCTTCCAATTTCGCTGCCTGTGCAAGAAAGGCTGGCACATCGACAGGCTTATCTTCATTGGGCGAAATTATTTATGCGCTGGAAATCAATCATGAGCTGGATATGAATCCGTTCAAGTTCCCGCCGGACGACATCGACAAAGTGTACAATGATTATGCACATCTGGCGGCAGCGGTTGGGTCGCAGTTATAATGGCAACGGAAAGTCAAATCAGCAACGTAAAAGAGGTCAAAAACATCGCGGCGTGGACGAAGCTCATCTGGTATTGGCGAACGCATTAGGATGAGTTCATTGTCAATTATCTAAAAGTCCCGCTGAAAGATACACAGCGGGTAGAAGCAAGAGCGATTGGTAATTCAGCCACACTTTTCTTAACGCAGTCTCGCGGTTACGGCAAGACATGGGTCTGCGCCATCTGTGCGGTAGCCATCGCTATCCTTTATCCGGGAAGCCTAATCGCGGTTGTTTCGGCAACGGCAGAACAGGCGACATTGATTGCGAAGAAAATCGAAGACGAATTTGTGATGAACGAAAACGTCCGCAGAGAACTGGACTGGGGAAGCAACAGAAACCCTGTGAATGTCAACCGCAGCAAGGGCATTATTCGCTTTGCAAATTTATCTAAAATCGAAACGTATTCATTGGGGACATTTCTCGGCTCACGCGCAAAGTTTATTATTGTAGACGAAGCACCGGAAGTAAAAGAGTCAACGCTGATGAAGGTTGTCAAGCCTGTCCGCAATACTTCACGCTCACACTGCGTAGCCAGCGGTATCAAGGACTATCCGTCGAAAATGGTCAGCATTACGTCGGCGTGCTTAAAGTCCAACTATTTTTACAGCGCGTTCTGTGATGCAATAAAGAAGATGGGCGCAGGTGATAAGAGCTACTTTGCTTGCGCATTGAATTACGAATCGGCGGCGCGTGTCGGGATTACGGATATGGATTTCTTTCTGCAAGAGAGGGAAACAATGCCGGACATCAACTTCCAAATGGAATACGGCACAATCTTTGTCGGCGCAGAGAGCGGCGCAATCTTCCCTTATGAATTGACGGAAAGATGTCGGACGCTGACAGAAGTAGAAACTGCACAGCCCGCGAAGAGCACATCCCAGTATGTGATTTCACTCGACCTTGCAACATCGTCAGCCAAAAACGCTGACAATGCGGTGGTATGCGTTCTGAAACTTATTGAGCGGGAAGACGGTACATACCTAAAGAAACTGGTATATATGCGTTCCTTCCACGGCAAACGGCTGGATGCGCTGGCAATTGAGATTCGAAAACTGCTGGTTCGCTTCCCGAACACAGTCAAGGTTGTCTTCGACTATCGAGGATTAGGCGACGCATTCCCGCAGTTTTTGTCACAGCCGTGGACAGACCCGGAAACGAACAGGGAATATCCGCCGCTTGTGATTGATACAGAACGGTCAATTATTCGAGATGCTGTTCCGCTGCTTCGTCCCTGTACAGCGAACAACCAAATCAATCAGCAGCTCGTAACGCAGACGACGGTCAACTTCGAGCGGGAGCTGATACAGATTCCTGTCAACAGTCGATATGTTTTGGGAAACACAATCGTTGACCCAACGAAGGATACTGGCGCGGACGGTGACACGGACGACAAGGTGAAGAAACGTGTACTGACGACACAGGAAAAATCAATCTTCGTAGAAACGGACGCTTTGCAAATCGAAATGGGCAACGTGGTATCGAAGACGACGGCGGCTGGTTCGGTTGTGTACGACACAGCAAAGGCGACGCAACACAAAGACAGATGGTCTTCACTGTCGATGGGTTTATGGTATATTTCGGAATTGGAAGAAAAACGCAAGACGAAGATTGCACGGCGCGGCAGCGCAGCCTGTATCGGCGTTATATCAAGATTTTAAGAGGTGAAAGGGAATGGGTTTGTTTGGATAGCAATGGCAATTCCCGATAAGACGGCAAGCAAAGCCATTGCCTGAAATACAGAAACCGCCGGAGGGAGAAAGAGAAGTCGCGATTGCTCCGGACGAAAACGCCATCACAAACTTTACCGACCGAAAGATAACATTCGGCGGCAATTTGGGCGCTTATAATTATCAGAGCATCCTGCAAAACAAGCAGGCGCATATCGGGGATTTGTACGCGCTGTCTGACTATTATTGCGACGCAGACCCCATATATCGCGGCATCATCAAAGAAGTATACACACCATTTAGCATCTGCGACGATTTCCGGCTGGTCGGCGCAGATGAGCGTGTGAAGAAAAAGTTTCTGGCGTATTATGAGCGCATCGGATTCCGGAATTTTATGGAAGATGTGTTTCTTGAATTTTACAAGTACGCGAATGTGGTGATGTATCTGATGCCGGATGACAGGCTGGTCGTCCTGCCGATACATCTGTGCCGGATTTCCAATATTACAGTCAACGGCGAACCAGTCGTAGAGTTTAATTGCGAGGCAGTTCGCAATGATTTCATTCAGAGAATGAAGCTCTCCATCAAGGACTTTGTTGATGACGAAGATGTGACGGTGCGTTTGCGCGGTTATCCTCCGGAAGTGGCGGCGGGCGTTATGCAAGCGAGTTTGCCGTGGGTGCAGCTCAATCCGGACAACACGTTTGTGATGCAGGACATCAAGGAAGGGTGGCTTCGCTATTCCATTCCGATGATTGCAGCTTGCTTAAAGGCACTGGAAAAGAAGGAGCGCATTTCTAATTATGAAGATTCGCTGATTGATTTGGCGGCACGCTCTTTTGTCCATGTGCGCTACGGAGACGATACACAGGAAGTCCTGCCCGACCGTGATGCGCTGGGGAGGGTGGCGAGTTTGTTCTCGTCTGCCATGAAAGGTTCGGCACTTGCGGTAACGAACAACTGGTGCAAGGCCGAAGTCATTCAGCCGAAGACGGACGATGTATTTGAGTACGACAAATACAAAGGTGTTAATTCAGACATTCTGTCTGCGGGCGGAATCTCCGGCATCATTGTCTCCGGTCATGCGGAGGATGGCTCAACATTTGCGTCGGCGCAGGTTTCTATGCAGACAGCGGCACTGCGAATCAAAAAGGCGAAAAATACGTTCTGCGGCATCATGAACAAAATCAATCGGCGGGTGAACGTGCGCATGGGCAATACGGTAGCGCACAGCGCAGAAGAGAAGATTCCGCGCTTCACTTTCCCTCCGACGGATTTATCTGGTTCAAAGGCATTCCAAGAAACATGTCTGAAACTTTGGAATGAAGGTGTACTGTCGCACGAGACGCTCATGCAAGCCTACGGACTGGACATGAAGCAGGAAGCGGAACGTAAGAAGAAGGAAGAAGCGATGGGAATCCACCAGATTCTTGCGCCGTCTGACAAGGATGACTGCAAGACGCAGACGACTGAAACAAAAGGTGACGTTGGTCGTCCGGAAATGGACGACACAGAACGCCACTCTGACCCGTCAAAAGCCTTGACGGGGAAACAGCCAAAGCCCTCAAATGAAAAAGGGTCTTTGCCAATATGAAATCGAACGAGCCGGATTCATAAAAAAAAAGAACCGACATCGTTTTGATGATAAAACTTTGAAGCGGGTGCGACCTCCTACGCACGGGCGGAGAAGTGGGAAATGAGGTAGGAACGTATGGCAAACAGAAAGCTGATGATACTGGCTTCCGACATTGCCATGCCGCAGCAGGAACACAGCGACATCTTTTTATTGGTGGAGATGCGCATTCTTTCGACACGCCCGAACGGGAACAACGAAGGTGTGACGGAAGCCTTTATTGATGAGGTTGTTACACATCAAGAAAAGTATGCGTGTCTTCCCCTTTATGCAGATGTTGCAAACTTGCTGCGGGGAGCGTACTGCAATCTTGGTCACATGTATGACTGCGACACAAATTCTTTTGGGACGAAGCAAATCGGCAGCATCACGGAATTGCGGAAGGTAAATGATGAGTATGGCGCGTCGCTGATTGGGCAAGCCAGAATCCCGAAGAGAGAAGAAGATGTGTGCAATGCACTGATGGAACTGTATGCAAACGGAATGCTGAAATTCTCTTTTGAAATTCAGTATACGGCAGACGCAACCGTAGAGGAAAATGGCGTCCTTTATGTTGACGCAGATGATAGAAATGCTCTTACTGGCGTTGCGGTCGTTTCCGTTCCAGCATACAGCGAATCAGTAGCGCTCAATCTTGTGGCTGAACAGCACGGCAAGCCTCCCGATGAAGGGGCGGAAGCACGAAATGAAGGAGTTGAAAATGATATGACCTTGGAAGAAGCAATGGCTTCTCTGGCGGAAAAGGATGAAATGATAGCATCCTTGACAGCGCGAGCTGAAAAGGCAGAGAAGGAACTGGACAATCAGAAGACAATGAAGGACGAAGAGAAGGCTTCCTACGAAACAGACAAGGAAGCACTCGAAGCAGAATTGGCGAAGAAAGAAAACGCCTGTGCGGAACTGAATGAAAAGGTGGAAGCACTGACGAAGGACAACGCCAAACTGGAATCTCTTCGCGCAGAGCTTAACCAGATGAAACAGGAAAAGGCAGAAGCAGAACAGAAGCAGAAGCAGGAAAAGGCGAAGAGCTTTGCGGAGCTTCAGGGACTCGACATGAAGAATGAAACGGTTGCAAAGGCGGTCGATGAGGCGGATTATCAGATGCTCGCGGAACTGCTTATCGCAAAGCAGGAGCAGGAGAAGCCGAAGTATTCTATCGCGAGTCTGGCGGGCGATGGCTTTTCCACGAAGAGCGAGTACGGCGACCTTGTGTAAAAATAGAACGGAGGAATGAAAACATGGCAGGATATATGACACGGTTCAACGGACGTGTGTATGATTTTGAACACGTCTCCAAGGAAGACACACTCTCGAATGGTGTGTTTGTTGAGATTGATACGGACGGCGGTGTGAAACTGACTGCTGCCGCGAAGGACACGAAGATGAAGGTTGTTGAAAAGACGACCTTGTGGGAAATGCCCGCAGTGATTTTGGATATTGATTCGGTCGGCGAAGATGCAGTTTACTTCGTCGAAAACGAATGGGAAGTCTACGAGGACGCGGGCGAGTACAACACGGCGGAGTACGCAGTGAAGAAGGGTCATTACGTTCGCATGAAGCGCCCGCTGGTCGGCGAACGTCTGATTATGACGGTTGATTCGACATAGTATGAGGGTCTGGCTATCGGCGACGCTGTGACCCCGGCGGCAGACGGCACAATTGCCAAGGCTGCCTAATAAGAAACAAGAGGTGAATAATCATGGAATAGGTTAATATCAAGAAGGATTCTCCTATCGTGAAGGTTCTCGTTGCACAGGCGCGCGGCGAGAAGGTGGATTCGGATATGGCGAAGCGTTCCGCCGCCCTGATTGCAGAGCTGGCGAAGGACATGAACCCGCACAACCGCTATCAGATTGCGCAGTTGATTGGCTTCGCGGTGAATGAAATCGTCCGTCCGAAGACCAACTGGCTGGAACAGGTGGCAGACGTGAAGAATGTCGGCTATGGTGAAAAGGCGCAGTTCAAGACGCGCCTTGAAGGTGTTCGCGCATACATTGGCGCGAAGGGCGGCACTCCTGCCCGCAGCAAGGTCGCGAACAAGACGGTGACGCTGGACACGATTGCTGTGTCTGCACGTCCGTCTGTCAACCGCGTGGAGCTTCAGAACGGTCAGGTGGATATGGGTGCGCTGATTAACGATGCTGCGTATCAGATGGAACTGGCGATTTACCAGTACATTCAGTCCACACTGAATGCGGCACTGGCGGCTGCGCCGTTCGTCTCGCCGTATTACGGCACAGGCTCTGGCATCGTTAAGGCGACGCTTGACCCGATGATTCGTCACTGGGTGCGTATGTCCGGCGGCGTTGCTCCGACATAGATGGGCGACGTGGACATGACGCAGCAGCTTGCCGAATTGACTGGCTTTACTGCTTCGACCACTTCCAAGCAGTACGCGGATTCTATCATGGAGGAATACAACAACACGGGCATGATTGGCGCGTATCTTGGCAGCAAGGTGGTCAATCTGGTCAACCCGCTGATTGACGGCACAGACACACCTGTGTTTGACACCAACAAGCTGTTTATTCTGCCGGGCGGCATCAGCGCGGAAATGCGTCCGCTCAAGGTTGTTTTTGAGGGTGACGTGACGACCTGTGAAAATCAGGATATAGACGACGGCTCTTACGATGTTCGCCTCGACCGTTATGTCGGTGCTGGCATCGTGGTCGGCGACCGTCCGTACATGGGCGTTTATCAGGCGACCTAATCAACGCTTCGGGAGAGGGAGGGAGAAATCCTGTCCCTCTCCCACTTGAAAGTTTTAAGGGAAGAGGGAAAATAGATGGCAGACAAAAATCTTCGATTGAAGAACATACAGAAATTTGATATTGGCGTGAAGACCCCGGACAAGCCGATAGGAGCGAATATCCGCTCCGGCTCATTCCTTCCGGTGTCCGAAGATGACGTAAACTACATAGCAAGTATAAGCAGCGTGATACAGCGCGGGTTACTGATAGTGGAGAATATTGCTGGCGCAGAGAAGGATGTTGCGAAGGAAGTCGTAGCGTCTCTGGGCATTGACGAAAAAGAAAATACGAACTTTGCGACAGACGATGAAATCCGCAAGTGTTTGTCTATGTCGCAGAAGAAGATGGCGGATTGGCTGGACGGCATTGAAGAACCTGTACTGCTCGACCGCATCTACACGATTGCAATGGACATGGATAATCTCAATGTGAATAAGCTGAAGCTGCTGAAAAATAAAATGCCGAACAGAGAGTTTATCGGCGATTGAGGTGGATGCCGATGACAGACATTATGAAGCTGGCGGAAGCACTCTTCACGCGCATTGAGTGGCAGAGCGTAAATGACCCGGTGACAATTGAAGATATGGCGGGCTACATTATGGAAGCAATTAAGACGCTGTATGTGATGACCGGGCGGGCGATGCTATTTTCCGATGAACTAATTATAAAAACAGAAGAATTGTACATCTTCAAAGAAACGCTTCCGCTGGACGAACAGGAATATGTTCTGGTGACAGCACAGGTTGATTTTCTGCGGAAGGTACAGACCAGCGTAGACAACTTGACAAGCTACACGACAGATGCGCTGAGCGTATCGCACGGAGACAAGCCATATGCGAACTTAAAGAACACGATTGCGGAACTGGAATCGAAGCGCCGTACCATCTGGTACAAGATGACGCGATACCATCTTCTGTAACAGGGAGATGGTAAAGTGAAAAACTTAAAAGTAGAAATTGTCTATCGCGACCGAAACTTGAACCCGACTGCGGAAAAGATATATGACTTGCGCGACTACACAGATGCGTTTCGGATGGACTTGCTGAAAATTTTATCCGACGTGGAAGACCTTGTGTATATCGCGAACGACGGGAGAAGCAAGGGTGAATGGAACGACGCGGTGTGGCTGGCTTACCAGAAAATCCGCCACAAGATTTTGGACAAGGCAGGGGCGATTGCTCGCTTGCCGGATGATATATGGGATGGTGACAACAATGGCGACACCCAGATGGATTACCAGTGACAGATAGACAGCAATGCAGGAAGCGTTTCAGCCGATCCCCGCATCAAAAAAGCGAAGCGGGCGCGACTTCCGCCCGCCGCCCACGCTGGAAGATGATTTCCGGCGGCTGCTGAATCACGACATTCCGCACACCAACTACACGTTCGAGCTGATTCATGATTGGTATGAATCCTTGAAGGAGGATTACGAACCGACATTTATTCGGGCGCAGCAGACCCCTATCGAATGGAAGTCCAAGATTGGCAACTCTGATATGAGTACCAACTTCAAGACAACATACGACGAGCTGATTTACAAGGGAGACATCGCTGTACGCGAAGACGGAACGATTTACCTGATGACATGGAATGTGACATGCCATCCGAACAATCAGGCGACGCAGATATTGGAGTGCAACGACTTTCTGACGTTCGTGCGGGAACACAAGCCGAAGACAGACAAGTTTGGTTTTGCGGCAGAAGACGACCCGAACATAAAGCTGGACGAGAACGGCATGGAAATTATCGTGGAAGACATGCCCTGTTCGCACAGCGAATATGCGGGACGTCCTGATTACAGCGCAAGTCAGGGAGTTGCCGGTTTAACGCCTGACCATTTGATTACCTGCGTGACGCAGTGGAACGATGAGACGCGAAAAATTCAGATTGGCGACCAGTGCAAAATCGGGAACTACATGTACCGCGTAATCAGCGTTTATACGGCAGAAGTCAGCATGGACAAGACATACGGCGTTTACTCCATGCACCTGCGGCGCGTTGCTGGCGGTGGAATCGCAGATGGCTAAATCTGTACAGTTCAATGCGCAAGCGTTTCAACAGGCGGTCATGAATGCACTGGCGGAAACAATGAAGAATAAAATTCTGCCGATTTTTAAGCAGCTTATACAGGACGAATACCGCAGAGCGCACCCGCAGAAAAAGAAGTGGGGAGAAAATGTCGCAAACAAAGTCGTAAAAGGGCGCATTGAAACAGACGGGAACAAAGTGACTGGCTACATCAAACTGCGGGAAAACACAGGCATATATACATGGGTACGCGCGGTGGTAATGGACAGCGGCAACAACCACAATGGCCCATAGTATACAGAACCGGGGAGAATATCGTGGAACATGAACCTGACAAGGCAGCACAAACAGAATCACACGCTTCGAGGGCGTGCAGTGGTATGGGTTCATAACACGAACTATCCGAATGCCAAGAAAACAGTTTACAGCAAAAAAGACGGAAAGGCGAGAGAGGTAACGATTTCTAAATTCTATCCGCTGTTCCGCCGAACGCCTCTTCCTGCGGAATTTAATCAGGAAGGGCAGAACGTGATAGACAACGCGAAGAAAATGCTGGAAGCAAGAAAGCCGGAAATAGAGGAAGCACTTCGAGCCTGTGTGCAGAAGCATTTAAAAAAGAACGGCGCAATTACGGTGAAATGAGGTGGATGCTATGCGAGCTGAAAAGACAAAAACGTGGAAGGACAATTGGCATGACATCCTGCGCTACAAGATTTTTCAGGACGAAGTGCTGAAAGAGTTAATGCTTGTGCCGGAGGGAACAGAGATTCTTCCCTTTACGGACAAGTATTTTATTGAGAACGTGACTGGCGACGAGATTCTGACGGACGAAAAAGTCCGCGTCATCTACTACGACAGCGACGGCAGCGACAATGAGAACAAAGACGTGAAGCTCCGATATAAAGAGTTTGACATCTTTGTTCGCGAGGATGTGCTGCACAACGCAGACCCGAAGGATATGCTCAAAAATCGTTACGACATGATTGCCGAGAGGATTCGGTATCTGCTGACGGGGGAAACGTATCTATATGGAATGCGATTCCGCTATCGGAATGCTTTTAATTTGTGGACGAAGACAATCGGGTACAGACGGTATCATGTTGTCTTTACCTATTATATTACGGTGTAACGAGGGAACAGCTGTGTAGGAGGCGGCTATTTCTTTGAGACATACGAAACAAAATGGAGGAATGAGAATATGGCAATTTATTTGAAGGAATAGGATGGCTACATTATCGACAACCCGAATATTGACTTTGAACGCTGCGACGGCAAAGTGTTTTCTTTTGACGAAGTGAACACTGCATCCATCAACTACACGCAGGATAATGTTTCCATTACCGGCGGACAGGGCAACTCTCCGCTGGCTATCATCGACACAACAAAGGGGATTGAAGTGACATTTGAATCTTCTCAGTTCTCGATGGATATGTTCGCGATGGCAAATGCAGAGAACATCGTGGAAAGCGCGGCTGGATATGATGTTCTGGAAACAAAGCGCTTTGACGTGAAGAGCAGCGGCGGAAAGCTCCAGATTGAAATTCCGTACAAGATTACGGACAAGTCTGTCAAGATTCGCGGTCTGGAACTCGCGGATAGCACAGCATCCCCGACGACCGGCAAGTTCACGCTGAAGGTAGAAGATGCAAAGGCGACCATTGAACTGGCTGCTGATGATGCGGCTGCGGGCGACAGTATCCGTGTGTCTTATCGCCGCGTTGTGAATACGGGTTCACACACACTGAGTGTGTCCACAAACTCCACAACCGCGAAGGGCGCACTCACTTGGCATCTGCCTGTGTATTCCAGCGGTACGGACTGCACAGAATCCGCCATCAAGGGTATGGTGCATATCGTCATCTATCGCTGCCGCGTGACTGCACTGCCGGGCTTCAACAACAGCTACAAGTCTGCGTCTACCAACGGCGTGACCTTTACGGCTATTGACCCCAAGCGTGCGGACGGCAAGTTCTGGGACATGACATTCGAGCCGATGGCGTAACAAAGGTATCAAACAGAAAAAGGGAGGGACTTGAATTTTTGTTCAGCCCTCCCTTTCGTTTTATGGAAAGGGAAAAGGTGAAAAGAAATGGCAGCAAGAAAGAAAGCAATTCCTGATACAGCACAGGAACAGAAGGAAATACCGGAGGCGACGGCACTGGACAGACCGAAGCCGACGACTGAAATGAAGAAGAGAGAAAAGCCAAACGCCGGAAACCCGGAGAACACGGTAAAAATCGGCGGGCAATAGATAGAAATCGAGCCGACAAAACTGCTGTATCAGCGAAACAGAACGGCGGTATTTTATCGGATACTGGATGCTTATCCACTTCCTGATATTCTGGCGATGGAAGCAGGGCAGTTTGGAGACGACCGCACCGGGGACAAGGCAGTGCTGGACTGGCTGATTGCAGTGACAGACAATCCTGCGCTAATAGAAGAACACTATGATGACATTGACACGGGTGTGATAGAACAGTTGCTTGCAATTTTTAAGCGCATCAATCACATCACGGAGAAAGAAGATAAATTAAAAAACATGACAACGGCAAGGAAGGGGATGGAATAAGCCTCGATCGAGCAGTGGCGATAATCGCTGTGCATCTGGGCATCGTGAATGAAGACGAGATTAACCAAATGAGCTACATCTTTTTTGAGGATGTGCTTCGGGAACTGGGGTATCGCCTGAATTATGAGGCAGTCGTGAACTATGCAGGGAACAGCTTCTGCGAAAAGAGCTGGAAGATGATAGAGGAAAGCAACCCATTCAATGTGGATGCAGAGAAAGGAAGCCGCGCAGGAGAAAGCGCACTGGCGAACTTCTTTGCGAATGCAGAAATTAAGATTAAGAAAAAGGAGTAAAAGGACAATGGCAGAACAGTTTGTGATTACGGCGGATATGGTTAAGTTTGGCGAGACGAAGACAATTAAAGGCTTGGATGGCAAGTCGATTGAAGTGAAGACGGTTATCCCTTACGAAGAGAAGGAAGAGATGGCAAAGGAATATGTGGCTTACACAACGGTGCTGGACGATGAAAACTATGCCGTCTACAACAGCTATCAGACAGATTTGATTGAGATGCTGCTGATTTGCAAGTATTACACGAATATTTCCACGGATGACATGCAGGACGAGCGCGGCTGGCGGATGCTGTATGATTACCTGATGACAAATGAAATGATGGAAAAGCTGCACACAGTTGTGTATAATGATGTTTCCGCTGTATTGAGGATTATTCGTTATATTTCGTCCTCTTTGGAAAAGACATTTACAGCGAAGCACTCCCTGCCGGTGCGTCTGCTGAAAACCTTCGGTTCTATTCTGAGCGAAGAAGATATGGCGGAAACGCTGGCGAAGAGCGAGGAAGTCAACAATGTGATGCTGGACTTGATTGGGGCTTATAAGGAGAAGAGCGCGAACAAGACGATGCGGACAGACGGCGGAATGGTTGTGAACTTTGCGAAGAAAAAGAAGTAATCGCGGAATAAGATAAAGGAAGTGAGCGGAAAATGAGTGATTTTGAACTTGGGAGCGTGTCGATAGGCACGACCGGGTTGGAAAAATCAAGCGCGGACATTGCGAAGGTTGTTGAGCAGATTCAAAAGCTGACAGACGCAGTGGGCGCGGTAAACAAAACGGGCAAGTCACTTAGTGAACTCAACGGTATCAAGCTGACTTCCATTGAAGAACAGTAGAAGTCGCTGAACACAACTTCAACAAACACACTGACTGCGATTCAGAGCGGAATTGAAAAGCTCGGCAATGTGAAGACAACCGGGTTCACATCGGCGACCGCGAACATCGGAAGCGCCGCGAAGAAGATGGCAACGAAAGTCAAAGAAGCTGCGGACAAGACAAAAGCGGCGATCACCGCGACGATAACAGACACAAGCGGCAACCAGAAGACGGCGGACATCAAAGAAGTTACAAAAGCCTACAAAGAAATGTATGACTTGCAGACGAAAATCACAAATGCCAAGGGGTCTGCGACGCTTCAAAAAGAAGGGTGGAACAGCCGACTTCAAAGCGTTACGTCGAATCTGGAGGAATACAGAAAAGCGAATGCGGCGCTGGTAGAAGTGGCTGCGTCTTATGACAAAGTTGTGAACGCAAGACACCGTTACGAAGACGCGGTAAACAAAAAAGCAGACACAGCCAGTGATGCTGCGGCGCTTGGGCAGCAGAAGCAAGCGGCGGCGGAGTTCGCTCGGCAGCAGCAGCAAGCGATTGCAGCACTCCAACAGTGGCAGAGCTTGAACCGTCAGATGACGGGGATGGACAGGTCGAGTCAGAACTTTCAGGAACTTTCCAGACAGGCAGAAGCCGCTCGCGGGAAGTTCCTGTCATTTTCTGATGCGGTGCGCACATCACAGAAGGTTGTAGACGAGTACAATAAGCAAGTGTCAAAGACGCAAGGAAATGCAGGCGTTACGACTGCCGCGACAACACAAGAAACGTATAATAACGCGCTGAAAGAAAACCTTCGCATCTCGAAAGAAATTATTTCTCTCGAAGGGAAGAAGGGCAGCAAAGATTCCGCTTCAACGCAGGCGCGAATTACAACGCTAAAACAACAGCAAGCAAGCGTACAGGCGCAGATTGCTTCGCTGGAAGCGCAGGGCGTATCAAACGAAAAGCTAAAAGCGCAATGCGAAGACGAGATAAGCAGAAAAAAAGCAGAACAAGCGGCGCAGCAAGCGGCTGTTAATCAGGCGGAAACACAGGCACTCAACCGTCTGCTGACGATGGTGAAGACGTATGTGGTGATTCGAGGACTGCGGACGCTGTGGCGGAATGCAACGACATATGCACAGGAATATTATGACAAGCTGAACGAAATCCAAATTGTCACACAGAAGAGCGACACGCAGATGCAGAACATCAGCAACTCCTTCAAGAACATGGCGAAGGAACTGAAAATTTCCTCAACGGATATTGCGACGGCAGCGACGACATTCTATCGTCAGGGCTTGGACGAAGAAGAAACGCAGTCCCGCACGAAATGGGCATCCATGTACGCGAAGATTACGGCACAGTCTTTTGATGAAGCGGCGACGCAGGTGACGGCTTCCGTCAACTCGATGGGTATTTCGGCGCAGGAAGCCGTAGACGTTTTCACTTATTTGGGTGACAACTCTGCATCCAGCGGTGCTGAAATCGGTGAAGCTATGCAGAAAGCGGCTGCGGCTGCGGCAGAATTTGGACTGGACTTCCGCACGCTCGGTGCGTATATCGCTACTGTTTCCGAAACGACACGACAGGAAGCAAGCACAATCGGTACGGCGTTTAACTCCATCTTTGCCCGTTGGCACAACATTAAAAAGACGGGATACGACGTAGACGACAACGGAAATGTGACAGGCTCAAACGACATTGAAAAGGCAATGAACAGAATCGGCATGAGCTTATTCGATGCCAACAACGAATGGCGCGACATGGGCGTTGTGATAGATGAACTGGCTGGCAAGTGGAACGGACTGGATTCCATCACGAAATCTTATATTGCGACAACGATTGCTGGCACAAAGCAGCAGAACGTATTCCTTGCATTGATGCGCGATATGTCCAAAGGCGTTGAGAATGGAAGCCGCGTATACGAACTGTACAACGGTGCGCTGACGGCAAGCGGCGCGGTTACGGAAAAGTACGAAACCTATCTGCGCTCGGTAACGGCAGCGCAGGAAGGCATGAATGTTTCTTTGGAACGTCTGTATTCATCTATCGTCAACAGCGACGACTTGAAGAATTTTTACAACCTAATGTCTGGGCTGGCGGATGCAGCGGCAAGCGGCATGGAAGCATTCGGCGGCGTTGCCCTGCGGATTATCGCGATTACGGCGGCAGTAGCTTCATTGGTGTTTGTGATTTCGCAGATTGTTACGCTTGTGAAGAGCATTAAGACAGCACTCATGGGCGAACAGGCACTTACTGCGGTTTTGGGCGTGCTGTCCGGCGGAAAGCTGATGCTGGCAGTCACAGCGATTACGGCAGTTGTCGCGGGTGTTGTGACACTTGTCGGTGCGATTCACAACGCAACGGATGAGTCTGCCAAACTGCAAAAGCGGATGGAAGAAATCGCGCAGGAGAAGAGTGACATCAAAACTGACTATGCGTCATTGAAGAGCTTGCGCGATGAATATAGCGAACTGGCGGCAGTATCGAACCGCACAGAAGAACAGGATAAACGACTGAAAGCTATTTGGCAACAGTTGAAGTCCTTTTCGCCAACACTGGCATTGGCACTGTCACAGGTATCGGGCGGCTACGAGAATCAAACGGGTGTTGTCACGGCACTGAACGGAGAACTGGAACGACTGCTGGGGAATTATCAGAAGTTGTCGCAGGAAGAAGCGAAGCAGAAAGCGAAGGAGATTGCGAGTGACTTCCAGAGTGGGTATCAGGCGGCGAGGGCAAAAGACTACGCTGGTGGGTATGTAAACCTCTTATATGAGTTATACAATGCTACGGATGGGTCAAAATTGGCAGACCTCCGGGATTATTTTCAGGGGGATATTATCGGAGGGAAACTGGGACTTGGATGGCAAGGAGTTAAAACAGGCGATTCTCTAAATGGAACAGTCAATAGACAATTGATTGCTAATACCGCATCGACCATGAGCACTACTTATGCTCAGGTTTTATTTCCAGACGTTGCATATTCGGAAGCATATAACAAAGCAAACGTATTCTTCCAGAAGGTTATCATGGCATGGGTTACAAGCATGGAGAACGAAGGTAAAAAAATCAGCTTTGATGATTTTGTCACGAATGTTTTTGCTTCTGAAGACCTTAGCCATGAAGTTGATTCGTATGTAGAACAATACGCTAAATCGTTTTATGAATTACTGTTTACAGCATTCGCCACGCCGGATTATTATGCGAGTAATTTCGCCGCGCAGTCCGCATATAAAGGACTGTTTGACAGCTATCTTGAAGAGCTCTTGAGCGGTTATAATGGGGAAGATATAAACGAAAAAATTGTGGATATGTTGCTCAATGGCGGAGAGAATGCAGCCTCGACACTTATGGTTCGTCTAAGTCTACGGCTCAAATCGGCTATGAGTGAAGCGCAAGCACTGGAAGAACTTGAATGGTATCAGTCTTACATGGAACAGTTCAAGAAGGTTCAAGATTCTGTTGGTACAGAAGACTTTGAGGGTGAGTATGCAACCCTGTATCAGATGTGGGACTATAACACAGAACAACACGCAGATGTTTTCCATGATATATTGCCAACGGAAGATGAGTTCGCAGCAGCAGCGCAAGGTGCAGAAGATTTATCAGACGCTTATGGCGAAGCTGGCGACGAAGCAGAATCCCTTGCTGGTAAAATCAAAGACGCAATCGACAAGCAGGTCGAAGCGAATAAGATTGCGGAGCTGAAGAGCAATGGCTTTAAGTCGTGGATTGATGAACTGAACGGTATTTTTGCCAACCCAGACTTTGCTGGCGACGCAATGGCAATGGGCAACGATATTATTTCATGGCTGTCCGAGAATAAGACAGAGGACGAAATGAAAGCGTTCATCGGTATCTACACGGAATTTGCGGACGATTTCGCAGCTATCAATGCAGCGATTGCGGAAGGCAATGTGGAAGATGTTGAGGCAGCTATCCAGCAGTTGCAAGAGCACATCGTACAGTCGGCGGATTCTATTGCACAGGCTGCGAAGAATTACAAGCAAGCAGAAGAAACACTGACGGACGCACAGGGACAAGCACTGATTTTGGATTATGCGAGCAAACAGTTCGATGAGAATAATAGCGTTGCGAATTTCTTCGACGACCTGAATGCAGCACAAATCACATGGATGACGAAAAACAGTGAAGCGTTCCAGAAGTTCCTTGTCGCAAGAAAAGCATACGACGAGGCAAAAGAAAATCAAGACGATGCAGGAATGGACACAGCGCTTAACGATATGGTTGATTCGCTGATTCTGCTGCAAGGGGAAGCGGACGAAATCAACCTCGACAATCTGGTAGACCAGATTAGCAACGTCGGCGAAATCACGGACGAGACAACGAAGAGCATATCGAAAGCATACAGCGCAATTTACGAGAACAGCGACGCATGGTACAAGGCAAGCGAAGAACTGGCGGCGGCGCAGAAGAAAATCGCAGAGGGTGGCACATTGACCTATGACGACGTGAACAATATCGCATCGTATTTGGGTATGTCCCCGCAAGCGGTGCTTGCAGACTGGGAAAACGTTCCGACACGGGTTGCCAGCATGGTCGCGTCCGTTCAAAAGAAACTGGCAGAACTGAATGCGGCGACCTTTAAGGTAATTACTGGTGCTGGCAATGAAGTGTTTAAGAACATTGAAAACGGCACAGTTGTTGTGGACAATATGAGTGAAGAGATGCTGAATCTGCTGACGATGTTTGGCATATTCAAGGTTGAGGAAAGAGAACTCAATGGTGCTGCGTTGTCATGGGCAAACGACGATTCTGGAAATGGCGGGGAGTTTAAGAGCACACCTGTCACAGGGCGGCATAAGGTTCTGGTTCCGACAGGCTATAATGCTTTTACAGCAGCAAACAGAACGGCGGACGAAAAGAACAAATACTCGGAGATTCTTGCGGACGCAAAGAAAACACAGGAACTTCAAGCGCTGTCTGAATCAAAATACAGCGCTTGGATTAACGGCATCATGACAACGCTTTCAGCAGAAGGGAAAACAGACGCAGAGAAAGCGAAGGCTCTTTACGAATATTTGTCTCAGATGGACACAGACCAATTTCAAGCATTCATCAATATGTACCCGGAACTTGCCGAAGCATTCAGCACGATTTTCGAGGAAGGGAACAAAGGTGAAGCGGCGGACTGGGAAAAAGCTGGCGAAGAGGGCAGCGGTATTATCGGCTACTTAACGACAGTCACAGCGACAGCGAACGCCGCAGTGGAAGCACTGGAAAAATACAACGAAGCAAACAAAGCGACCACGGACGAAGAAGGAAACAAACTGCTTGAAGAACTGGCTGGCGGCGCAAGCGAACAGAACCCGCTGGGGCTGATGGACACCATCGGCTCGAAATCAAGCGAACAGGTGACATGGCTGGTAGAGAACAGCGAAGCAATCCGAGATTATACAGCGGCGTATGATGCGTATCAAAAGGCACTGGATAAAGGCGACACCAAGACAGCGGAGAAGTCCATGAAGGACATGGGCAAGGCTATTAAGAAGCTGAACGGAGAAGCCAAAGCGGTGAACCTGAAAAATCTTCAGACGCAGATTACCAACCTTGGCAAATCATCGGACAAGAATATTTCGGCGGTCATGGATGCGTATGACGACTTGAACAGTTTCGCGGACAGCTATCTGGATGCGGCAGACGAATTTGCAGAAGCACAAGCGGCGTATGATGCAGGAACAGAACTGACGGTAGACAGCGTGCAGAAGGTTGCGTCGCTCCTGAATATGACACCACAGGCAGTGCTGGCAAACTGGAACCAGATTCCGAACATGATGCAGGATGTTATGAATGACGGACTTGCGGCGCTGGATGAACTCAACGCAAATGCGTTCTTTACAATTACTGGCACGTCTTATGCGGACTTCTCTAATATCACAAACGGAATGGCAGTCGTTGAAAACATGGCCGACGAGATGCTTCAAGCACTGCTGAAAACAGGGCAATGGACGGTTGAAACGGTTGACCTTGACCAGTTCATGGGCTACTGGGATGCAAATTCACAGAGTTGGAGCAAGAAATACTTCAAGGGACAGATGCAGGTTTTGAAACCGTCTGGCTCGAATCCGTTCTCTGGCACTGGACGAACATCGTCTGGCAGTTCTGGAGGTGGCGGCGGAGGTGGTGGCGGCGGAAGCAGCAGCGGCAGTGAAGGAAAGACAGAGGAAGAGCTGTTTGTTGAACGGACAAACGAAGCACTCCAACGTATCTCCGACACGATGAGCCAACTGAACACCATTACAGACCGTTACGATTCGCAGGGCTACTACACGGCGGAAGCAGACGCGCTTGAAAAGATGAACGCACTGCTGGAAGAGCAGAGCGACATCCTCCGCAAGAAAATCGACGAAGCGAAAGCGATGCTTCCGGGCTTATATGAAGAGCTGAAGAACGCGACACCGGACACGGAAGCATACGAAAAGATACAGGGACGCATTGAGGACATACAGGATGCTGTCGTAGACTGGACACAGAAACTCGAAGACAACACGTCTTCCGTTATCTCTAACCAGCAGAAGATTGAAGACCTGTATGATTCGATTCGCGACCTCGAAATTGACCTCGAAAACGAGATACTGGAAGCGATAGAGAACCGCGAAGAGAAACAGCAGAAGATGCTGAAAGCGCGTATCTCAATGGAAGAGACGATTCTCGACATCTTAAAAGAACAGGCAGAGAAAGCCGAAAAGGAAATCACGGACTCTATCGACAAACAGATAGACGCGCTGAACAAAGAGAAAGATGCAGTATCGGAAATCCTGAACAAGCGCAAGGAACAGGCAGACCAAGAAGACAAACTGCAAGAGCTTCAAGAACTGCAAGCGAAATATGCACGCATATCTGCTGACCCAACGAGGGCAAAAGAAGCGAAGAGTATCCTTGACGACATCCGCGACTTACAGAAAGAAATCGCATGGTCACAGACGGAGAACGAAGCAGAAGAACAACAGAAGTCCATCGACCAGCAGATTGAATCGCTGGAAGATTACAAGGAAGAAGTTGAAAAATACTACGAAGACCTTTTGGAGAACCCGCGCAACTTCATTGAACAAGTTGAATCTATTATGAAGATGAGCCGCGAGGAAATCTTGCTCTGGCTGGAAGAGAACAGCGAAGATTACAAGAACTCTTTTGACAGCAGCCGGGAAGACATGCGGCAGGGTTGGGAAGACACGCTCGATGAAATGAACGGCATTATCGACTCTCACTGGGACGAAGTGCAGGAAATCATCAAGAGCGGGGATGAAGCCATCATCAACTTCTTAAAAGAAAATGCGTCGAAATACGAAGAAGCCAGCAAGCTCCAGCAGGAAGCCTACTTAAAGGGATGGCAGGAGACACTGGACAACATTAAGAAAGCGCACGAAAAGATAAAAGACGACCTGCTGGACACGAAGGATTTTGTCAGCACAGTCACAACAGGCAAGACAGACGGCGATGCAGAGAAGAATACTTCAAGCGGAGGCAGCGGCGGAAATGAAACATATCAGCAGACCACAAAGAAAAACGGATATAAGATTACAGGCATCAGCCCCGCTGGAATGGCGCAGGAAATCAAGTACCCGGTTGAAAAATACGGAACGATGAGCGCCGCATATGTTCAGGCACAGGCGGCATACAACGCCGTGAAGAACTCTGTGGACGGAAACAAATGGAAAAACTTGAAGGTTGAAGCCTACAAGCGAGGCGGCGTTGCCGATTACACAGGGTTGATTCAGATTGACGGTACAAAGAACGCGCCTGAGAGAATCCTGTCTCCGTTCCAAACGGCATTGTTTGAGTCGCTTGTCAAGTCGATGGAGAGCATGAGCAGAATCAGCGTTGGGTCGATGCGGTATTATGGGGATGCTCCGGCTATGAAGCAGAGCGGTGGCAACTCGCTGAGCGTTGGGGACGTCATCATCAACGTAGACAAAATTGCGACAGACGATGATTATGAGACCATCGCAGAAAAGGTCAAGGAGTCCATTGTGGAATCCATCACAAGAGGTCGAGCTATTGGCGGTATCACACTGTAAACAGGGAGGGCTGTTCCTTATTGGGCAGCTCTCTTTTTCTTTTGGTGTTTTGTCGTAAAAACCGCTTGCTTTATTTAATAATATATATGTAAAGGGATATAGAGAAACAATAAAAACTTATCAGTCAAAGGGAAGAGGTGAAAAGGGTGAAGGACACTTTCACGTTTGCAGGGATGAACAGCGCAGCGTTCTCGGTACATTACTTACCGGGGGCAAGCGATATATTTGGGGCGGCGATAGAGCGCGACACTTACGACGAAGAGATTGCGTGGCGGAACGGCGGCGTATACTATGGAAGCCGCGTCAAGAAAAAGACGATTTCCCTTTCGTGCTATTTTGAAGACATATCAGAAAGAACGTTGGCTGGATAGAACCGATGGTTATATCAAGGGTAGGAAGCGGAACTGATTTTTGACGACATGCCGTGGAAATATTATACGGTGCGAGTTGCGAAAATCAGTGACCAGAAAGCATACCGCTCGGCAAATATCGGGGCAATATCTACATACAGTGGGACATTCTCGATTGAGTTTACTGCTTATCAGCCTTTTGCAAAGATGGCTTACAAGAGTTATGACACGATAGACTTAGATGGTGCGTCTATATATACGGGTATCGTTGAAGCGTCCATGATGCCGGAAAGCCCATCTGCAAACAGTGACCGCTTTTTGGTATACAATTGCGGGACAGAGCGCGTGCCGATGAACATTTCTATTGGCGGAGAAAGCGGGAAGTCTGTCTTGATACGAAACGAGACGAACGGCGACAAGTGCAAGGTGACAACACTTCCTACGTCCCCCGCCTATCTGGACATAGACGGAGAACGCGGGCGGGTAGATATTGTCAGCCCGGTAACGTCGGACAGAATTTTGTCTTATGAATCCCATGACGAAGGGTATATCACACTGGAACCGTGCGGGATTATTTTGGACGACGGCGTTATTTCATACACGGCAGGAAGCAACGTCGCGCATTTAACAGGGCAGCAGGAGGACAAGAATCTGGTTGGCAAGTACGGATGGATAGACGGCGGGTGGCATCGGGTTGCAGCGGTGACGGATGAAGGAATCATTCTGGATGCAAAGATGGAAAACACAGGGGACGAGAATGTACGTTTTGTCACGATGAATGTTATCTGCATAGAAACAGAAGCACAGTTGACACGACTGGAAATAGATTACACGCCGATGGTGCGGTAAGGGGGGGTGAAAGGGAATGCACAAGAGTCTCGCCATATGTGATTATAATAGGAAGAAAATCTGCGATTTATACGACAGCAATTTACAGAATGCAGGACAGGCGTTTGATATACAGAAAACCATTTCTATCTCCGGCGAGCAGAAGTAGACTTTTTCTCTTTCGTACCGCATAGAGGCAGAAGAAAACTGGCGATGGAATTTGATTCGCGCAGAATATCAGGTGCGGCTCAAAGAAGGAGACAGAACAGAATATTATATCGTGACGACGCCGAAGAAGAGCAAAAGCAGCAACAAGATTAACGGAACGGTAGAGTGCGTACTGCTGGCGGAAATCTTGAAGACGAAAAACATCTATCTTGTTTTTGACGAAGAGAATGGCATTGGAACGCTGCCTTATTTGATGGAGCAGATTCTTGCCGGGACAGGATGGGCTTTTGATGCAGAGCGGTCAGACATATTTTACGAGAACCGGGGAGTGGATGAATCGGCGGAAAGAGTGGAGAAGAAACGTTCTCTTTCGGTGGACAGCAAAAGCGGTTCTTATGAATTGATAACAAAAGTCTGCGACCTTTTCAAGGCGTACCCGGTATTCGACACGGAGAACAAGAAGGTTATCTGCTATGCACTGGAGAACAAGCGCCCGCTATGGGAGATGGAAGTCGGGCGGAACTTGACGGCACTGACGAAGCAGATGGACAGCAGTTCTATTGTGACGCGCCTCTATGTAGAGGGAGACTACGACGAAGAAGAACACGTCGGCATCGACGATGTGAACCCGACGGGGCTGAACTTCCTGATGAACTTTGATTATTACAAGGAGATTGGGCTGTTCACGTCGGAACATCAGGCAACTCTGGATAAATATTTAGAAGATATTCAAAGAGTAAAGAAACAGAGTTTGCAGACATCTGCCTCTCTTATAGAGAAGGAAGGGAATCTGGCACTGCTCTGGGGCAGCGTAGATTATGTGCTGTGCGTAGTAAAAAACGGTACACTGGCAGAGACATATGTCTGCGGAACGGTAACGGACAAGCAGAAGGAATTTGTGATTGGCGACACGGTTTACTGGTTTACCAGTGATGGGAAATACAAGGTGGAGAAAATCACGAAAGACACGCTGGCGAACTTGACGAGCGACATTATCTATGCGCTGAAGTTTGTGAACACGTCCTGCAACGGCTCTATCGGCGCGAAGGAAATTTCTATTGAAGCGAAAGAACAGACGATTGCCGACCTTGAAAAAGAGAACGAGAAAACAACGACCGAAGAGGACGAGAAGAAACGCAACGAGGAAGAAATCGCGAGGCTGAAAGAAGCGATTGAGAAAGTCAAGACAGGTGACGAAGAGGGCGAGAATCAAACCTACACCATTAAGGTGACAGGGGAAGAAGCACTGTATGGCGGCAAGGCAGTCAAGGCGACGATAAAAAGAGAAAGCGTATCGGCTATCCTTAACCGGATGACTTACAAACTGAAAGACACAGATGGGGAGCTGTCATCGGACGAAAGCATTACGATGTTGAAAAGCGGTGTGTCCTTGACGTTCGGGAAGTATGCAAAGTCAGCAGCACTGCCCTATCAGAGCGGTGTACAGAAACTTGAAGGATTATCGGCGAATATCCTGACGGATGAGCTGATAGATATTTCTTCGGTTGAACGCGAGATTGAAATAACGTCGGGTGCAGCGGCAGGAGTCCACGCAGCGGTATTTACAGGAACGACGTTTACACTGACGGCGCACATGGTAGCTTATGGGCTATACGAGCAGTTCGCGATAGCAGTAAAGATGGCAGAAGAAATTGGCAAGCTGGAAATTGAGCAGACGAAGAACGATGCAGAACAGAAAAACATCGAAGCGGATTTTGCCATAGCGATGGGGGATATGCTGCGCGACGGATATTGGAGCGATGAGAATTACATCAAAGGGCAGGAGCAGTATCTTTACAATGATGCCATTTTGGTGATGGACGAAATCTCGAAACCGACAGCGAAGTACACAGTATCTTTGGCAGGGTTGTCGGATGCAATGGCAATCCCCCCTGACCAGATGGAAGTGAACTCGAAAATCCGCCTATATGATAAGGAATTGGAACTGAACGACACGGTATACGTCAGCAAAATTTCCTATTATATAGACCAAGATGGCAAGGGGAGCGTAGAGATTACGAACGAAGAGGTCAATATTTCCGCGAGCTTTGACAGCATCTTCAACCGCATCACCACCATCGCAGACTTAATACAGCAGAAGCAGAGCATCTTTGAAAGAGCAAAAGCACTGACATCGGCAGGCGGCTTGAAGACGGACAGGCTGAACGGTGCGATTGATATTCTAACAACGAAGCTACTGTCTGCATCCTCTAATTGGTATACGGATGACAGAGGGAACATTGTCTTTGAGTCCATCAACGGCAAGTCGGCTATGCAGTTATGTGGCGACGGCTTTATGATTGCCAATGGGAAGAAGGACGACGGAAGCTGGAATTGGCGAACTAAAATTTCCATTGGTTCGCACCGCAGTAATGTGGTAAAAAATAACTGATTGAATTGCTGGAAACCCCTTAGAGACTTTTGGCTACAACGCAGTTATGAAATAAGGACAGACGTGAAGGTTTGAAAACAAAAGTATTGGGCAATCAGCAGCCAAGCCCCGAACAGGGGAAGGTTCAACGACTATCCCGTAAGGGAGTAGAGGGATATTAGTCAAATTCCTCGAAGTGGTCAGCCCCTATTATTATAGGGTGAAGATATAGTCTGCTCTTGTGTGAAAGCACAAGTTATTATGCAACAGTAAAAATAATTAAGACAGGAGGCAATGTGTTGGTTGGAATATATGTGATAATGAATTGCTCAAATTTGAAGATATATGTGGGACAAAGCACCAATGTAGAAGACAGAATTGCTCATCATAAAAGTAGTCTCAAACACAATCGTCATGAGAATAGTCATTTGCAGAGAGCATGGAATAAATATGGAGCATCAAATTTTAAGTTTCGAGTCATCCACGTCTGTGAAGAAGATGAACTTGATGCGCTTGAACGACAGTACATTCAATAGTTCAACGCTATGGATAGCAGCGATGGATACAATAAAGAGACGGGCGGAAGTAAAAATAAACACATGTCAGAAGAAATCAGAATTTATCTATCCAAGATTAAAAAGGGAAAATATGCAGGGGATAAGAACCCAATGTATGGGGTGCATTAGAAAGTTTCGGACGAGAAGAAGAGATTACTATCCTCAATGTTTTCCGGAAAAGGAAACCCAATGTATGGCGTCCATCGTAAAATAAGTGACGAAGAAAAGAGAAGAGCGTCTGCAAGATTCGCTGGTGCAAACAATCCGTTCTTCGGGAAGAAACATACAGAGGAATCGAAAATGAAAATGAGGAACAACACAAAAAGAAATAAAAAAGTAATATGTGTCGAGACTGGCATAAGGTATAAATCTATAAACGAAGCCGAACGCAAAACAGGAATAATTGCGAGCAGTATAGGGAAGTGCTGTTCCGGGAGACAACACACAGCAGGATCGTTTCATTGGGCATTTGTTGCATAATCTGCGCACGGATGACTACCGTTAAGCGCAAACATATGGTTTGGGACGGGCGAAGGTTTTTCGGCCGATGCGATTATCACAGGTTATCTGAGCGCGGATGTGATAGAAGCGCGGTCGATTACGGTGAATAAATTGGCGAGTGATGTGGGGGAGAACCTCGACTTGTCCAGTAACAAAAGCATTACGCAGCGAGTAGAAGAAATTTATACAGACATGGATAATCTGGTCGGGCTTCGCGTAGAGATAATTTCGACATCAGATATTTTGTCCAGCGAAATCCAGACCTGTACGATAAGAGCAAAGGTATGGCACGGAAGCCAAGATGTTACGGAGCAGATTGCGGCCTCGCGCTTTATATGGAGAAGAATATCAGCAGACGCAACAGCAGACGAAATATGGGCTTCTTCGCACAAAGGGATGAAGGAAATTCGAGTGACAACAAAAGATGTTTTATACAGCGCAACGTACTTGTGCGAGATATAGGAGGAAGGGTAAATGCCGATTATTGCAACAGGGTCGAAGACAATTATTGACTTATCAGACGGAAAAAGTTTATCTGTGTATTTGGGCAGCAACCAGCCGCGCACGCAGATTTACAATGTAAACGACGATACTTATTCACCGGACTGGACAACGACAGCCGGGAAGCTGGTGATTACGCCAGTCGTTTATGCGAATCAAACAGCAATCGCGCTGAATAATTCTGCCCTCTCTATTGCATGGAAGAGGAAAGAGGGAAGCGGAGCAGAAGCATCTCTGTCTTCGGGAGAAACCGTCTCGAACAATATACTGACTGTCAGCCAAAACAAGATTGGGAATATTGCCAGCTGTCTATTGACGTATGTCGTGTATGTGGTTTATACTGACCCTGATACAGGGCTGGCGATTAACGCGATGGCGGATATTACGTTCGCGATGGTGCGCATGGGACAGAATGCGAGAACCGCGTGGATTTCCGGGGAGCAGGTATTCAAGTATGACAAGGATGGCAAGGTGTCGCCGTCGCAGATTACACTGACGGCGAATCTGCAAAATGTTACAATGTCGAAGTGGCAATACAAAAACAGCAGCGGGGTGTGGGCAGATTATCCGACAACAAGCGACAATGCGAGCATCACAGGAACAACACTGAACATCAAGCCGACTCATGCGATATTCGTCGGGACAACGGCGACGCTCCGCATTGTGACGTCGGACGGAAACATCGGAGATACAACCAGCATCTACAAGGTGAGTGACGGTGCGACAGGTGGAACAGGGGCGGACGGCAAGAATGCGGTGATTGCCTTTTTGACAAACGAGAATATCACATTTGCCGGGAACGCATCGGGAAGTGTTTCCGCAACTACAAAAACGTGCAATGTTGTCGCTTACAACGGAACAACGAAGGTGACGCCAACGATTGGCTCTATATCCGGGATGCCATCAGGGATGACGGTAACAGCGGGAAGCGTTTCAAACAATGAGATACCGCTGACGATTTCCGTTGCCGCCAATTCAAACTTAGGAAGCTCTGGCGAACTCGGCGGGACAATCAATATCCCTGTAACATCCCCGGTGATGACAACGCTGCAATTGCGCTGGAGCAAGGTAAATACAGGAGCAACAGGCGCATCGCCTTATGTTCTGACAGTTTATTCTCCCACGGGAACTGTATTTACGAATGGCGCTGTAAACGGAGGGACTGTGATAACGCTCAATGCGCAGTTCTTTCAGGGCGCGACAGACAGGACGTCGGACGGAAACACACTTTATTTATGGCAGAAGTTTGTATCGGGGAATTGGACAACCTTCAAGGCGGAAACAGCTGGGGCTGCTGGCAGCGTGTGCGCCGTCAATGCTTCGGACGTAGTTGGTACAGCGACCATGCGATGCCGAGTGCGGTACGGAACATCGTCAAGCGTTTACTATTATGATACCATCACACTCATTGACAAGACGGACAACTATCAAGCGGAAATCGACAGCACGGCCGGGGACGTATTCAAGAACACGGTAGGGGCAACATGCCTGATTTGCCGTCTATGGCAAAACGGTGCGGAAGTGGATGCGCAGAAAGCCACGACATACAGCATGACAGCGCCATCCAGCCCGACTGCTGGGACGTACTATTACCAAATTCAGTCAGACGGCGCGACGACAAAACTGATGCGATACAGCGGCTCGTCATGGGTAGACGTGACGAGCAACGCAACCTACAAGCACGAGAAGACGTACAAGTGGTATCGGCGGGACAAAGACGGAAACGCGATGGACAACGGAAAAACGTTCGCAACGGGCAAAGTGATATATGTGGATGGCGATGACGTGGATATAAAGACGGTGTTCGTTTGCGAAGTCGAGTAAACAAGGAGGCGTGAGCGATGATAGCAATTGCGCAGTTTACGATTTCCGATTAGAATGACCCGATACAGCAGGACGAAGCGCCTTCTTCTCCGGTCGAGGGGATGCTCTGGCTTGATACCTCGTAGACACCGCCGATGCTGAAACGATATTCTGACGGAGAATGGGTCGAGGTAGGCATCGGCGGCGACACATTAGACAAAACACTGGCGGAAGCATACTCGCAAATCAAAAACACAAAAGACGCCATCATGCAGGAAGTCGGCGCGACATACATTAAGTCAGACGGATTAAACACGATAACAGAACAAGTAAAAACGCTGATGGAACAGACAAGCGAAATGTTCTCGTGGCGAGTCGAAAGCGAAACAAAAGCAGATTCCATTAAAAACGCAACAGAAGCAACAGCGGAACAGTTGGCGTTAATACAGACCTATATGCAGTTTTCAGAAGATGGGCTGAAGATAGGGAAAAGCGGAAGCCCATAGACTTTTCGCGTCGTCAATGACCGACTTGCATTTTATATGAACGATACAGAGGTGGCTTATTTGAGTGACAACAAATTATATGTCACACAGGCAGAGATTCTGACGCGCTTACAGATAGGGCATTTTGCCTTTGAGCCGCAAGCAAATGGAAATATGTCGATTATTTACGCTGGGTAAAGGCAAGGTGAAATGAATGGCACTAACGGCGACTTATACAGCAAGTCTACGGACGCTGAGTTATACAGCGACAGGCACGGTGGACAACAGCAGAGCGCAACAGGAATATTACGTCAAGAACGCAAACCGAGTTGGACTCCTATATTTCCCTGCAATGGATTTCTCTAATAAGAAAATTACAGGGATAAAGATAACAGTAACGGCTGCCTATGAAGGGTACGGTACAGGGCGCGAGAAAACTGCCTATCTTCGGAAATCTAATTACCAGACCACATCGGTCGATGGTGCGAAAGGCAGTGCGTTCGTAGGAGATTTACTCGGAACGTTCCGTGGCGAGTTTTATGGGAACACGACCTCTTATACGTTATCGGGGAGTCTCTTTGAAAATCTATGCAATTATTTGATGGCGGGCAATAACACGCTTATCCTGTACAACCCAACACCAGAGGCAACATCGCTATCATATTCAACAAACTATTTTCTCTGGACGGCGGTGTCGATGGAAGTTACATATCAGGAGACAACAAGCCAACCAACGCTCGATAGCAGCGATGCTATACTTGGAACCCCTGTTACTATTACAACCAATCGACAAAGCACAGAGGCGACGCACACCCTGCGGTATAGTTTTGGAAGCATGTCCGGCACGATTGCGGAAAATGTTGAGGACAACACAACATGGACGCCTCCTATATCATTGGCAACAGAAATACCATCGGCTATATCGGGGCTGTGTATTATATACTGCGATACTTATATCGGAGAGACGATAGCGGGAACGGCGCAGATACTGCTGACACTGAATATTCCTGCAAATATTTTGCCTTCGATTTCTAATATTGCAATTGCAGAAGCAACCACAAATATCGCGGCAAAATTTGGCGCTTATATTAGAACGCACAGCACACTATCCATCAAGTTAGGAGCATCGGGTGTATATGGAAGCACAATCACATCCTATCGCACGACGCTGAACGGTATAGAGTATACAGGCGCGAACTTCACGACAAGTGTTTTGAATACGGCTGGCGAAAATCAGATAACGGTCACGGTTACAGACTCGCGCGGAAGAAGTATAACTGCAACAAGAACGGTTACGGTATTAGACTATGCACAACCCCGATTGATGGCTTTCGCAGCAGAAAGATGCAGCGCAGACGGCAGTACGGCACAGGCAGATGGCGAACGTGTGCGAATTGCTGTTGTGGCAACTGCTTCCTCTTGCGGCGGCAAGAACACCATGTCCGGCGCAGTATACTACAGGGCAAGAGGAGAGACGAACTGGCGCAGTACGAAGACATTAACAGCGACGGCGTATGCGATTACAGAAAGCAATTTACTTCTATCGCAAAGTTTTGACCCACTATCCAGTTATGAGTTAAAGGTCAGCGTAGCGGATTACTTCACAACAGTTGAGCAAACCATATCCATCAGCACGAAGCAAGTCCTGATAGACTTTTACCGTGGCGGGACAGGAATTGCTTTTGGCAAGGCGGCGGAGAAATCAAACACAGCGGAATTTGGCTGGCCAATTGCGCTGGCGCAGCCGCTTGAAATCGCGTCCGGCGGGACAGGGGCAACAACGAAAGAAGAATCCTGCGCCAATATAGGAGCAGTCAGCAAAACAGGAGACACGATGACAGGAACTTTGAAATTGCCATCGCTATGCCTTATCCCATCGGGGACGAATGCAAAACAGGAAGCATGGGCACGTGTCTTAACAGACGGAACGATAAAGATAGCAACACAGGAAGACAGCACAGGAGACAACACAAATGCGCTGGTAATTGCGCCGGCTAACACGTCGGCAGATAATGCACTGTCAATACAGCAGACAAAAAGCGGAAGCACTACGACACACAAGATATATCATGACGGGATGACGACTGCTATCCCAATCAGCAAAGGTGGAACTGGTGCGACAACAGGGGAAGAAGCACGCAAGAATCTTGGCATTGGGAACGCAAGTGAACTGAACAGCGGGACAGTGCCGATGGCGCGGCTCCCTTATAAGATGGCGTGCGGAACGATTTCGGCATCAGGAAGTGACGTGGCTATTGATTATTCTGCGGCAGGGTTCACGAAAGTGCCGTGCGTTACGGTAACATATGCAACAACAGATGCGAACTGGAACGGAAGCGGCGGAACACTGAAAGTACACTCGAAGACGCTGACTGGCGCAAAGATAACGGTCGGTGGATATGACGGGACGAGAACGGCGGATTGGATTGCGATGGGTGTGTAAAAGGAGGTGGTGTTGATGGAAAGGACAAATGTTGTCTATGTGAATGTTGTTGCGAGTACGCAAACGACAATTACAAATACGGTATATCAATATGATTACGGACTTGAACTGTGCATAACAGGGGTGAGCGGTGCTGTAAGCGAAGTGCATTTCTCAACAGAAGGGTCAAACGAGGCAATTGCCCGCGATATATATGTCGATAAAGACAACAATATTTTGTGCAGTATTCCTGACGCGATGTTGAAGCAAAGCAAAAATATACGATGTTTCATTTATGCGGCAGACGAAACGAGCGGAATGACATTATACGAGGCAATTATCCCTGTTACAGCCAGAGGAAGAGCGATTAACTCTTCGTCGGGCGAAACAACGACAGACAAAACATAGACAAAAGTCAACTGGGCTGCGGATGCAAAAGCAACAGGCGATAGGCTGCAAGATCTGGAAAGTGTCATTATTACAGAAGAAGAGAAAGGACTGCTGTTGAGTCTTCTGGAAATGGCGGTCTATCAAACTGGCGATGCACAAGCAAAATTCGATGCGCTGAAAAAGAAATGGAGTTGATGAAGATGGCATGGCATTTGATTTCGGAGAATGGAGGAAAGACCATTTACTCTGATTACAAAGAGTGGATGGTTGATACTGCGGAAGATATAACAAACGGCAGCGAACCGAAGCATTCTGGGGCGATTAGCAGTATTGCGTTTACGGCGGGATATGGAGAAATGTGGCAGAAGAATGCGAGCGGCGTTTGGGTAAAGATAGGAGGGGATGGCAATGCCTGATACAACTACGATTGGTATCGTGAAAAAACTTTTCGATGTAAATGGGGGAACACCTACTGATTTAACGAAGATTGCAGACAAGGTAAACGAGTTGAATGAAAAAAAAGCGAATCTGTCTTATGTGGATGAAGAACTTAAAAAGAAAGCGGACGCGAGTACGGTGAACACGTTGAATGACAAGGTCGCTTCACTAGGGATGAGCGTTGTAAATGGACAACTTTGTGTGACTTATAAGGAGTGATAATCATGAGTGAAATTACAAAACCGATTATGCTGGACGAAACTGGAAAGCAGATTGTCGAAGCACTGACACAGGCAGACATGACGAAGAAGCGGATTGCAGAAATTAACGCTGCTGCCGATGCCGCGAAAACTGCTATCGAGACCAAAACAAATGAGCAGTCTAATCGCATCCCGGAAGTCAATGCAATTGATACACGGCTTACGGAATACATCAAAGGGGCGCCGACTTCTACATTGGAGAAATCCATCGAAGCCTACTACGCTATGCGCCGCACAGGTCGTATTTACGGCGTTCGCGTCCCGAAGTTTGCAAGCAATCCGACGACGGTCTGTACGCTGCTGGAAAGCGCAGTGGATATGACTTATGCGCCGTCTACTGATACGGTCAAGGGGCAGGATGATTTTATTGATACTGTTCCAATGTTTGATTGGGTACACGTCAATTACATTCGAGACAACGATGGCGCACCTCGTCCGATTGCAATCGAGGGTATGAGTAACTACAAGACGACTGGCGCGGTTGATGTTGGCGCAATGCAGATGAGCTTTTTCTGGAAAGCTGTCGATAATGGCGATAGCTTTGATTACTATGTCAGCGATACCCAACATGACGGCTTTGTGCCGTGGAGCGAGTGTGTCAAAGCGGATGGAACGGTGCTTCCGTGGTGTATCGGCAGCGCGTATCTGTCTGGTACAGCAAGCGATGGACTTTTGCGCAGTCAGCCGGGGTTGACTATCGCGCTGTATCAGTCCTATAACAATATGGTTGCGAACTACCAGAAAAAGGGCGTCGGTTACTGGGGAGCTGGTGCGGAGAGAAGCAGCTTCGGCATTTTGATGCAGTTTGTCAAGACAGCGAATAAGTCCAGTCAGGCGACATGGGCTGGCTGCACGAATTACAATCTGCAATATACTGCGTCTATTGAACGCACTTCAAACGGAAAGTTCTTCCCCGTGACAAAAGCGCAGGCGGCGAATCTGGTCATCGGCTCTGCGGTTTACGTCGGTTACGGTGGCAACAATAACGGCGCAGTTGATGTAGATAGAGGCGTTGCGACTATGCGGGCTTATGCAGATTTAGCGCGAATTACAAAGATCGAAGAGCTGGACGATGCCAACAGCGCGGTATATTTGGACGTAGAGGACGGGTTTCCGACGGCGAAGGTTACGTTGACGGATTCTTTACAATCCCCAGTTTATCTTTCTACAATGCCTTGGTGGGCTGGTACGACCGACAAAGTAATCGACAAATACGACGGCAGTTGGCTCTCAAACACGAACGGTAAGATGCCGTACCGCATTCAGGGTCGCGAATACAATGTTGGCTGCTATGAAGTTGCGTCCGATACAGCGCTTGATTGCCATAACCTCGACGGTCACGATGTGTTGGTTGCGCCGCGCGGCGTTAAGCACTCAACAGCGGACGCTACAATCCGCAGCACTTATACCAAAGTCGGCATGATGCCGGGCGTTACGGTTGCGAACGACCAGCAAGTCGGCGACATTACCCTCGATGCGGCGACTGGCGCGTGGTATATCAGCGCATACGGCGGCTCTGCAACGCAGGGTATGGGCGACAGAACTTACGGTATCGGCAATCAGAGCGGTACGCGAGAGTATCTTCAGCGCGGTCTTCTGTGGGGTGGCTCGGATGCTGGGGTTTCGTGCCTGGTTTGCGGGGGCTGGCTCGGCGGGGCGTCCTGGTACTGCGGCGCGGGCGATTGATTTACACGTCTTTCGGGGGTGAATTTGGCGCAACGCGCCAAAGAGGGGAGCACCCCTGATATAAAAACTTTGGGGCTTGCGTGGTGCGCGGTAATCTGAGGAATGGCTCGAATGCTGGGGTTTCGTACCTGAATTGCAGGAACAGGCTCGGCAGGGCGAACTGGAACTACGGCGCGGGAGATAAAGGCAGAGAAAATAGAAATGGCGCATGAGCGGCATTTATACCACGCATTTCGCCGGATGGAATCCGGCATGGCGAAACCAACCTGTCTGAATGACAAAATCCTCTGTATAAGACGCTGGAAGCGGAGCAATCCGCCGAATCGTGCGCGGAGCGAGAGCCAACCCGCACGCGGAAGAATAGGCGAGACCGAAATTCCGGAAGGAGAAATCGAGTTACAAATGAGAAGGTATCATTTATATAACAATCTGGAACGCAGGAAAGACATCAGCGTTCCTGTCTACGACTGCATTATGCGGCACTGGAAACGCGGCGATGTGGCGCGGCTGCTTGCTGAAAAGCAAGGATGCAGCATCCGCGAAGTGAAGCGAATCGTGACAAGCGGCGATACATATCTGCTGTTTCCGGCGGTTGATGCAGTCGTAGATGATGTATTCACACACATCAGACGACAAGATTTATCCGATTTGCCGCCGATTATCTATCGCGACAAAGCAGACCCATCGAGCGGAAAGATACGGACAATCGGGATTGAGAACATCGTGCAGCAGCTTTACGATGAGGTTGCGGATTATGCAATCCAGCCGCTAAAGCGCAGAATCGGAATGTATCAAATTGCCTGTCTGCGAGGCAAGGGCGGCGCACTCGGTATTCGCGCCATGAAACGATGGATGAGGGATAAGCGTGTGCGGTGGGCGTGTCAGTGCGACATCAAGAAATGCTACGAAAGCACAGACAGAGCAAAGATGATGGCATTCCTGCGGCGAATTGTTAAGGGTTCGCCGTGTGTTTTATGGCTGATTGAGACACTCATCAGTACGCATCAGAAAGGGTTGAATATCGGATGCAAACTGTCACAAGATTTGATGAATATCTATTTGTCTGTTCTCTACCATGAGATGACAGAGCGAACGATTGTCGTCCGCAAACGGCGAGGCAAAGAAGAAAAGCATATGACGGTGCTTCATGCGCTCTTCCAGATGGACGACATTGTACTGCTATGCGCAAGCAAAAAGGATGCAGAGTTTGCATTCAAACGCCTACGACAATTGGCGGGAGATATGGGTATCACCATCAAGGGCAACTGGCGAATATTCCGACTGGACGTACCAACCACAAGAGGACGCGGCAAAATATTTCTGGATATTATTGGCGTGCGCTTCTATCGAGACAGCACCACACTTCGCCGCCGCGTCTATATAAGAGCGCGGCGGGCGGTAGCAAAAGCGGAACGCAAGCGACGGCAGCACAAAGCGATTCACAAGAAGCTGGCACAGCGCGTTATCTCCTATTACGGTTCCCTAAAATGGACAAGCCACTATAAATTGTGGTTAAAATATAAAGTCAACAGAATTGTTGGAATTTGCAAGGAGGTTATTGGCAATGAAAGCAAGATTTTTTACGAAACAGGACGCGGTGAAGATTATATCAATGGATGGCAAGACGTATGTGTTCCTTTGCCTTAATGAGGAAGAGGTGCGGGAAACATATCCGGAGATGGTTGGTGGAGACGATACCGAGCCGCGCACGGTGTACGAGTACGACTACGCAGAGATTATCGAAGATGACGGCGTACTTGACCTGAACGACGTGGCGGAAAACCCGGAAAACTATCTGGGCTATTTGCCAGAGAAGATTGAGCCGGACACTCTGGAAAAGTGCCGGAGCGACATTGACTATATGGCGATGGAATTGGGGGTTGAACTGTAATGAGCAAAAATTTTAAGAAGGTTAAGAATTACTACGACAAGGGACTGTGGGACAAAGAGCGTGTGAAGACTGCGGTCGGCAAGTGGATTACAGAAGCGGAGTATGAGAAGATTACAGGGGAGAAGTACGAGGAGTAAACGGGACGCTGCAGGAGTGTTTTGCGACATTCCTGCGGCTATTCCAAGGTTCATGATTTTATAAAGCAGAGGTGTTCACTATGGCTTATAAAACAGTAAAGGCAAGCTGGTAGATTGAAAAATTTTTAACGATGGTCGAGCCGGGAAAGGCGTGGAAGTATGTCGCGAATGCTGCGTCACAGGGCGCGGTGGACTGCTCCGGCGCTTTTACCTATTGGTATCGTATGGCGGGCAGTTATATGTATCACGGCAGCAATACGATGTGGCGAAAGTACACGACAGAAAAAGGCAAGATAGGGGAGGTCAATCTCGTCCCCGGCATGGCAGTCTTTAAGATGCGGCGAGATGGGGCAGAACCGTCCGCCTTTAAGAATGATGGACAGGGAAACTTTTACCATGTTGGGCTGTATATCGGGGACGGTAAAGTCGTTGAAGCAAAGGGAACAAAGTATGGATGCGTGACAAGCTGCATCAGTGATTGGGGATATGTTGCTAAATTGAAGTACACAGAGTACGATGTAAGCGATTCTACGGAGACGCCAAGCACAGATGATACCCCTTCCGAAGAAACAAAAGGAATGGTGAAGGGTGGTGCACTCAACATGAGGGGGAGAGCAGACAAGGGGAGTGCAAGGATTACGACAATTCCCAATGGAGCAACCATCACAATCATCGGAGAAAACGGCGCGTGGTATAAAGCGCGTTACAAAAATTACACAGGGTATGTAATGAAAGAATATGTAACGCTGATGCTATATTTATACAAAATTTCCGGCGAAACAGATGATAAAGAAACGGCAGAAAAAATTTTGGGTTACGCAAAAGAACTTGGCGTGATGCTAAACATTACAGGCAGGTGATAAAGATGACGGCAGTCGAAGCGTTTTTATCAAGCGCCTATGGGCGGTTCGCAGCTTTCGCAGGTGTCGCAGCCACATTCTGGGGCTTTGCAAAATTTGTCGGAGCGCTGAAAAAATGGATTAGGGAAAGACAAGAAGAGCGGCGCACAAAAGAGAATTAGCCGAAAGAAATGCTCCATCAGATTCAAAAACTGCGAGAAGAAATTGATGCGCACAACGCAGAACACAAGGAGCAGTTGTCTGAAATCAAACAAAAGGTCGAGGCGCTTGGAGAGAAGCAAGCGTTTACAGAAGAACAGGTTGCAACGGTTCAGAACGAAAAGCTGTGCTGGGCATATGTCCACTACGGAAAAGAACACCACCCGATTACGATGGCGACAAAGACAAGTTTCGAGCGCATGTATGAGCAGTACAAAAACAACGGAAAACGAAATCATGTGCCGGGGGACTGGATGGAAGTTATGAATGCAGTCCCCATACAGGGAACGGATGAACATGAGTAAAGCAAGAACATATGTGCAGTATTCAAAACGGCTGACGACTGCCATTGGTATTGTCTGGTGTGTATACAGATTTTAGGCACTTATCCTGATGAGTATTTTCCCTGAAAATGCCGCGCCTATTATAGAGAGTGTGGCAGGGGTGGACAACATCATGATAACGGCTATCAGTCTATACTGTGGGAACAGCGTAGCCGAGAAGGGTATCGTCGGCTATTTTAGCGGACGAAAAGAGGATAGTTCCGAAGAGAATGGATAAGGAGAGGATTCTATGAGTACAGAAAACATTATCTTTTTGTCGGTGATTGCGGCGCTTATTATTGTTTTTCTGACCGACAAGTTTACAGGTCATGCACTGCTGAAGAAAATTTTGCAATGGAAACCTGCACTTGCAGCTTTGACGGCACTGGCGGAGGCGATTGCAAATGTGCTGCCGTCCAGTGAGTTTGCGATTGCGGTTACTATATTGAAAGCAGCAAGCAGAGCGGCGCAGGAGGCGGAGCGGCTTTACAAACTGAACGAACTGCCGAAGGAAGAACGCAATGCTTACGCACAGACAATGATTGCGGCGATTCTGTATGAAGCTGGCATTGAGGTGACAGAACAGGTGCAGCAGATGATAGACGGTGCAATTGCCGTAGTGTGTATGCTGATGCCGAATGAAGGTAAGGCAGAGCAGTGAAACTGACGGCAGGGTTGAAGAAGCACTTGACTGGTTCGGCTACAGCTGAGCGTGGAGCCAGACCGTGGGTTATGCGGACACCACGAGCCAAATAGATTCTTCGGAATCGAAAGAAAACGCAAAAAAACGAGGAAGAGATGGTTGATCTCTTCCTCGTTTCAGCTTGTCGAAAAAGTCCGTCTCAGCGATTAAGCCAAGACGGACTTTTTCATTTCAAGCGGAAAGAATAGCCGCACAAAAAGCAAATCCTCTGAGAAAAGTCCTCTCCGCCTCTTATCCGGAGAGGGATTTCTCTGTTTCCACTTCCATGTGGCTAACTTTTTTAAATTCATGGCAGTATATTTAAGCTTCACCCAGTTTGTGACCTGAGTCAAGCCTCTGTACTGCGTATACCGCATGCCGTGCTTCTCTTTGGCATCGGCAAATACACGCTCTATCTTTTCTTTTCGCAGTTTGTAGATCTCCCGGTACTCGGGCGTATGACGTACATCTTCAGTCTTCTCCACAAAATGCTGCCAGAGGTGTATCGCGACCGTCTTTTCGCATTTGGCGTTCTGTGTGCATTTTTCCCGTGTGGGACAGTCCTTGCACAAGTAGGGACGGCTCTTGTATTCCCGATAACCGTTGCGGTTTGTAGTAGCATAGTGCAGTAGTTTGTATTCCGGGCAGATTACGTCATCAAAATATTCATCGTAAACATAGGTGTACCAAGGGTGATTGCCGGCTTTGGTTTTGGGGCGCGTATACGCAGTCGTCAGAACTCTGCCGCTTTCAAAGATTCTTTTGCAAATCCACGGCGTTTTGTAGGCACTGTCAGCTGCCACAATTTTATGCTCGGGATAATATTGACAGAGATAATCATACAAAGGGTCGAATGCTACACTGTCATGCACATTTCCGGGTGTGACGTGTACGCCCAAAATGAAGTTGTGCTTGTCACAGGCAGTATGCGCTTCATAGGCAAAGACTTTTTTGTGTTCTCCTTTGTGGAACACGCCGCACTCCGGGTCTGTGGTGGAAACGGTCTTTTCTGTCATTTCTGGCTTGTTGGTATCCTCCCCTTCGCTCTCATCATCAAACGGTTTCTTTCCGTGCGCTTCTCTGTCTTTGTTGATTTCCTCAAACAATTCGTGAGCATAGCGCTTGGCCTCTTTGGGTACAGCTTTTCGTGCCTGCTTCTTCAGATTGGCGCTTGCCTTTATGTGCGTACCATCTACGAAGATGGCTTCCGTGTCCAAATATCCCTCGTCTGCCGCTTCCCTTAACACCCAGCGGAATATATATTCCACGGATTCTGTGGTAAAGCGGTGCTTAAAGTTATAGCTCACAGTCGAAAAGTGCGGTACCTGTTCATTCAGCGGATACCCTATAAACCACCGATATGCCATATTCATGCCGATTTCTTCCAGCGTTCGGCGCAGAGAGCGAATCCCGTAGATGTGCTGAATAAGCACTATCTTGAACATCACAACGGGATCTATGCTGGGGCGACCATTGTCTTTGCTGTACAGCTCGCCGACAAACTCATATATTTTATTGAAATCAATCGCTGCATCTATCTTCCGCAGCAAATGATCTGCTGGTACTACCTGCTCCAAACTTACAAATTCGACTTGCTTGCGATTCTCAATGTTTTTTGTAAGCACCTTCATCACCCGTGCTTATTATATCATATTTTTCTCCGTTTTACGAGAAAAAGGCCACCGATTGGTGACCTTTTTCGACAAGCTGAAACGAGGAAGAGATGGTTGATCTCTTCCTCGTTTTCATTTTATAAGATTAAGAAAATGTACCATAGCGACCAATAAAATTCGATTCTCGTGTTTTATTGGTCTTTTGTAGCATGTCAATTGGTACAGAAAGAAATTGTGCAGGGATTCTTTTCACCGCACTGGGGGCAAGTCCATGTCTCGATGCGGCTATCCATCTCACCGCAGTTCAAGCAGAACATTGCGTTCTCAGGGTTCGTCGTGTTGCAGTTAGGGCAGACCCATGTCTTTTCTTTGACAGGGACGAATGCGCGAGAACTTGGAGCGGTATAGGTAGGAGTATTGTTAGTGGTACTGGTAGCATCGTCATCCTGATAGACGTCGCTCGCGGGAGCTGTTGGATTGTAGTAATCAGATTGCGGCTGATTATACATCACGTTTAGCAAAGCGTCTAACGTATCAGCAATCTTTTGCTCCCTTTCGATGCGAGGCTTATCGGGAAGGGCAGCGACTAAGATGCAGCCGATAGGGCCTGTTAAGAAGCAGATAATACCAAATGTGATTCCTTTGTGTCCTTTCTCAGTCGCGATTGTATCGGCGATAGTCGCAACAACAATGTTGAGAAGAAGAACAAGAACGCCAACAATGACCCATACGGCGTTGACAGAAGAAGCGTTTACTCCGTAGTGATTCATATGATACCTCCTGCGCACCTATTTGACTTGTGGTTTTACTCTTGATTTTCTCCGCAACTAAGGCAGAACGTGGAGCCTTTATCGTTCTTTGCTCCACAGTGCTTGCACGTCCACTGTTCATCGGAAGCAGAATTTTCTTCTGCGACACTGGGTGAGGCAGAGACTACTGCTTGCGTAGGAACATGAGACCTTGGGAGAGGCTTCTGTGCAGATAAGCTGCTATAAATCTTTTCGAGAAAAAAGTTGGCGCTTCTCTGCACAGAAAGAATCTCTTCTATTTTATGGTCTGGAAGTCCCGCGACTATGATACAGCCGATAGCTCCGGTGAAGAAGCACAAGACACCGTACAGAGTTCCATTGTGCCCCTTTTGAGTTGCAATGGAAGCGGCAGCAACGGCGACCGCAATGTTTATGAGCAGGACAACGAATCCGGCAATTAGCAAGATGTCGTTGGTAGAGAGGACGGAAGAAGAGGAGGAATACGTTCCGTAGTAACCCATGATATACCTCCTATGTTTATGAGTTATTGCTTGTAGTCTATCATGAGACAAAACAATTGTCAACAGTAGAAAAGACGCGGTTGCTTTTCAGTGAAGTCTGTGGTAAAATGCTCTTGCATAACCATACATCTCAAAATCATGCGGCAGAAATGCGGCTATACCCCTACGCATACCCCTGAACCCAAATAACGTAGTTGCACGTTATTGTACTGGATGAGAAGATGATGTGTGTGATGTGAACGTGGTTGTGCCATATTGCACATAATTGTGCGTAGTTGGAAGATGGTCAAGGGGCGGCGCCCCTTGCGCTGAGAGCCTTAGTGAATCCTGAAAGCCTTGATTTGACTGGCTTTCAGGATTTTTGTTTTGTTGGAATACCCCAACCTTACCCCTACCGCGATTGCAATCAGATGTGTTGAATTAAGTCGTCCATTCGACTTGCGGCATCGTTTTGCATAATTTCTGATACATGTGTATAAATATCCAGAGTATATGCTGCTGTCGCGTGTCCAAGCGTTGTGGAAACGGTCTTGATGTCCGTGCCATTCTGAATGGACAGAGTAGCAAAGGTATGCCGCAAATCGTGCAGACGCAGTGTTGGCATCCCGATGGACGCTGCGATTCGCTTAAATGCGCGATAAACGGTATTAGAGTAAAGATAGGTTCCGTCGTCACTGGTGAAGACAAATCCTTCTTCATTGCTGTAATCGGGGCTTGCGGATAAATTATCCTGCTTCTCCTTTATAGATAGGAGCAATTCAATAACACTCTCCGCTACCTTGAAGGTTCGCGTCTTTCCGTTTTTTAACGTCATGAACTGGAGGGGATGACCGGGAAGGTCGGTGCTTCTGATGTATTGCCGATAGACTTTGATGTATCCCTTCTCAAAGTCCACGCAATCCCATGTCAGCCCAACAACCTCCGAACGGCGCAAGCCCGTAAAGACAAGAAAGTACAATACGTCAAAATAAGGGCTGTCCTTTGCTGCATCAAAGAAAGCGTGCAGGGTGTTTTGCGGGATGGTCTGGATGTCGGGACGCTTGCCTCGCGACGCAGTACACACGTCGGAAGGGTTGGAAAGAAGGAGCTTAACCTCGACAGCTTTTCGGAGCGCCTTGTGCAGGGTGCTATGGACGTTGTTGATGCTTTTCAACGTAAGCCCTTTTTCACGCATCCTTGTGTAGCACTGCTGTATCTGGTCGCTCTTCAGCTTTGTAAGGGGAACGTCGCCGATGTACGCAAGGACATGATACTGCAAGTCCTTCCCGTACTTATAGCGGGTAGAAGCCTTGACGGTAAAGCAGTAAGAAGTAAGCCACCTCTGTACCCAGTCGGCGAGCGTTATCTTCTTATCCTCAACATACATGCCAAACTCCAGTTCAGCTTTGACCTTCGCAAGTTTCTCAGAGACTTCCTTCCGCGTCTTCCCATAAAAAGAACGCCGCTTACCGTCAATGGTAAGCCGCGCCTCCCAAGTTCCGTTGTCCCTTTTGCGGATATTGCCTTCGCCATTGACTCGTTTCGTTGCCATGTGTTGTGCCTCCTGTTATTGTGTGTCGCTTATATCTGTCTGTTTGTCGAGCCATCGTTGAAGTCCGGCGACATTGATAAGGACTCGCTTCCCAATCTTGAAAGATGGGAAATCCTTACGCTGTGACAACTCGTAGGCGACGGGGCGAGAGACAGAAATCATATAAGCCATCTCATCCACGGAGACAGCCAACTTCTGGCATGATTGAGATGTATGATTATCAAGGTGCATATCCTCGCGGACACCACCATTATAACGCTGAGTGTTCTTGCCGTCAACCTGTTTTTGCATCATAACACCTCAATCATATAAAAGATAATCAATTAAAGGGAATAATGTCGTGATAGACAAAGCGCACATTATCAATCTCCTTGTCAATGTGCCAATGCCCACAGTACCACTTTGAGTAAGTGAGTCCACTTGGAGTATGTGCAGATTCCATCTCATCCATCCATTTTTCCATACTGAAATCAGATGAGAAACGCTCATCATGAACTGGCTTCTTTGCGTCATCTGGGAGATACTTCATCGGGGCAGTATGAGACATAATGTAGAACGGAGTTTCCGAATACTTTTTCAACCGAAGCAGACGAAATACGTCCAGTGCGTCTTTCATTTCAGATGAGGATAGCTGTTCGTTCGGAAACCAGCGATAGTTTTTGTAGCCCATATCTCGCATATAACAACGATACGGCGCATCAAAACTATGAGCACCGCCGATAATGAACGTGTGACGCCCTGTGAACCAATACCATCCATATTCGAGAGTAAATAAAATAGAAGGATATGCTTTGTCAACACAAAACCACCCCGTGAAAGATGGATTCAGAAAGTACCGAAGTTCCAGTCCGTTGTCGGACGCAAACGGTCGGCGGTCATGATCGCCGCGTATCATTACAAAGGTAATCGGCACACTTTCCAACTTCTGAAGCAGGTATTTTGTCCGATTATCTTCATCTGAATAATACAGGCATCCGTGGTCGCCAAGCACAATCATCACATCTTCCTTCGTTGTGTTGTGATTCTTGCAAAACGCGACGACATCATCATAGTCGCCATGCTTGTCGCCAGTGATGTAAATCATACGATAGTCTCCTCCTGCCGAAGTCGTTCGCGAGCTATATCGCAGTAATGCTCGTCAAGTTCTATGCCGATAAACTCTCGTCCAGTACGCGAACAGGCTACACCTGTGCTTCCAACACCCATACAGTTGTCAAGCACGACATCGCCGCGCCGCGTATAAGTACGCACCAGATATTCCAAGAGGTCTACGGGCTTCTGGCAAGAATGCTGCAACTGATTCACGGGAACACCCGGAAAATCAAGTATGTCAGTCGGGTAATACTGGTCGCTGTAAGTCGGGGTTTGAGTGATAGCGTTATATACTCCACGACTCATCGCCTTTTTACTGCCCTTCATGCGTGCATTGCCCGTGCGCATAATTGGGAAGTAGTTGCACTGCTTACGGTAAAACACGCAGATATTTTCGGTCTGACGCAACGGCTGTTTCTTTGCGTTCAGGAAGCCGCGAGTGTAATGCTTATTCCAAATCCACATATACTTGAAGTCCTTCAAGTTGCTCATCACAAGCTGGGCGGTAAAAGGCATTGCCGAGAAGAGGACGATGGGTGCGTTCTCTTTTGCAATGCGGTAATACGCATCCCATACGTCCTTCATCGGCAAGGGGGTATCCCAATCGCAGTTTGTGATGCCATAGGGAGGGTCACACAAAATCAAGTCAACGCTTTCGTCTGGAATGTCCTTCATCTATTCCAAACAGTTTCCGTGAAGTAACTGCATCTTAATCCTCCTTCATGTCAGCGAACTCCGTAAGCAGTGCATCAGCTTTCTCCTGAGCCGTCGGAGGCAGCCTCCATGCAATCCATCTGATGCCATAGTTAGCGGCAACCTCTGCCCAATCGACACCGAGAACAGCAATAAAGTTTTGGGCTGGATTCCAATCAAGAACCGCAACAAAGGTATCGCATGAGTTAGCAAACTGCACCCAAATTGGCGTATCCATTTTCCCCGAAGAAGCAAGTTCATCAAGCTCATCCCAAGCAAACAGATTTTCCAATATTTTAATCCTCCTTGTTGAAATGGAATATAACATCGAGTCCGTCTTCTGTGTCGATTACATTGTAAGGATTCTTGAAATTCAGATTATAGCCATCAGGAAGACTGTAAGTTATCCGTTTGCCGTAGCCAGCAGAATCGCAGGAGACCTTTGCTGGGCTGGCTTTGGCGACAGTCGCGACGACACAAATGCCAATGGCAAAGATAAGAAGGGTAACGATCAGACCAATCCAGAACTCTTTCTTCATAAAAGCACTCCTTTATTGTGTAGAAATTATGCAACACCATCAATCCCACAAATCATAAAAGACATGTGCCAATTTTGCAAAAGCGTCATCAACTTCTTTCTGATGCTGCTCCGGCGTAGGTTCGTCGTCGTACTTGCCTTCTATACGATTGCGGAGGACACCAAACGAACGAGCCGTATCTAAGAGGTACTGCCTCCAATCTTCCAGCGTGTTAAACGCTTCATAGTCTTGTTTGTAACTGATACCTTCCGTTGCAAGTTGACGAAGCATCTTGGGGAGAACACAGAAAAGATAGCAACCCATGTCACACACGTCATAGTCACAGAAGCCATGACGGATGCGCTGGCGATACAGCTTGCGCATCTTGTGCGGGGCGAAACCAAAGTGCTTAACGTTTTGCGGATTGTAGCCCATTGCAGATTTCTCCTTTTCAGAAATGTTATTCGGGTCAGGAATTGGCATCCACTTCACAACGTCCCTGATTTTTCCGGGGTAGATTGTGAATTGAAATTCCCCGTTAAGAAACTCGCAATCTTCGACGTTAAGATTCCCACGGCAATTTCTAAACGCGGCAAGAATACGGTCACCCTCTTTGGGAAGACGCTCTGATACAAGAATCCAACCACTTGTGCTCATTTTTATCCCCATCTTTCTTTTTCCCTCGCTATATCAAGCACATTTTCCTCGAGGCACGAGACAGTCATCGGGCCAACTCCACCGGGAACAGGCGTGATATAGCCCGCGACTTCCGCTACATCCGGCGCTACATCTCCAACAATCTTGCCGTCCACGCGATTGATACCTACGTCAACGACAACCGCGCCGGGCTTGACCATATCTTTGGTAATAAGTCCCGGATGTCCAGCCGCAACAATAAGAATATCCGCATTGCGCGTATGCTGAGCAAGGTTTGCCGTATAGCTGTGACAGATGGTAACAGTGCAATCATAGTGCATTAGCATCATTGCGATTGGCTTGCCAACGATGTCACTTCGACCAACAATAACCGCTTCCTTTTTAGAAAAATCAATATTTGCGGAATAGAATAATTGAATAATTCCCTTTGGCGTACACGGCATAATAATCTTATAAGGGAAACACCTTATAAGATGCGCCATATTTATATCTGTAAGTCCGTCTACATCTTTCGACGGCGAGATATAATTGACAATTTCTTGCTCATTGAGACCGTTAGGGAGAGGAAGCTGCACCATGATAGCCGTCACAGATTCTGCCTCGTTTAACTTTCCAATAGCGCGCTTCAAATCGTGCTGTGCGTCTCCGTTTCTTATTTCCTCGTATGTGTAATTCTTCTTAATCACAAGGCAGTCAATTCTGTTTTCGCCACAAGCCCGCTGCTTATTGCGAATATATATATCGCTGGCGGGGTCGTCGCTGGCGGTGATAATTGCCAAGCAGGGTTTTCTATGAATCTTTTTACGCAAGTCTCGCAATTCTTCTCGTTGGCGACTTGCTGCCAATGCTTTTCCATCTAAAATTTTTGCGCTCATATGTTACTCCATTTTCGTTTGTTGGTCGGTTAAAGTTTTAACAATATCAGATGCCTCGCGAATAACCGTTTCGATGCACGTCACGCACACGGCATTCTCGTCACGGTGAAAAGGGAACAACGGGCACAATTCTTTGCGACATGGCTCTTCGTTGGAAGGAAACGTGTTCTTACTGCCGCAGTAGGTGAGAGCCGCATGGAGATTTTTAAGACGAGGCAAGTCACCTGCCGCTTCTGAATATCTGCTGTTCCATGCGGCTTTTGCCTCTGCTTCTGTTTTGCGTAAGAGCGTGGCTTTACAGTCACGACACTCAATAGACCAAAAGGTTCGTGCGTCGTTGAGACTAATTCTAATGATGTGAACGTTGTCGCTACCGCAGAAGGGACATGGGTATAATCCCAATCCGTCTTTTTGCATTTTCTTATCCGCCAACGATACTTGTGTCAGGAAGAGGAGGAATCTCAACAGGTTTTGCTTCATCAGGGAAGCGCAAGCAAAAATCGCTTCTCTTAACGACGCACTGCGGGACTCCATCCTTCCAAAACACAAGCCCATAAATATTATGGGAAGACAAATATGACATGATACCAGAGAAGGTGCGCGGGACATCTGCTGTAATCAGGTCGTCGCGAACGAGATAATTCTTTGACAAGCCATAAGGATTGTCGTAAATATTCTTTCCAGTGACAGTATAATGCCCGTCTGGAAGCCCAACCGCATCGCGTTGTGCGTTACGGATTGCATCAGAAAGTTCAGCAAATAGGTGGTCTTTTTCTTTTACAGCTCTATTGTTGATAGGAACCAGCAATGGCATCCTATATGCTGTTGTGATTTGCTCTGCCAGCTTATTCGGCAATTCGACCGCACCTTCCGGTATATCATGGTTGGGAGGATACTCGCCATATAGATAACCTTGACCATCAAGAATATATGCCCCGCATCCATCAAGCAGGACGGTTGCACTCCCTTGCCCTTTCATTACCCATTCGTATCCCATACGAACAAGCGGCATTGCTTTCCATTTGTGCCCGTGCCAGTATTCGTGCAAGAACAAAGACGGAAGTTTAATCATATTTCTCTCCCTTATTCTGTGTATTTATTTTCCATCTTCCCAATGACGAAGAAGACGGCGATAACAATCGCGGCACTAAAAAGGAGTCCGCCCCATGTGGGGAGAAGAACCCAGCCCCATGACCATGTAACAACACCGCACAGCTTCAAAACAATAAACGCAATCTGCAATGCCCCGAAAAAGTTAAGTTCGCCGCTGTTTAATGGTGTATTGGTATTGTTATGCTTCTTCATTTTGCAATTCCTTTCGCATCAATATATCCATGCTGGATGAGCCAGCAGATTCCAAGCGCAACGGCGTCTGACTCATCATCAAAATCAAAGAGGACGCCGCCTATATATAAGGGGAGTATTGCCGCGACTTCTTCTTTGGAAGCCCGCGACTTTCCTGTTAGCTTCTTCTTAATGCTTGTCGGCGTGATTTCTTCAAATGTTTTTTGGGCGTGCGACCATGCGATGTAATCAGAAACGCCGACCATCTTGAAAATATTCTCCGTCTCGCGTGCAAAGCGATGGAAGCCACGCTCGCGCACAAGAATCAAATCCGGGTCAGAATCAATATAGAAAGCAAGTTCCTGTGCGTTCTCCGCAAGCCGCTGACCATGCGGCTTCTTATGTCCTGCCGCTGAATGATGGTCAACGACAGATTTACGGACGCACACGACTGTCCGGGCTTCTATATCGCAGTGAAGGATGCAGAAGCCCGGACGATTCAGGGACTAATCTACACACAGCTACTTAACAAGATTGCTCATACGCTTATATACCCCATTTCCAGCATCTAACTGCCGAGCCGAGTAAATCTGTCAGAGGGGTGTCTGGCAGTTCATTACAACCAATAGAGCCAACCAAATCTTCTGCTTTCAGCAGGGACGTTTCTTTGCCATGCTCGATATAGTCTTTTATGCAGACTTGTACTCTTTCAAGAAGATAGCTGGCGACTTGCGTATATGTACATCTGAAAGCGCGTTCAGTATACCAGAGTGCCTTGCGCAGGTCTTGAAGAATGTCATCCTTATAACCAGCGCGAGACAGGTACTTGATGGCATTGCCCGCGCAGAACTCGAAACCGATACCAAGAGTCTCAATGTAGTCGATTGTCTCCATACCCCCATGATTGTAGTGAGGCGGATGATTTACCGCATCATTCTGCGGAGGAGTTTGCGCTGCCTCCATATTACACACCTGTGCTTCCGAATCCACCATTGCGCACCTCCGTTGTGTTGTCGTCATCGAGCGTCAGATAGGGAAGGATAATTCCCTGCACAAACTTCTGCCCGCGCTTCAACTGCAATTCCTTATCGACCGTAAGCCCGACAAGAATATGCCCCTCATTATCCGAATTGATATAGTCTGCGTCTACAACACCGACCGTATTCAGAAGGCGTGTGCCATACGCAAAGGACAAACCCGACTTCGGAACGATCATCAGGAATGAACCGTGCGGAATCTTAGCGCGGACACCAGTGGGGATGACATAGCGTTGACCGGGGTGCAGGGTCATATCATCCGGCATAAAGAAGTCGTACCCGGCAGAATCAGAAGTCGCACGAACAGGGAGTTTAATGGAACTAACTTCGGGCGGGATGCAATGGACATTGACATTATCACGCCACGCGCTGTCGAATGTATCTTGGGACACATGAGAAAACTGGTACATAAAGCACCGTCCTTTCTTTATTAGCACTTATTATAGGTGCGGGACAGCCGCGTTTTTATTCGGCTGTCCCATATTTTATTTTTTGGGCTTCAAATCTTCGCGCCACTTAGAGAGCAGGAGCGGCGTATACTTCACCCAGCAAACGCGGGGGAGGGAGACTGTCAGACGTCCATCTGTCTTGTGCGTCTGATTCAGGCGCGGATGATACTTGTTAATCCAGTAGACATAGTACAGCAGCCAATCCGCCTCTGTTTTGTAGATGCTGTAATCAATCAGCGTCATCTTATCAATATTGATGCGCGTCTCATATTTGCGCCCATATAGATGACTTTTGATGCGAGTGCTCAATGCCTGTTTCGTTTTGCCGATGTAGACAATTTCGTCGCCATAATAGATGCGGTAGATAAGCATATCCCCGCGATGAGGACGACTGCGTTCGCGCTTCTTGACGATGTGGATTTCGCTCACGGATAGTCGCCTCCGTTCCACAGGACGAGAGACTTCTCCGATATGGTCTTCTGCATATCAATGATGCGCTGGTTAGACGAGCCGCGAAACTGCAATCGCTTATCGGCAAGTGATTGGTCAAAACGTCCATCGACAAGAACATCGACTTCTTTCAATGCAAGACAAAGCAGGATGTTCATGGGAACTTCAATCACACGGTTGCAAAGCTCATCAAGCGTGTACCCTGTATATATCCATACGTCCTTATGATTTTGGTGCGCAGTATGTACAAGCCAGCACGTCGCCGGCAGGTTTTCGTCGCACAGCGGTTCGCCGCCTAATATAGTCACCCCAGAAATATAAGGACGTGTAAGCAGTTCTTCTATTTTGGGAAGAGTTTTTTCTATGGTAAACGGCTCGCCATAATTATAATCCCACAGCTCTTGGTTAAAACAGCCGGGGCAGTGATGAGGACAGCCGGAAAGGAAGACCCCGATGCGGACACCGGGGCCATCGGCAATATCGAACTCCTTGATTTTTGCGATATTACTCATAGATGCAAAACCCTTTCTTGTATTTCCTGCGTTCGCCCTTGATTCCAGAAGTTGCTTCCCAAGTACCCGCACGTTCGGCGCACCACATTCATCTTATTCTGGTCGCGGTTTCCGCAGTTCGGGCATTCCCAAACCAGCTTATGATTCTCGTCTTCGACAATCTGAATCTCACCGTCAAATCCGCATACTTCGCAATAGTCGGATTTTGTATTGAGTTCCGCATACATAATATTGTCATAGATATGTCGAATCAGCGCAAGAACAGCTGGAATATTATGCTGGAGATTCGGCACTTCAACATAGCTGACCGCGCCGCCCGGAGATAGACGCTGGAACTCTGACTCGAAAGTCAACTTCGTAAAAGCGTCAATTGGTTCACGCACACAGACATGATAAGAATTGGTGACATAATTATGGTCTGTGATACCCTCGATGATGCCGAATCGTTTTTGAAGTGCCTTTGCAAATTTGAAGGTTGTCGATTCGATTGGACTTCCGTAAACCGAGTAGTCAATATTTTCGGCAGCTTTCCACTCGCTGCACTTATCATTGAGCAGCCCCATAACTTTCAGAGCGAACTCCTTGCCGCCGCCTGTATGAGATTCGCCTGTCATATATTTGACGCACTCGTAAAGTCCAGCATATCCAAGAGAGATTGTGGCATATCCGCCGACAAGAAGTTTATCTATTGTCTCCCCCTTTTCAAGGCGGGCAAGCGCACCATTCTGCCAGAGAATCGGCGCGACATCAGACGGCGTTCCGCGCAGCCGCTCATAACGAAGTCGCAATGCGCGGTGGCAAAGCTCCAAACGGTCATTATATATTTTCCAGAACTTATCAAAATCGCCGCCAGAAGATAACGCAACGTCTGGAAGATTGATTGTAACAACGCCCATATTGAAGCGTCCATAATATTTATGCTGCCCCGGAACATAGTTTTTCGCCTTCGCGATATTGCCAACGCCAGCATCAGTAAATCGGTCAGGGGTCAAGAAGGAACGACAGCCCCAAATGTGTTCGTAAAAGCTCGCTAAACTTTTACCGCGAACGAATCGCTGCTCTATGTCGCCATAGAAGTTCAGACTATATCACATTCTCCATTAGGGAGAATCTTGCCATTTCGAGCACCAATCGCTTGTGCCCTATATCTTTCGATTAGTCGTTAGGCTTTTATTGCAAATATTGAATGCTTTTTATTCCTCTGGATTTATAACCACAAGATTTGCCTTGAAGATAATTTTGAACAGCTCTTTTGGTTATTCCTATTTCGTTCGATAAGGACGAAACAAATTCGTATTTTTTTATTTCTCCATTACCAAAAGATACTAAGAATGGCTTGTAGCTTTTGAAACCTTTTCTACGAGCTTCGTGCTCGTTGTGGCATCGGTTGCACCATTCCAAATTCGTTACCGAATTGTTTGTCTTGTCGCCATCTATATGATTAACTTCTGGCAATCTTGATGGATTTTCTAAGAATAACATAGCGACCAAACGATGTCTGAAATACTTTTGAGATCTCCCTTTATCGTACAGGCAAACACGCAAATAGCCAGCGCTGTTCACGTCACCTTTAAGAAAACGTCTTGTTCGTTTGTTTCGTACATTTCCGTGTTCATCTACTTCATATTTATTCTCCCAATTTGAAATATCTTTCCACACTTGATTCACCTCCATTTCGATAGAATAATGATTCAATATTTGCAAATTTAGCACGGCAAGTTGTCTTTCTATGAAAGACTTTCTCCGTTTAGGCAAGTTTTCTAATATCGTCGCCGATATTAGGCACAGGTTTGTTTATGCAAGGGTATACATCCCCGGACTTCAACTCGCGCATTATTTTGCGCGAAATATAATCAGGAACCATCCGCTTCGCGGTACATTCTGCCGCAAGTTCCGTCAGATAATAATAAGGAGTTCCCGGCTCAATGTTATTATCATCCAAAGCGTAAATAATCTTCGGAAAAGAAGTTGTCACCCAGACGCCTTTCCCATTTTTGACGCCCTGAATGCGCTGACGCAAAACTTCTTCAATGACAAGCGCAAGGTCGTGGCGCTGTTCTTCTGGCGCCTCGTTAATATCCGCGTAGACAGTCACAAATGGTGCTTGTCCATTTGTCGTCATCAGTGTAATAATCTGATACTGAAGAATCTGAACGCCGCGCTTTATATCGTCCATGACCATCCGCTCTACAAAACTATCAAATTCCGCTGATGAGAATTTTTCTGCAAGGTCTGCAAAAGCATCGCGGAACTTCTGACGCGAAGAAGCAACAAACGGAGCAAGATGTGTCAGCGTAATTGTTTGCCCCCCATATTGAGAAGAGGCAACTTGCGCAACGATTTGCGTCGCGATATTGCACGCAGTAGAAAATGTATGCGGTTTTTCGATTTTTGTGTTGCTGATAATCGTACCGTTTTGAAGCATGTCATCAAGATTCAGAAGGTCGCAGTTGTGCATATGCTGGGCAAAGTAGTCAGCATCATGAAAATGGATAATGCCCGCATCGTGTGCATCCATAATATCTTTCGGCAAAAGCATTCGCCGGGTAATATCCTTACTGATTTCGCCAGCCATATAGTCGCGCTGTGTCGGCAGAATGCCCGGATTCTTATTGCTGTTTTCCTGCTTGACTTCCTCATTCATATAATCGACGATGCCCAAAATCGCGCCATCTATTGAGTTCCCTTTTCTGCGCAGCGCATGTTCATACCGATACCGAATGTAGGCTTTTGCGACATCGAATGCGCCGGCTTCCATCAGAGCGGTTTCAACGAGTTCCTGAATATCCTCAACATTCGGGGCGTGAGACATGGCGGCGCAATCTGCTGTGACGCGGTGCACAATTGCGTCAATCACGCTGGCAGAAAGTCCGCCGCCTGTTGAAACGGCAGCACTCGCTTTCTGAATTGCTGTCCTAATTTTTTCGGGTTGGAACAGAACTTCTTCACCGCTCCTCTTGATTACATTCATTTGGATTCCTCCTTATTGTTCGCTTGCTTCTCTTTTCGCGCCGCGTGCATTTTCTGCATTCGCATACGCAGTTCTTCACGCTGCTCTTCGGTCATGTCGCGCGGCTTATATACGCGCTTCCGGAAATTAAAAGACAGGTACTTCGCGGGCATCTTGATATACAGGCAGCCGTCATTGGTTTTGGGTTCGCCCTTGACAACAAAATCGCCGGGGTTACTGTGGATGAGTTTCTGCAACTTGTTGATAATCGGTGGATAGTCTGTGGATAACCAGAGGGTATTCTTGTCGTTGCCTGTTTCGATGCAAACTTCGTAATCCATTTTTTGCGCCTCCTATATACACGCACAGATTTTTATTCGTCCCATCCTTCATCAAAAGAAGAACGGACATACAGACCGCATTCGCACTCGCCCGTGTCCTCAAAGGCTGAACACGGACATTTATTCTTCTTCGTTGACTTGTCTTTATTCAGGCAATATCCTCCGTTCGACTTGATGCGCTTCTTCTATCCCTTTGCAAAAGCGTCATCTGGGTTCACCATATATCCTTCTTTCATTTCGCCGCACCTCAATTCTTAACGGAATAGAAGAACTCGCGGGTACAGCAAGGCAGCCATTCCTGAATCTGCCGCATCATCTCTTCAATGCAATCCCGAAGTTCCGGCGCGGCGTGAGAGTTCTTGTCGCGCTCCTTAACGATATGGGCGAACTCTGTACAGTTGCAAGCGAAGGTGAAATTCGAGGGGATAGAAAGCATCAGCAAACCGCGTGTTACATCATGGTTTCCCGCATCCGCTTCCTTTACATAACCATTTGCCACGCGGACATACTTCGTTCCGTCTTTCCCTTCAAATTCCTGCGGCAAATCAATCTTCAAGCGAGAAAGCATTTCATCCGTCGTAATGATTTTCCCTCGATACCAATCCGACTTTTCCGCGCCATAATTAGCAAGGCGGGTACTGGAACGGATGATGCGATTATCAAAACGCTTGGCGTGAGAATCGAAATCATCCTGTGCACCGCGATGAAGCCCCTCAACGGTGAATCGAAAGTCGATAAACTTGCCCATCGTAATATGCAGAGGCGCCCACTTAAAGAGTGTGGTCAGGAGCTTTGCCATCTCTTCATCTGGTGCTTCGTGAATCAGCTTGCCGTGGCGGTCAAAATTGCGCTCATAGATTTCCATGATGCGCTGCTCTTTTTCACGCGACCATGTGCGCTTCGACATATACATGGACACAATTGCTTGCCACAAGCCGGAAATCTCATTCAGATAAACCTTCATCGTCTTCTCCTTCATCATCATCGTCTTCATCATCGTCTGTTTCTTCGACAGCCGCTTCCTCTTCGTCTCCATCGTCCTCTTCTTCGTAAGGGTTTTCAGGCGGCATATAGTCATCAATGCCTGTATCCGTAGAGGGGAGAGCGGTCAGGCGGCGCTGAAGAGTAGACACGGTAATATGAGATGCAATCACTGTGCCGTCATCAAGAATCAGATAGGACTTAATCTTCTTGCCGTGCGTCACGTCGATGTACTTATGGGCGCGGCGGGAATACTGCCGATACTTGCGCCCGGTTTCTGTGCCGTACTGAATGACGGCGATGACGTGGTTCGCACACACCACGTCACCCAAGCCAACATGAACGAATTTCAAATCTGCCATCGTTATCACTCCTTATTCTTCAGCAGAAACTTCTTGCTGACATTCTTAAATGAAATGCCCTTCTCATAATTGCGGAAGACAAGCCCTTCGCGCAGCGTCGGATAAAGTGCGGATTCGCCATCTGCAAATTCCTTCAACTCTTCAATCGTGGCGGGGAGATAATATTCTTCGGAAATCAACGGAACCCACTTCATGCCGTAATCCGAGACAATTTTCGCCGCCTTAATACTATCTACGCGACCGCTGTTCTGCGTGATGAGATTAAAGCAATACAGGTCAGGCGCATCAACATGATACTTGTTGCCCTGCACACCCGGCGCAATACACTCACCTTGAATGCAGACCCAATCGGATTTGTCGTCGCACTTCTTCAGAAGCGACAGAAGCACATCCTTTATATGATAGCGTTCTGCAACAGACCAGTAAGAAGAGTTATCCTTCAAGCGCCGATAGTTGCGGGAATAAACGCTGAAATCATAGGTCATATGCAGTCCGCGAAGATGCTTGCGCCGCTCCAAAAGGAATGTGCCAGACTGACCGTCTACCTTCTCATGGACTTCGTAGGGGATGTCGCAGCGGCTGAAAATCCACGGAATTGTTTCGCATCGAGTTTCGTCTGTCTTTGCAATGAAGACTGGAAAATCAAGGCGTACTTCCGGGCGCAGACGCTTCATCAACGCGCTTGTCAGCGGGAAGCGATACAAAAAGTCACGGAATTTCTTTCGACTTTTGCCGCCCTTAATAGAACATTTGGTTGGCGGAATATCTTCCTGCGGCTCATACTTCGTGATGCCGAGAACATCCGTCACGTTATCCCCTTCGACGTAGTTGGCGGGAGGAAGAATGCTAATTGGCATACACAAGCCCTGCGAAACAACGCCAGCCATCTTCAATGTCTTAACGCGGAACTTCCGCGCCCGCATGAACTCAAACTCCGGCTTTTCCGGAAGAAGAGAATCAATCTCAAAGAACACGCATAAATCGCCAACGGCAAACTGGTCATACCGCACAATGACGCGCCAGCCAAGAACGTGTGCCAGACCAATCTGGTCGCGTCCGGGGATGGGGTCAATCGCGGTAATCTTCTGAACGGTAACCTACTTTCTCATAGCTTCTTTTCCTTTCTATGATGCGTCGTATCAACAAAAATATTTTCTGCAATCGCGCCATGAGGGAGGCAAAGCATCTCCAGCGGCGTTGGCGGCGGCACTGGATGATTCAGCTTCTCCAACAGGGCGATACATTCATGCAGGCAATCCGTAATCAAACACCGGGCACTTTGCAAATTCCGCGCAAAAGAGTAACAGCCCGGAATATCAGGGGCGACAACGCGAACGCTGTCATGCCCTCTGATGTAGTAAACAGGATAATTTGTTTTCACAAAATCGCCTCCTTATAGTATTTCATACATATCAAGCCACATGTCCTTTGCACCGGGGACAGGCTGAGATTCGCCGTTGACATATCGGAATGCAGGGCGAGGTTTCCACGCAATGATACGGATGATATTTCCCGGCTTAATTTCGCGCTCCTTATAGAGCGGCTTCTTAATTTTCATCACGCCTGTTGTGCCTTTGGCAAGATTGAAGAGTTTGACTTTCGGGGAGTACTTCGTATCGACTTCCAGCACCGCGTACAGACCGTTCTGGGCAGGATAGAGGTGGCGAGGTTCGCCGAAGGTCTGGATGTCGAATGGAACGATGGCAGACATGGGGATGTCTTCATCTGATTGCGCCGCCTCATATTCACGAAGCAGTTCCATCCGCTTGCAGACGGTGGCTTCTTTGAGCGTCTTTGTTATCTTATTCTTCCCTTCCGTAAATTCCAGATAAACGTTCATGAGCTTCCCAGATTTACCAAAGGTAGAAAAATAATCTGCCCAGATTAAGGTTCTTATGACCGTGGCGTTCAGCGCTCCGGAAAAATTTTGCGCCCTATATAGAAGGTCTACAAAATATTTACCGGAGAAATCAGAGAGGGGGATTAGTGCTTCGGCATCCTTTAACCCAACGTTTTTGAGAGAAGCAAGAGAATCGGAAATCGTATGATGTTCTTTGTCGATGTAGTAATCACGATTGTCCTGCCCGAATTGGGGATGCGTCAGCGTGATGCACATACGCTTCGCAAGCGCCTTGCCAACAACGATGTCGTCATCATTTGCCGCGCAGGAAAGATATGCGGCAATAAATTCTTCGGGACAATAGTGTCGGTAGTAGCCGCAAAGGTAGGAGAGAAGGGAGTAGCCAATCGCATGATTATCGTTTATTCTTGCTGTTTCCAACAAGCCAGACTATATCACTATCTGATTCGCATCAGATACGACGCGCTTCCATCCGTTGCAACTCGGATGTACTTCCTTGCGGAATAGTCGTTACACCATAATGAACTTTTGGAACGTAGACCCGTCGTGTGTGCGTTCCTGTATTCCGTTTACGCAATGGGATATGCTGCAATAATTCAGACCTGTACTTTGTGCCACCTCTCTAATAGTATCGTGTATCGCAACAAAATTCCCATTGCAATCAAACTGAGCAACGCGCACACCTTTCCGGGGTTTTCGTAAACCATTTTTTAATGCGTGAACATTATTATCCCCGTAAGACATCCATTCGAGATTGGAAACCTTATTGTTTGTTTTCACGCCATCCTTATGATTTACAGTCGGAAGCCCTTCTGGATTCGGGATAAAAGCTCTCGCAACAAGCAAATGAACAGGTATTGTGTGCGATTTTGTCCCGTTGCGGAGATTGACAACGTAATATCCACCCTTTCGCCCTTTCCCAATTGACAAGGTTTGCTTCATGATATGCCCTTTATATGAGAGCTTGCGTCCATTTCTCTGAGTAATTACACGGTCAAGACTTCTAACTTCTCCGTCATCACTGACTTGATAGTAACCTTCGTAGCCTTTAATGTCCTTCCACATATTTTCACCTCCATTCTTTATATAGTCAAGTTCATTATGGCACGGGATTCGCATATGCTTATGCACTTAGCATTCCCCGTTAGCAGAGCTGTTACACTCCACACCGCTTTGCAATGCGTTCACGTCGTTTTACATAATGCGTCGCCGCATTAAGGGGCAAATCATTCACCCGAAGCTATAAGCACTGGCATCCTCTATAACTTTCAAGAACTCTTTCGCTTCTTGTTCAGCAACCTCCGGCGGCTTGTCTGATGTGTCACAATAACCTTTCAAGATAACAGGAAGTGCTTCGTCTACCTGTTCCTTGTTCTTCTTTGTGATTGCTCGGCGAATCGTATCTGCGTATGCGGCAGACAGACCGCAAACCCTTTGGAGGAAAGAAATTGTCTGCTCCTGATACGCAAGATACCCCAACGAATCTTTTAGAACTTCATCAATGAGTTTCGTCGGATTGTGATGAACCTTTCTCGCCAGCAAATCATCACGATAGGAAGCACCAGACGGTCGGATGGCGGCGGTGACAATTGCGATTTCTTCAACGCTTCGCGGTTGGAATCTTCGCAAGGCATCCGCCGCAAACTCTGATTCAAACTGGAAGATGGCGGACTGGTCACGGCATATGTCATCCCAGACAGCAGAATCATGGAAGTCTATTTCGTGCATCCGAGGGTAATGCTTCCCTGCGAGTTTACAGCATCTTGCAATAACTTCGACCGTCTTCAATATGAGCAGGTCGTATTTGACCAGCATCACATCGTGCGCCTCATCCATATTGAGCAGAAGACACTTTTCGCCGTCCTTATTAAAGACGCCCCAGTTATCATGCAGAGCGTCACACGAGATGACCATCCCGGCAGGGTGAACCGATTGGGAAACCTTTGTCCCAATGAAGCCGTCATAATAGCGGAAAAGGTCGGGGTATTGCTTCATTGCTCTTTCAGGATTATCCTTATAGCCCTGTTTGATAGAAGCGAGAATTGCAGGACGGTAAGGATTCTTCGCATCGTAAGGGACAGACTTTTTGAAATGTCCTCTCTCATCAAATTTTTCCGGGAAACGCCCGCGCTCCCACTTGATGGCAAGACCGCCGCCGCAATCGTCGATAAAACTTAGGTCAGCAATTGTGCCATAAGAAGAGACACGCGCACAATGCTTTTCCCCAAATTTGTTGATGATGTACTCAAAGATTTTCGGGCGGTCTGCTTCGATGCAGTCTACGTCGATGTCACCCAACTCAATTCTGTTTTCATTGCAAAATCTGGAAAACACTGTGCGATACTCAACAGGATTCAGGTCGATAATTTCGGAAACGTATGCGACTCTGGAACCGCCAACCGAGCCGCGACACGGGCCAATAGGAATATTGCTGCTTCGACACCATGAGATAATATCCGACATGGATAATAGGAACCCAGACATGTTCGTCTTATGAAAGGCTTCTAATTCTTCCACGATGTCATGCCGAAATTCTTCTTCCTGCGAGCGGGGGATAATGCCTTTCGTCAGCTTATCGTCAAGCATTTGCCAGACAATTTTGCGGAGCTTCTGCTCGTCGGCTTCCGGCGTACCATAGAGGATAGGATACTTCGGGGTTTTGTCCAACTTAAAATCGGTGACAGATTCCGCCATCCGATTCGTGTTTTCAATCGCCTCCATATACGCCCAGCGCGGAACAGCGTTTTGCTTTTCATAGGCGGTGACAAGCTCATCGTATGTTTTCCACGTCAGGTCGAAAGAGGATTCCCCCTCATAGTGCTGCCCTTTATACTCCATCAGGATGTCACGACACTCCGCATAATAGGCGTTTAGGCTGTGCGTATCTGTCCCTGCAATCAACGGCTTTCCAGTTCTTTTGGAGATGTTGAGCAGATAACGGTTATACTCTGCTTGTTCCGGAACGTTGTGATGCTGTATCTCATAGTAATCATACGCATTCGCCAGCACCATATATTGTGGATGCCCGCGCGACAGCTTGTTAAGCGGAGACTGAATGCAAGCACTGATTTTGATAACATTCGGACTGATGGATAGAAATTCATCGAAGGTAATGCGGTTGTTGTAGTACATATGGTCTTCTCTGGTGGATAACTCAATCAGGCGATTGATTTCCACCACGCCATCGAAGTTCTTCGCCAGCAGAACCGTATGATAATTATCGCGCACCTTAGGCGCAAGACGTTCTGTCAGGTAAATCTCGACCCCATAGATGAATTTCAATCCGCACTTTTCGCAAGCCATCTTTTTTTTAACCCAGCCTGATGGCTTCCCATGCTCTGTTGATGCGATAGCCGTCATGCCTTGCGAAGCGGCAAGTTTTACATAGTCTTCAAACTTTGTACAGCTATCGAGCAAAGAGTAATCGGAGTGAAGATGGTATACGGTATAGGTCATTGTGCTACCTCCGATTGTAATTAGTCAACAAAACTGCAACAGCACCAAGGACAGCTTGTTATGAGTGACTTCCCGGCTTCCGAAACACTATACCCTCGCTCCGCCTTATAGATATTTTGGCGACATTTATAACATCGTCCGTCGCGAGGTGCGAAACAGGGGAGATTGTGTTCATCAGCGTACTACTGCTGCTTTGCCGCCGCCTATGAGGAGTCAAAGATTTCTTCACCCACTTCTGTCACAGAATTTCATCCATCCTTTCGACAATTACATCACAGATACCATACTTCAAGCAGTCGTCTGCACTGATGTCCCAGTCATTGTTGCGCTTCTTTTTCAGCGTCGCGGCAGGAATCCGCGTATGGTCGAGGATAAACGAACGCATACGCGCCAGCTCCTTCTGGTAGCTGTCTGCTTGGTCGAGAATCTTCACTGCATCGCCCTTAATAGAACCGCTTCCCTCGTGAATCAGCACATGTGCAGACGGCATCATGAACCGCTTATGCCCCGCAATAAAGATAATTGCAGCGGCACTTGCCGCAAGCCCCATATTCACGACGTAGATAGGCGTTACAGAAGTCTTGATAACATCCAGCAGCGCCCACATCATCTCAGCGTCACCGCCGTAATTCTGAATATAAATCCAGATGGGCTTGCGTTCATCCGCAGGAATTTTTGCCTGTTCATCCTCCAAATTAAAGAGCATAATCAGGCGGATATAATCGAGAACAGTTTCGTCCACTTCAATATCGAACCAGAGCTTCCGATTTTGGAGCATCTTATAATAGTTCAGAATTTCAGGGTCGGGGAATGGGCCATTAGAAGGCAAACCTTTAATCAGCTCATTCAAATCAATACGGATACCTTGCACTTCGGACATGATATACACCTCTTTCTTTTATTCAATCCACGGTTCGTCAGCAACCTGCGCGATAAGAGAACGATGGCAGGTGTTCAGCGAACAGAATGCAAAGCGCGGATTGTTCTTATACTGGAAATGCTTCATGCAGGGGAGAAAACCGGAGGCGTGCTTGGAAATATCTACCTGAAGCTGATGCCCTATGACAATTACTTTCGAGCCGTCGCAAATGCGGGTCAGCGTCTTGCGCAGTTCGGACTCAGTAAAATTTTGCGCCTCATCTACAATGACGATCTTCTTTCCGTGTCCGCCAATGTTACTGCCGCGAAGGAATGTTCCGGTCTCTGCGGTTACAAAAGCGTAGCCTTCCTTATCGCTTTCCGGCATAATCCCCTTGATGGCTTTATCAGGATATTCATTCGCGACTTCGAGCGCCTGATACAGACCTGTCATATAGGGGAGGTTTTTGGTGAACATATCACCGGGGATAAAGCCCTGACGAGATTCGGCATTTGCCGCGACAATATAGTTAATGCCGTCACACAATCCATAGTGGTACATCAGGACAGCGGTCGCAACCGCGATGGTTGTCTTGCCTGTACCAGCGCGAGCATCCACAAACACTGCATCAATATCAGGGTTGTAAATAGCATCGCGGAAGACAGTCTGTTCAGGGTCAAGCTGGAGCCCAAAGAACAGATGGTCATCCAGCGTTTCGGGAACATCAGTATAATCAATCATTCGCTTCTTTTTCGGAGGCATTGTGATTCTCCTATCTATTTTAATGTGGGATTCCAAGGTACGTCAGAACAGAATCAAGCCCCAATCCATTCTCTTCGGGCGGGCGCATACAGAACGCATACTGTTTGGGATGTGATTCTTTCATCCTCTGGAATCTATTTGGCTGTTTCTCTACCTGTGCACCGAACATACAGAACATACAGCCGGTTCTCTTCAATCCTGTCAACATCAATTTGCCGTCGTTCCCTTCTACGATGTCACCATAGACAGATGCGATTGGCAAGTTGCGCGTCTTAATGTATTGAAGGATGTCCTGCTCTGTCCAGACGGACAAAGGTGTAGAGTGCGGGCGGCAGCTATAAAAGGCGTTGCACCCGGTGCGCATCCATGCCTCTGTCCTGCGCTGTGATTCACAGGCGAGCGTTGCGATATACGGATAGCGACCAGTTTGCCGCTCATATAGTATCACCGGGCGCTCCTTCATAACGCCGCAGCACTTTTCTGAAATCAGGAACGGCGCATTGAGCAGTGCTTCATAGCGAGAAAACCGGGAAGCAAGAAATTGACTGTCCGTACCATCAGCCGATTTTCCTTTCAGCTTATTCTTCGCCCATGAAGCACCGCGTCGCGCCGCCTCAATAGTGCCAGCAACGTCTTTGGAAATCACAGGATAGCCATACGTTGAAAGAACTTCCTTAAAAGACTTCTCCGGCGTCAGGCGAATGACATCCGGCTTTGCCAAAGCGTGTTTTCGTACCTCTGGATACTCCAACCCGGTGTCTACGAACACGCGAGGAACGTCCGGGTACATCTCATGCACGAGATGGTCAAGCACATCACTGTCTTTCCCGCCGGAAACAGAGACAAACATATCACCCTTGAAGCGTTTGTAGGCATCTTGAATGCGCGACATAGACATAGTTACTTTTGCTTCCAGCGGCAAAGATTGAAACTGCCGCAGGTCATCTATTGTATATACATGCGAGAACAAAAACAGCACCTCCTACTCCCTTTATCTATATATAGGTGCTGTTTTTCAGCAGTTTCTTCGGCTTAACGAAGATTTTTCTGCATACTTTTTCAGCAGAAACAGCATTTTCTGCTCTCCAAAGTCGCGGCACATAATGAAAGCTGTCTCTGGACGGATACCATAGGCTTCACAAACAGCAGAAACGCGCTTCATCCACGTCTGCCGAAAACAGAGACCCCTATTTTGCTGAATTTTATCGGACATTTTCGCCGCCTCCTATATATGCGGGTCAAATACGACGATGTACGTCGCGGTTATTGTATTCACATAGAATTTTGTTAATACTAAATCGCTCTGCGTTCAATCTTGCAGCAACAAGAACGACGATGAGCACGAGAATCAGTAGAATCAACACGATTTCTGGATAAAACATAGGCTATCTTCCTCTTTATTGCTTGCAAGTTCGATGGAAGACGCAATCTCATCGCCCCACACGTCCCATCCTTCATGCTTTTCTCTCGCAAAAAGCTCTATGCGAGGTGCATAGCTGACTTTTTCAATCATTTTGCGCATTTCTTCCGGCTTTGCACTGTGAATCCCTTTCGGTGCATAAAAACCAGTCACGCCTTGCTGACGTTTTCCATCAATCACCTTATACGGGGGGGGTGATTTTTGTTCTTGCAAAGATGCAATGCTCTGTTAGACCACGATAAT
>ERZ808278.52-NODE-52-length-103792-cov-4.474913_pt1 | contig 103792 bp, 98 predicted proteins | sample MGYA00521239_ERZ808278 | MGnify/ENA primary metagenome ERZ808278 (study PRJEB31516, sample SAMN03275600) | gut metagenome | biome: mammalia-associated habitat; material: feces | host: Papio cynocephalus | place: Kenya | collected 2012-07-17 ...
TACCAGAGACCTGCTTTACATGCATGGCATCTCCAGGAAGTATTTTTCCGTCTTCTCCCTCATCATTTCCACTCATTGCTGCCTTATAATACGCTGCAGATACACCGCTTTCTTTCAGCTTTTTCATAATCAGACCTGTAACATAGGTCTTTCCAATATCTGTCCCCGTTCCTATTACAAAAAGATTTCTACTCATGTTCAATCCTCGCTTTCTTTTATAACTTTCCTTCTTTTATAATTGGAATCAGTCGTTCTCCCAAAAATGCTCCTAAAATACAAAGAATCATATCACCTGGCACTGCCAAAATAAAACAATATAGGAACAGTGACCAGAGTCCGATCGGATTATTAAGATAAAAGGCACTAATCAGATAGTAGTACACCATTCCTAAAAGATATACGATGAAAAGACCAGCAAAATTAGCTCCTAGCAATCTTAAAAAGCTAGGTTTGTTTTTTTGATTGGCAATCACTCCTGTAACAAAAGCGCCTGCTGCAAAACCTATGATGTAACCAAAACTTGGCTGAAATATGTATCCGATTCCTCCTCCTTGTGCAAAAATCGGAAGACCGATAAGTCCTAACAGAATATAAATTCCAACTGCAAGACTTCCTTTCTTTCCGCCAAGCAAAAGTCCAGCTAACATCGTAAAAAGATATTGCAAAGTAAACGGAACAACTGGTATCGGAACTTTAATAAATGCTCCTACGGCAATTAACGCTACAAACATAGCACATAAAATCATGTCTTTTGTTTTCAATTATTTTTCACCTCCGATGTGAAATTCTATCATCTAAGGGAGAAATAGTCAACCTTTCTCTTTCGAAAGGTTGACTATTTCTTCGCAATTTATATTACTGTAAATTCCATAGTTTTTTCGGAATAATTGCTTTTAAGGCAACAGCCACTCCTTGGCATCTTCTAATCCAGCACAAAAGCCTAGTTCGAACCCTTTTCCTAGTAACTCCTGCTTGAATATCCGTTTGCTTTTTCTATAAACATTGTCTAATTTCATGAATCTCCTTCCCTTTTTTCGTTATTTTCCACGTTTTCATCGCTCCTAGTATAATAAGATGTAGCCAATCAAGACTACTTGAGTAATTAAAATCTTTTCAGCTCATCTTCATAGCATGAATCAAAAATCTGTACCTTAAAAGGGAACAGATTAAAATTTACCTGTTCCCTTTCCAAACCTATCTCAACTGCTCCGAAAAACACTTCGCCGCAATCGCATATTCCTCATCATCCTCGATATACAAAACGATAGGATTATGCTCCTCATCCTCCTGTACCTCATAAAGCTGATAGCTTTTCGTATAATCCAATTGCTTCTTTCCTATAAGAGGAAGCATTGCAAAATACTTTTTATTATTCACCTCGAAATAAGAATGAACTCCGTATTCCGCACATGTTCCATCTTCAAATGGAAGTGTCACAATAATATCCTCTAATTTTGTTCCCATAAAATCCATAGCAAGCTCTCCAAACTATTTTTTCTTAAATTCTATAACCTACTGTTAATCCCTAACTATTCTTAGACAACAACACCACCGTCTCAACGGTACTTTCGTTGTCCCAACAAAGTTCCTGTGTCTCCCTGTCTCCAAAATACACCGGAAAACGGAACTTTATGTGCTTCAGGAATCTGCCATCTGGCTGCTCCTGCTCGTAAATGCCCACCTGTTCTACAAAGCTGTTAAGAAATTCTTTCTTCTCCAAGTCAGTGAACTTATCATATAGTTTATCAAAATATAAAAGAAATTGATAGACGTTTTCTTCTGATATTTTCTGTTGCTGAATATTCAACAGGCGGTTCTTTACTTCCTCTATACTGTTTTCCACGCCTTCAATTTCATCATACAGACGATATAATCGTGTTTCCATATCCTGATATTTCTTTTCATAAAATTTATCCATGATATCCAGACTGTCCATCTGCTGTCCAAGCCTTGCTTTTGCTCCGGTCAGTTGTCGGTGCTGTTTTTCCAGTCCTTCAATCTCTTTTTCTATTTCTTCTGTATCTATTCTTGAACCAATTTTATTCAGAATTGCTTCTTCAAATTTAGGATTCTGTACCAGCTTCCGAATAACTTCTTCCACTGCATTGTTAATCTTATCCTCGCTCCATTGTTTACGATATCCACATTTATGACCGTCTACCAGGCGACGATGTTTGCAGGCATAATAGAAATAATCCTTATATAAGGTTCCATCTTTCTTTTTCTTCCGATTCACGTTTCCATACATACCACTTCCGCATAACGGGCATCTCAATATTCCAGATAAGATATGCTCATGATCCAGACTATGCGTCTTTTCATATTTCACACCTGTTTTTTCCCGTTTTTGATGTGCCAGCTCCCAGTCTGTTTCTGAAATGATTCCTTCATGGATACCATCATGAAGCATATAATTTTCCTGCTTTACGATACGATATTCATTTCTTGTTCCAGAAACTTTCTCATTCTTCCTTCGTCCATAAGCCAGCTTTCCGCTATCTTTAGAGCTGTCAATTCCGTCTTCAACACAGATCAGATTCACCCCAAAGTCCTGCATTCTTTGCAGAGAATTTAATACATCTGCCGCATTACGACCGAATCTGGAAAGTTTGAACACCAATACAAACTGCACCTCATCTGTGCCATTCTCGATATTTTCCAACATTCTCTGAAATTCGGGTCTGCCCTCTACGCTTTTTCCAGATTTACCTTCATCTGAATACTCGTTTATAATTTCCATGTTCTGAAATTCCGCATATCTCTTAAGTTTTTCTTTCTGAGCGTCCAGACTGTAGCCATCTACCTGCATGGTTGTAGATACTCTGGTATATATATCACACTTAATCTTTTTACTCTTCATAATTTTCTTCGCAATATAACTCCGTTTTTTGTCCCAACTTTATTTTAGTACTTGTTCCAACTATTTTCAATACTTATTTTCCGTATTGACGCATTTCTCTGTCAATCGTATAATTGAAATAGATACAGAATATATCTGTTATCAAAATATTGCCTGCCCACCGTTGGCGACTTATAAGTGATCGGTTCGAAAATATTGTTCGCTTACCGGAAGCGTCTAATAAATGTCCAGCTTGAAAATTATTTAGAAATTATTTTTGTTTTCGATATTGTGTTTTTATCACACATTGCATATACTATAAATACACAAAAAAGCTAGAAAAAGAGGAGGTGTTAGTATGGCTACTTCAAGTATTACTCATAATTTTGTCGTATCCAATCCAAACAGCGTAAAGCGTTTTGTCGCAGCGATTGACGAAGCCGACCGTGACCGCACACCAAAGCAGACACTTCCCGGACGTCAGTTAACAAACCCACAGGAAATCTTAGCTTTAATGTCAAAAAGGAAGAAATAACATGTCTGATAAATATTTTACCGTTAATATTCGGGCATATTTGGATAAAGACGAACCGACATATATCGGAGAGGAAAGTCTTTACGACTTGCTCTCCGATTTTTCTTGTCCTAAAAACCCCGATGTTGAATACTTTTTATTACATAATGCGATTGAATTTACTAAAAAAGATCAGTCCATCACTTATCTGGTATTTGATGCCGAAGATGCTTCATTGGTTGGCTATTTTTCCCTTACAGTAAAGCCAATCTCTGTCCGGGCTTCAAACATCAGCAAAACAATGGCAAAGAAGCTGTCTCGTGTCAGTATTTTGGATGAAGAAACACAATCCTATACCACAGCAGCTTACCTGATTGCACAGTTAGGAAAAAACTATTCTCTTCCAAGAGAAAAACGAATCTCTGGAAACATTCTGCTTGGATTTGCACTGGAAACCATATCCAGTCTCAAATATTCTGTAGGCGGCGTTATGGAGTTTCTTGAATGCGAAGATAATGAATTTCTTCTGAACTTTTATACACAGAATCATTTCAAACCATTTGATACTCGTATTACCGCTTCCCAGAATAATGAGCCACTCATTCTGCATCAGCTTTTGAAATTTATCTGATTGAAAGCACATAAGAAAGCGACAGTCTGATTTACATTTTGTATTTCAGGAAACTGCCGCTTCTTTTTCTTCTTTATTCTGTTTTTCTTCCTCCAACTCCCGAAGGACTTCATCGCCGTACTTATCAATCATCCGTACCAGAAAATCAATACACCGCTCAAATTCAATATTCTGTTGCATAAGCTCCTCCCGTCATTGTTTTGATCTGAGCTTATTTTACAGAACATCCCCTCAAACAGCATTGAATCGAAATTGACTCAAAATTGAGGAAAACACTGATAAAACATATTCCATTTTCTTGAATCGAATGTATGTTCATGGTATGATATCTTTATACAAGAAAACTTATTCACCAGTTATATTTTACGGAAAAGAGGAAATGCCTATTGGATCGATGTGATTTTAGTTCTATTATGACAATTTTACGAAGCTACATACGGGAAAACAATCAACTGAATCAGTCTGAATTTTTATATGAAGTATTTGACGACTTTCTTTCCAGTCCAGAAGGTGCAGATTTTTTCTTTTGATAATGGACTTGTATGCCGCTGGATGAGCGGACAGGCAAAAGTCAGTCCAAAACTTATCAACTACTATTCTGCGAAAAGTTCTCAAATGAAGCTTTCAGATACTCTGGAACAAATGATTCTGCCCATGATGTTTGATCCGGATAAAGCTTTATCAGATGTATATCTGCTTTTTATACAAGACCCAAGTGTCTCTGATAAAAAGAAAGAACAGCTTTCATCTTTGTATCTTTCAGCGGACACGCAGACTCTGTTCCTTTCACAGATCATCTGCTTTGGAATGGAACGTACCTTTGTCAAGCGTGATACAAAGAATCAAAAGCTTCTTGCCGGAGGCTCTTTGTCTCCTGTTGTTCTTGGCTATATTGCTGACAGCGAAGTTCCAAAACCATGCCGTCATTTTGTTGGAAGAGAATCTGAACTAGAAAATCTTCATGAGTGTCTTGAAAACAATTCCAAAGTATTTCTTTATGGCATACCAGGCATTGGAAAAAGTGAATTAGCTAAAGCATATGCCAGAAAGTATAAAAAATACTATACCAACATCCTTTATATTGAATACACCGGAGATCTGCACGAGTCTGTTACAGATATGGACTTTACAGATGATATACCAGGTATCAGCGAAGAAAAGCGTTTTCAGAATCACAACCGCTACCTTCGCTCCCTGAAAGAAGATACTCTGCTCAACATTGACAATTTTAATGTGACTGCCACACAGGACAGTTTTCTTTCTGTTGTCATGAAATATCATTGCCGAATTTTATTTACAACCAGAAGCAATCTTACTGATTATGCCCTGTTTCCATTAACTGAGATATCGAATTCTTCAGCACTATTTGAACTGGTTTCTGCTTTTTATCCAGAAGCGTCTGAATGTAAATCTGTTGTGGAGAAAATCATTGATGTCGTACACCGACATACATTTGCGGTTGAACTGGCTGCCAAACTTCTGAACAATGGAATTCTGTCTCCAATTCAATTATTAAGAAAATTACAGGAAGAAAAAGCAGCATTAGAAAGTGAAGATGACATTCGGATTATTAAAGACGGACAGAGTAGCAAAGCAACCTATTATCGTCATATTCACACGCTGTTTTCCCTCTATACACTTCCGGAATTTCAGCAAAATCTGATGTCGAATATGTGTTTTCTTCCATCCTCTGGTCTGTCGGCAAGAATTTTTGCAAAATGGATGCATCTATCAAATTTGAATGAAATCAATGACCTCATAGAAACCGGCTTTATACAGACTAATACACGCCACACTATTTCTCTGCATCCGATGACCCAGGAAATTGCCCTTTCAGATACAAAACCATCTGTAACCAGTTGTCATATACTGCTGGATTCTTTACAGCAAACATGTTTAATACATGGAATTGAAGTTGACTATTATAAGAAACTGTTCCAGACAATAGAAAATATCGTAGAATTAATTAAAAAAGATGATTTGCCAAAATATCTGCTTTTTCTGGAAAATGTTTTTCCATATATGGATAACTATAATTACCAGAAAGGTATGAAAGAAATCATTCAGAAATTGAAAAGTCTTTTGAAGAATAAAGATATTGGCACTGATTCCGATCGGGCATTATTACTGGATTTTCAGGCTACGCTTGAAACCAAACCTGAAAAAGCAATTAAGCTGGAAAAAGATGCTCTTTCCATAGTTAAAGAAGTTACTGCGAATAATGCTCGTCTTGTTTCCAACCTTCATGCCAATCTTGGAGGACTTTACCGCATGAACGGTTATCCAAGTCTTGCAATGGAGCACATGGCAAAAAGTTTCTCCCTGCTCGATCAGTATAATCTGCTTCATATTAATGATAGTATCCCCAAGATTGCCAATTATGCCATATTACTGACGGAACAGCAAGAACCGGAAAGATGAATAGCAGAATTACAAAAATTATCAAAACTCATCAAAGAATTCAATTCTGACAGCTGTCTGGATTATGCTAGAGTACAGGAGACTCTCGGAACCATCTACCTGATGACTGCCGATCTTCCACTGGCTAAAACACATTTCAAAAAAGCATTAAAAATATACGAAAACATCTGGTCTGACGAGCCGGAAATGATTGAAGCAAAATATCAGGAAATTCAAGAATTGTATCCTCAAGCTGGAATTGCTCTGGCCCAAAATATATTAAAACATAATAAATAGGCTTTTTACAAGAACAGGCGTGAGTTCACTTCTCTTATTGAAAGAAATATTACTCACGCCTGTTTTTACCTAATGTTTTTTATGAATTTACCGGTCTTACCACCATTGTATTAAATGCGATCTTTTCTGGCATTTCCATTGCAGTAATAATAGCCAATGCCATCTCTTCCGGCTGGAGCATTTTTTCCGGATCAGAATACTGTTGCATAGCAGCTGCTCTCATCTGCGGATCTGTAATCGTATATTTCAGATCTGTATCAATCGTTCCCGGTCCTACATCCGTTACACGAATACCGGTCTGAAGAATTGCCTCCTGCTGGCGAAGTCCTTCGCTGATATTCTTTACTGCGTGTTTCGCCATACTGTACACGATAGCATATGGGCTGGCAGTTTCATATGCTGCAACAGAAGATACATTGATGATATGACCTGTCTTTCTTGCTCTCATGTGAGGAAGAACAGCTCCAATATTATACAAAACGCCTTTAATGTTGATATCGATCAGAGCATCCCACTCATCCGATTTTTCTATATCCAGAAAGCCCGAAGGCATGATTCCTGCATTATTTACCAGTACATCAATCTGTCCAAAACTGCTGATTGCAAAATCTGTCAGTTCCATAACCTGCTCTTTCTTGCTGACATCTGTTACTTTATAAACAGCTTCGCCTCCGGCTGCTTTAATGGTTTCTGCCAGTTCGCTCAGACGTTCCTCACGTCTTGCTGCAAGAACCAGTTTTGCGCCATGTTCTGCCGCCATTTTTGCTACTGCCTGTCCGATTCCGCTTGATGCTCCTGTAACTACTACGACTTTACCTGTTAAATTTCCCATGATTTTCACCTTTACCTTTCATTGATATTTTATTTATTTTTTAGCTCCATCTGAGATCTGGAGACCGTAAACATAATCCAGCATCATCTTTTTTGGGAACATTGCTGTCATGGATACAAACGGTTTCTGATATACCGGAAGTCCACTGACTACATTCAGTTCCCCTTTCATCATGCCATTGTAACCATCTTCTGCAACTTTATCCGGTTTTACAGTATGTGCAAATGCCTTTGTATCAGTCAGTCCTCCTGTTTTTGCAAAACCTGTATCCATTGCTCCAGGCATCAGAGTGGTCACAGTAACGCCCGTTCCCTTTAATTCTCTCCAGAGGGAATTCGACCAGCTTGTTACATAGGCTTTTGTTGCATAATAAACTGCCTGTAATGGTCCCGGCATAACCGCTGCTGTAGAACTTACATTTAAAACTTTTCCGCTGCCTTTTTTCACCATATCCGGGAGAAACAGTTTTAGAATTCTTGTTGGTGTCTCAATATTCACTGCAATCATAGAGAGATCCTGTTCCATAGAACGCTCTCTTGTAAAATCTCCCTGCCCACCAAAACCAGCATTGTTAATCAAAATATCAATCTGCCATCCATTCTTTTTACAGGTATCGTATATCATCTGTGCTGCTTCTTCCGATTTTGACAGATCCACTGCAATCGTATGTGCTTTCACATGATATTTCTCTACCATTTCCTTTGCCTGTGCATCCAGCTTTGCCTGACTCCTGCCTACCAGAACCAGATCCCCGCCCTTTTTCGCATGAATATTGGTAAAGCAGGTTCCCAGTCCACCATAACTTCCTGTAATAAGTGCCATATTTGCCATTTTATTTTCCTCCTGTTGCATTCTTTTTTGTGTAAAACTAATGTCTCTTTATGAGATACTTTTTATTTATCTTTCATTTGATGAAGCTATTATATAATTTCACTTATTTCATTTGAATGTCAGTATGCGCCAATTTTTTATGCAATTTGTGCCATCAGAAAAATATAAAAGCAAAAAAAGGAGACTGCCATATACAGTATCTCAACAGTCTCCATCTTTCGTTACCGATTTTTTATTTCTTCAAAGAATTTGCCCAGTTTGCTGCTTTCTTTCTATTTTGCGCTACCCCTGTTTTCAGTGGATCACAGAAATCAATCTTTCCGATGATATCATTTCCAGAAAGGCAGCCAGCCATTTTATCCAGTGTCTTTCTCGGGTCACCTCCGTGGCTGCAGAACAATGCAATCTTTTTCCCTTTCAAGTTCGTCGTCTCAAAAAATGTCCGTACAGGAGGCGTATATGTGTATGACCACACCGGTGTTCCAATCACAATCAGATCATACTCCTGCGGATTATGAATTAATGACTTTAATGCTGGTTTACTGACACTGACCAGCTGACGAAGCCCCCATGCAACATATCCTGCTCCGCTTGCATTTAGCGATTTTACCGGCTGTAACTCTTCGATATCTGCATGAAGAGTCTTCGCTATTGCATCTGCAACCACTTTCGTATTTCCACTATAAGAATAATAAATCACAAGTGTTTTCATATTGTCCCACTGCTCCTGTCTTTCATTGAAATTTTATACTCTGCAACTCCCTGTCCTGTCCACAGGGAAAAAGCCCGGAAAAAGGAACTGACATCCTGATATCCAAGCAGAAATGCAATATCCTCTGATGGAAGTTCTGTATTCTGCAGATAATTTTTTGCCATCAGCTCCCTGGTATGGTTTAACTGTTTCTGAAATGTGGTACTCTCCTCTGAAAGCTTTCTCTGTAGTGTGCGTTTACTCATTCCCAGTTTTTCAGCTACATCTTCAATCGTACATTGCCCTCCCGGAATCAGTTCCACCAGTGTACTTCTGACACGTGCTGAAAAAGAATCATCTACTTCCATTTCGCTGAGACGTTTTCGCAATTCCGGCTCAAAGAATTCCCACATGGTATCATTCCTTGTAATAAATGGAATTTCTGCATCAATATTCGAAAAGAAAATACCATCTTCGTTTCCTGCCTCTGCCTTACATCCCATAAATTCCTCATAGATTGGTTCAACGAACGGATGTCGGACCGTTACTTTCACTGGAACAATCTGCTTTTTTGTTGCTTTTCGGATTAGATTCAACATAAGAACCATTTCAATTCCCACAATAATCCGTGGTAATTCGTCTCCAGTTTCCGATGTAGTCATTACCACACCAATGCTTTCATTTCTTTCCATTACCTGAAAAGCAACTGCTCCTGCCAGTGCCTTATATCTCGCCAGTCTTTTCATACAGTGTGCAGCATCCTGACTGCAATATGCCGCAAATATCGGTGGATTGATAATCTCTATCTGTTCTACAGTTGCAAGTCGGATGGGGAGATCTGTCCCTTTTACAGACTCTCCGATACTTTCCATAAAGCGAAGATATTCCTCTGTTGTCAGACCAGCATCTTTTCTGGAAAAAAGATCCTCCGGGAGTTTTGCTCTCCGCATGACTTCTGAAACAGAAATATGTTGTCCTGATAAAAGAGTTGCATAATTTTTATCCAATGGAAATCGTTTCATATTCTTACCTGTCTTTCTGTTTATTTACCCATACGAACCAGCAAATGGTCATAGTTCCGGTCACCGAGCAGATTTTTCATAACAACCATCGGTTTTGCCATAAATCCATACAGATATCTGGTTTTAGGTTTTCGTGAAGTCACTGCTTTGATGACCAGATTTGCGATTTCTTCTGGCTGTGAAAGATTATTCCTGGCGTAATTTTTACGCATCAGATTTACATAGCCATTTGCCAGTTCTTTATATGGTCCATTTCCTGAATATTTTTCAATGTGGCTTGCAGAAATATCTGCCCACTCTGATTTTACTCCACCTGGCTCAATCAGTACAACATCAATTCCAAATTGTTCTGTCTCCAGACGCAGACAGTCGGAAAATCCTTCTACTGCAAATTTACTTGCGTGATACCATCCGCCAAGAGGTGTCCAGATTTTTCCACCCATAGATGAGATATTAACGATTTTTCCATAATAGTTGTGACGCATCTTTGGAAGTACAAGCTGTATCATTCTTGCCATTCCAAACAAATTGACCTCCATCTGTCTGCGTCCCTCCTCTATAGGAACTTCTTCGATTGTTCCGTATGAACCATATCCGGCATTATTAACAAGAATATCTACTGATCCTTCTTTTTTCAGGATTTCATTTACACATTTTGTCATGGAATTATCGTCGGTTACATCCAGATAAACCGTATAGATTCCCATTTCTTCCAAATCTTTCGTACGTTCCAGCCGTCTTGCTCCAGCATAAACAATATATCCCTTTTTCTTCATTTCAATAGCTGTGAGACGTCCAATTCCGGAAGATGCCCCTGTGATCAATGCTGTTTTCTTATTCATGATAAGCCTCCTTGTAACAGTTTTGTTTTTTGACTGAGTTTATTATATGATTTTATTTGTTTTTCTTGAATGTCGATATATGCCAATTTTCTATGCAATTTGTGCCATCACTTATATATGGGTTGATTATATATTTTTTACTGTCAGCCCACTTCAAATTTCTCAATTTTATCTCAATTTTCCCTCAATGCCTTTTCCCTCCGATTTTCGTATGCTTATCCCACAGCAAACCAGTACCACATCGGTACAACCTGCTGAATTAGTTAATACGAAAACGGAGGTATTTTTTATGCAAGAACTCAGAAACACCAAAATCATTGCTGTAGATCATGGCTACGGCAATATGAAAACAGCAAACACCGTCACGCCAACCGGAATCAAAGCCTATGAAACAGAGCCAATCTTCACCGGAAATATTCTGGAATATAACGGCATTTACTACCGGATTGGCGAGGGACACAAAGAATTTATCCCAGATAAAGCTATGGATGAAGAATATTATCTTCTGACACTGATGGCTGTTGCAAGGGAATTGAATGTCTTTTCCATCCGTGAAGCAGACGTTCATCTGGCTGCTGGACTTCCTCCGACATGGATCAGAAACCAGAGAGAAGATTTTCGTTCCTATCTACTCCAAAATTCAGAAGTCCATTACCGTTTTAACAGCAAAGAATATCATCTCCGCTTTGTGGGATGCAGCCTTTACCCGCAGGGATATCCGGCTATCCTAAACCACCTTGGAGATTTCAAGGGAACCAATCTCCTTGCAGATATCGGAAACGGAACCATGAATATTCTATATATCAACAATAAGAAAGCGCAGGAGAGCCGGTGCTGGACAGAAAAGCTTGGTGTAAACCAGTGCATGATTGCTGCAAAGAACGCTGTTCTGGACAAATTCGGAGTGAAGATTGAGGAATCAACAGTGGAACAGATTCTGCGGTTTGGAACAGCAGACATCTCAGCCCAATATCTGGATTGTATTACTTCTATTGCCAGACAGTATGTTGCAGAGCTTTTTGCCACGCTCCGCAAATATGAATACAATCCTGACCTGATGCGCCTGTATGTGGTTGGCGGCGGTGGATGCCTGATCCGTAACTTCGGAATGTATGACAAATCACGAGTCACCATCATTGATGACATCTGTGCCACCGCCAAAGGTTATGAATCTCTGGCTTATATGAGCCTGAAAAGGAGGGGATAAACCATGCAGAACAATATCCGCAACACGAACCTGCGATTTAATCTGGACTGAAACAGTCATTGCCGCTTTTTCTTTCCGTACTGACTGCAGGCATGGCACAAAGGGAGCCCCAAATCAGGGCGTCCTTTCCATCACCTGAAAATGCACAGCCAGATAGTGATGTAGACTGGGATTTTCTTGGTAAATAAACCCTTGTGATTGGAGGTGAACACATGACGGACTTTCTGACAGCGGACATAAACCTGCCATCTTATATGATGTTTCCCCGTTTTCTTCTGGATATAGAAATAAACGAAACTGCCAAAATGCTTTATATTATCCTGCTCGACCGGGCAAGGCTTTCCCAGAAAAACGAGGGCTGGTCAGATGCAGATGGTCATGTGTTCATCTACTTTACGCTTGAAGCACTGGCAGAAGTTCTCCACAAGAGCCAGATGACAGTCAAAACTGCTCTGGCAGTACTTGAAAAACAGGAGCTTATCTTCCGAAAACGTCAGAGTCTCGGACAACCCAATCGGATTTATATAAAACTCCCGAAAGAAACCATCAGCTATACAGACAGATTTCTTTCCCTAAGACAGACAGAAAACTGTCCTATTGACAGACAGGATTCTTTCCCTGATACAGACAGAAAACTGTCTGGTAATAAGAAAGAGATAAAAAAGAACCATTTAGCAATAAGAGGGAGTAAAGAGCCACGCTCACCTTATGGAAAATTTCAAAATGTTTTTCTGTCAGAGAAGGAACTGGAAGATATCTGACAGACAATCCCTGACTGGCAGGATTATATTGAACGCTTATCCGGTTATATGGCTTCTACCGGAAAGCAATACCAGAACCATGCCGCTACCATCATCAGCTGGGCAAGACAGGATCATCCTGCTTCCCAGCAACGAAATTACGAAAGTGAGGAATACGAAACATTATGACAAAATTTACAGAAAAACCAACAGCTATAACACCAAACAGAGATCTTCTGTCTGATGAATATTTTAACAAAACAGACCACCTGATCTACTGTTCCAAATGCAATACGCCAATGCAATGCAGGCATGAATTACAGGGAAAGGTTCTTATTCCTTCTATCCGCTGTAAATGCCAGCAGGAGATTTTTGAGCAGGAAGAAGCCCAAAGAAAACTCCATGAAAAACAAATGGAAATAGAGCATCTTAAAACCAGCGGCTTACAGGACAAAGCACTCTATGACTACACTTTTGCCAGAGATAACGGCATCAATCCGGAAATGAAGCTGGCGCACAATTATGTAAATAACTGAAAAAAAATGAAAGCAAATGCTTCCGGACTCCTTATCTGGGGTGATGTCGGTACCGGAAAATCTTTCTTTACAGGCTGCATTGCCAATGCCCTTTTGGAAAAAGGCGTCCCTGTACTGATGACCAACTTTTCCCAGATTCTGAATACCCTTACCGGAATGCATTTTGAAGACAGGAATCAGTTCATCAACAGCTTAAACCGCTACAGTCTTCTGATTATTGACGACCTCGGAATTGAACGAAACTCTGACTTTGCACTGGAACAGGTTTTCAATGTGATCGACAATCGTTATCGCAGTAAAAAGCCCCTGATCATAACGACCAATCTCACTTTATCAGAGCTGAATAATGCCCCTGATATCGCACACAAACGAATTTATGACCGTATTCTGGAGAGATGTGTTCCCATCCGTATCAATAACCGGAATATCCGTCAGGACAACGCAACAGCTAATTTAAAACAAGCGAAAAAAATCCTGTTGAATAATCATGATCCGAACCAGAATTGAATCAAAGAAGTATAACGCAATAATTATTTTTCACTGACAGTGGTACTACTTTCTTTCCTCATTTATCACCAGAAATATGCCACTGTCAGTTATCTAAAACCATAGTACCAAATCACAAGATTTTGAAACCAAAACTGCCCGGATACGGGCATAAAAAGGAGGTGCCAGATATGGCAGATAAAAGAATCATGACGCCAGAAGAAAAGCACTTTTACAGGCAAAACACCGCCAGGAAGAGGCAGAAGCAAGAAACCGGAAAAAAGAGCGTGATGCCAGAACACACCGATTAGTCCAGGAAGGAGCAATTCTGGAAAGTATTGTTCCCCATATTAAAGAAATGGATTTAGATTTCCTGAAACGGGAGCTGATGATCCGGCTACGGGGAATGTAAACGCACAAGTTCTACTCCCGAAGGGCGCACTTATTCACCACCCGATAAATCGGGCGGTGGTATCCCCTTCGGGGCTCGTGCGCTCTGCCGAGGGCTTTATCCGCTGTTACAGGCAACATCGAAAGGAGGTGCCAGATATGGCAATTTATCATATGCAAGCCAAAGTCGTCAGTCGTGGTTCCGGTCGGTCTGCTGTTGCTGCTTCTGCTTATATGAGCTGTAGCCGCATGTACAATGATTACGATGGTATCCAACATGACTATACCAGAAAGCATGGACTAATCTATCAGAAAGTGATGCTTCCTCCAATGGCTCCATCGGAATGGAATGACCGAGAACAACTCTGGAATGCTGTAGAAGAAGCTCAAAGCTAAAGTTGCGGAGCGGAAAGAACTGAATGTGCAAAAGGATAAAATCAGTATTCTGAATCCCATCCAGCACATAAAATTGAGCCAACAGCTTACCACTATTACAGAAGAAATCGAAGAACTGAAGTCTCGGAAAGAACAGCTAATCTTCCAGGCCCAATGCTCTACCGATAAAGATATGACGAATCTATCCAAGAAATACGACCAGATGAATAAAAATCTGGATATTCTGGATTCTCAGGACTCCACTCTCAAAGAACAGCTTGAAAAAGATGCAGTTGCTTTCCGGGAAGAAAAATTTCATCCTGAGCCAGAACAATAAAGAATTACTGGATACCAGAATCCAGATACGTCCTGATTTCCGGGATAAGCTGATTGAACAACTTAAAGGAACTTTTGGTAAATATTATGACTATCACCGTCGTGATATTACAGCCGATGAGGTGGATTATCTCAATGTAGAAGATCCTGATGTCTTCTCTCATCGCGCATGGGAACTTGAATATCAGAAAAAACAGAAAATAAGAAAAAAACAGCCTGTTCACTTCAAGAAAAAATCGCGTGATATGGAATTGTAGTATCTTTAAAGGCGTATGAATTTGCTTCAAACCCATACGCCTTTTTATATTCCAATATGAAACTTGTCTGAGACAGCTGTTACAGCCTCATACCTATAGCCCAATTTCTATCACTTATTCTTTCCACAACAAAATTTATACTTTAATCCACTTCCACATGGGCACTTCTCGTTTCGAGATATTTTCTTTTTTACAGATATATTTTTATCTTTACTATCTTCTAGCTCTTCTCTAACCAGCGGTGGGAAATCCATATCAATAATTCTATTTGTTAGAAGATGATATGGATTAAGTAAATCATCAACAACCATCATTGTAACTTTACTTGTATTTCCCATTTCACCATTGAAACTTGCTGAGTACGACTGTATCACCCCAAATTCATGCATATGATGTTTAGGGTAAGGATCACAGTCAACCAACATGATATCTCCTACCATACTTGATTTTCCGTTCAAGAAAATTCCAATGGCAGATAATTGCATAACCTTTCGCAGAGAATTACTATAATTCTTATCAATATTAAATATATTGTGGTTATTAAACACACGTAAATCATCTCCAATTAAAGCTGTATACAACAGACTACAAGCATTTTCCAATGATTTTTGAAGAGCGAAAATCATCAATGTTTCAGCTAGTAATATTTCTTCTATTTTTTCAAATTTTGTTACCAAACATTTTTCTAGTGGTTTAATACTTTCTGGCACTACATCTAAAGGACACGCTACTATCTCCTTCTCGAGAACCATAAACATAGTATATATGTCCTCAGGTTTAAGTTCTTCAACGAGAGCATTAATCGATGAATTAATCAGTTTTTTGTATAGTTTGGATTCTCGAAACGCTTCCGCAGCTTTTTCATATTCCTTTTCGGCTAAGAAAGGTACTCCTGCAGGTGCAGTTATAGGTCTATATTTACTATATGGGTCCAATGCCTTCGCAATCTTAGGATTTGAAATCTCTAACTCCTTAACACATTCTTTTATAAGAGCGTAAATAGTGGCATGTGCTCTTGCAAATATCTGTATGTCCTTATCAGGTAATGGTGTAATCCCTTGTAATACCGTCTTATAATCATCCGTATGTTCATTAGCATAAAGATATCCATAAAACTGGTTATTTCCGTGTTTTGCCGCCTCATGAAACATTGAATATTGGGGTATCACACATTCTTCAGATTTGCTAGTAAAAAGCCTTAGATATGTATCGTTGACAATATTTGTTTCTACTCTTTTCTGTATTGCCTTGCATAATTTGAATACTTCAGATCTAAAATCCACTGCTATCACCACCTTAATTATCTCTTTAATCTACGTTTTTCTTCTGCAGCATATAGTTCTTTCTGTATAAGTTCTTTTATCTCATGTTCACCCACATGCTTAATGGTTTCATTAATTGAGTATTTTTGAGTAACATAAACCACATTATCGTTATTTAATAGGTTAAGAACGATATTCGGTATAATTCTTCTTGATAAATACAAGAATTTCTCAAACAGGAGTCGTTCGCCAGTTTCATCATTCAATACAAATGGTCCCCATTTTTCTGGATGATAACGGCAAAGCGATCCCATAATAAAGAGCGCTGCATACATATTGAACAAAGGCGGCAATGTAATCAACTGTCCATTCTTTATAATACCAGCTTGTAAGTAAGGCTGTCCGGAAAAGGAAATCATTTTAATGTCTTTTCCTGCCATCTTTTTCCTTAAGATAAGATAATCCCTGTCTGATTCACGTTCATGTCCTACTTGCGGCGGGAGATAATTTTTATCAAAACCCTCAACATTATTTAGAACTGCACCAATAGCTTCAACCTTATCTTTGTTTAAATATAATCGTTCGATTGTTCCCGTTGGTGTATTAAAAAGGTCAAGAAGAAGCGTATTACCATTTTCTTGTGCATAACATTTTCTATAATCCTGATCGATTTCAACAATAGATGATAAGAAATCCATCATCTTCCATTCACCACACTTTGTCAAATCCTTTTCGAACCCTAATATTCTCGCAAATTGATGTATACCTCCAGTATTAGGATCTCCAAAAACAACATTAGCCTCTGCGATATATGTACTTATTGTAGAATCTATTGCTGTCATGCCATGATTTTTTATTTCAGGTCTCTTACCTGTCATCAATGAAGTCAATCCCAATAGCAGATTAGTTGCTCCATAATACAAAAGTAGCGGCGATATCTGAAGATTTGCACTCTTACTTGCTTTAAAATATTCATTTGCCTGCAGGAAAGACCCAATAATTGTGTTTATTGTATCTTCATCCTCATCCAAGGAATGTTCCTTTAAATATCTTGAAACGTTCGCCCGGTATGAGTATTGCAGTAGTTCTCGCCACAAATCATCTTCTGGACTTTCTGTAAATATTTCTCTATTTATCATGGTTAGCATTTACCCTCCTATTAGATGTTTTTAGGATAATTTGATAGTACGTTCTTTATCTCTAAGCTGCACAGACACTCTTGCACGCAGAACCATTAAACTAAATGGCTTCGTAATACAGTCATTCGCCCCAGCTTCTAATCCTGTCACAATACCTACTTCCATGTTATTTACCGTAAGCAGAATAATCGGTACCTGACTATTTTTCCTGATCTCTCTTACAAAATCAATGCCATTTCCATCCGGCAAGTTCACATCTAATAAAACCAATGTGATATCTTCCCTTTTCAAGATTTCTCTAGCCTCCTGCAAGGTTCTGCACTGATAAAAGAAATAAGCATCTTTCTTTAAAGCCAGACGTATTCCATCATTTAATTTTTTGTCAGCTTCAACAATCAATAACTTTTCACTCATAATTCACTCTGCTTTCTTTCAAATTATATTAATTGTATCATTGCCAGTTTTATAAATCAAACCGTTAAATCAAAATCTCCAACAGAAATTATCTTATAAACAGCAAAAAGCCCCCGAAGGAGCTTTCCACACTTTAAATATACACCAATTCTTTTAACACAATCTCTTCTGCAGCATTTCGCATATTATTTACCACTCTGACCCATTCCATCTGATCACGAGCTTTCAATTCTTCTGTAATCCCCTGCTTCTTCATCATCTGAGGTACCAGAATATCCATTCTCTCCTGTGCTTCATCGTCCACAAGATTCAGATGTTCCACCAGTCTGTCTTCCAACATATACAGTGAATACATTGCCGGACGATGCTCTTTCAGATATGTTTTCCGCATCATTCCATATTTCCCATAATGCGGTTCTTCATCTGTACTGACAAGATTCGGATAGTAAATTCCGTCTGCTCCAAGTGTGTAGGTTCCACCCATTTTTTCAAATGTGCTTTTCATGTGTTATTCCTCCTTGAAATCAGCGATGTTCTTAGATCATCGCAAAATATTTCAGAGCAGCCTTGATAGCATCTTCTTTCTCTTTCGGGCATTGTGGAACTCTTGCATTTTCTGATTTTGGAAGGTTATAGTTTTCTCCCACTTCAATTCCACATTTACGTTTTACCTGAGAAATATATAAATTTGAAACCTTCAAGCCAAATTCTTTCAGCACATAATCTTTGATTTCCTGATAGGTTGCTTTCAACTCGGCACTGGTCGCATCCAGCTCGTCCAAGTCTAAGTCGATCTCTATCGTGTCATCTGGTTTTTGTTGGGACAAAAGAACAACCGTCTCCACATGCACCGTCTGCGGGAACATGTCCACGCAACAGACCTTCTCAACCTTATACCCTCTAGCCTGCAACGTCACAAGATCTCTAACCAGACTAGTAGGCTTACAAGACACATACACAAGCCTGTCTACCCCGTAATCAATAATTCGTGACAATGCCTTTGGATGAATACCGTCTCTAGGAGGATCTAACACAATCAGATCCGGCTTATCCTCAATAGTATCAAGCATCTTAAGCACATCACCCGCTATAAATTCGCAGTTATCCAGTCCATTAAGCTTTGCATTTTCCCTAGCAGCCTCAACTGCTTCTTCCACGATTTCAACACCTACAACTTTCTTTGCAACAGGTGCTAAAATCTGTGCAATCGTACCAGTACCACTATACAAGTCGAATATCAATTTATCCTTAGTTTCCCCGATAAACTCTCTTGCTGTACTATAAAGAACTTCCGCCCCTAAAGAGTTAGTCTGGAAGAAACTAAATGTAGAAATCTTAAACTTTAGCCCAAGAAGTTCTTCCATAATATAATCACGACCATAAAGAATCGTAGTCTTATCACTCTGTACTACGTCTGCTAAACTGTCATTTTCAATATGAAGAATTCCAACAATTTTACCTTCTAACGTAGTGCCTTCTTTCGCTTCCCCACCAGTCACCGCTGGACATAAGCTTAGAAGTTTCTCTTTTAAAGGTTCTAAATCCACATCTTCCTGCGAAGACGTAATCAAACTGATTAAAATCTCACCTGTTTTTACTGCACGACGCACTAACAAGTGGCGAAGATAACCTGTATGAGATAATCTATGGTAGAAATCCACATTTCTCTCTGAAAAATACTCAAGTATGCACTTTAATATAATATTGTAATCACGATTTACGATTTTACATTCACCTGCATTTACAATATCATGGAAACTTCCACGTTTGTGAAGGCCTAACGCCAGTGGGCCTTCTTTAAATTCATCACCAAATGAGAATTCCATCTTATTACGATATTCCCACTCATTTGGACTACCTTTAATTCCAAGTAACTCATAATCGGATACCACTGGATTTAACAAGTCTGTTACCTGACCAAGTTTCATTTCCAACTGCTGTTCATAGCTGATTGTCTGATAACTGCAGCCACCACAAGGTCCAAACGCAGGACATAATGCTCCTCGTGTTTCTAACTCAGATGGCTCTAATACTTCCAACAGACGGCCTTCTGCTTTTCCACTTCTGATTTTATTTACGGAAAAACGAATCTTTTGACCTGGAAGCGCATTTTTCACGGTTACTTTTCTATCTTCTATTTTAACGATACCCTTATTTGGGAAATCTACTCTTTCAACGATACCTTCGTATACTTGACCCTTTTTCATTGTATGCTCCTTAATGCTTTTATTCTTCGCCTATTTTACTATTTATGAAATATTACGTCAAGAAATTTAAACTGCAACTGTCAAGAGTTTCAAAAATGTCCTAAAAATCATTAAGATGTTAATAGAAATTGAAATCGCCACTTGTCATTTTTCTACTATTTTAATATAATAGAAAGTCGATTAAATTATTTTATTAGAATGGATGTGAAACGATGAAGTTTCTAATTGATACACATACCCATACCCTTGCCAGCGGACATGCTTACAGTACTATGAATGAAATGATTCAAGCGGCAAAGGATAAAGGTTTAAAATATCTTGGTATTACCGAGCATGCACCAAAGATGCCTGGCACTTGCCATATTTTCTATTTTGAAAATCTCAAAGTAGTGCCTAGACAGTACGACGACCTTACATTACTTCTTGGTGCAGAAGCCAATATATTAGATACAGATGGTACACTTGATTTATATGATAATTTGTTAAATCGCTTAGATATCATTATTGCAAGTCTTCATAATCCTTGTTATCAAAATGGCACTGCAATAGAAAATACGAATGCTTACCTTGGTGCAATGAAAAATCCAAAAGTGGCAATCATTGGTCATCCTGATGATGGCAGAATTCCAGTTGATTACGAAGTATTAGTGCGTGAAGCTAAAAAGCATCATGTTGCATTAGAAGTAAATAACAGTTCTCTTTCGCCAAACAGTTTTCGTTCTAACGCCCGTGAAAATGCAATGACATATCTCTCTTTGTGTAAAGAACAAAGTGTTCCTATTATTTATGGAAGCGATGCACATATTTGTTATGATGTAGCTAACTTTACATTTGCCAAAGAAGTGACGGAGGCAGTTGCATTTCCAAAGGAACTTATTATCAACTACAATCAGAATTTAATTGATGAATATATTTTAGCAAAAAGATAGGCTTGAACTTTACTTTAAAACTTCACTGTGGTAAAATAAGAAAAGAGTTTTAATTGAAACATCTTCTAAATTACGAGAAGAGTTTTATCACAGTTTCGCTTTGAAATGAGGAGATTACATGAATAAAAAGTTGAAAACCCCAGCAGTGGATTTTTTATTTGATGCAATTTTGAGTTTGAATAGTCCTCAAGAATGTTATACGTTTTTTGAAGACATATGCACTATAAATGAGTTATTGTCCCTCTCTCAACGTTTTGAAGTTGCAAAAATGCTGAGGGAACAAAAAACTTATTTAGAAATTGCTGAGAAAACAGGGGCTTCCACTGCAACAATCAGCAGGGTAAACCGTTCTCTGAATTATGGAAATGATGGTTATGATTTAGTATTTGAACGTATCGCACCAGAGTTAGCCAAAAAAGACGGCCAATAAGATGAAAAACTCGGAACTTTGTATATTTTACAAGTTTCCGAGCTTTTTTACTGTGTGGAAAAATTTGTTAAAGTAGAACAAAGTGTGAGTTTCTCACACCCTCGCGACTTAAGTTTTCTAAAAGGACCTATCCTAACGACAAGTCCTATTTCTTTTCCTTCTTCTCTTTTTCCTTTTTCTCACGCTTTGCCGCTAAGGGCGCCAGCTGTTCATCAATAATTTTCTCAATCATCATCTTCTTACAGTATACATCAAAACTCAGCATACAAATGAAAGAAAAAGTAGTCAAGAATTCACGATCTTCTTCGTTTTCAGCCTCTTGGAAAGTTTCTTCTGCGTCCTTATACTGTCTAATCACACTTTTTACATATCTATCAATCTGTTTTCTCTCAAAATGATACACTTCTTTATAGATATCTTCTAGGCTAATGCCTCCCACTTTTCCATAAAAACGCTCCGTCAGTGGTTCAAAAATCATCTGTATATCACTTATTGATAAGAAGCTCTTAAAATAATAGATAAAAATTAAGAGTAACATATGCTCTTTGGAATACTTCTTCTTATTCGGCGAAGGAAGTAAATTATTCTTAGTGTAATTATTAATCATCGTCTTGGTAAGCATCTTGTCATCTTCAAAACGTTTGCATGTCTTCAAGTGCTCATCCATAAATGTTGTTACCTGATCCATATATAATTCAATATCCGGCACTTCTGACGGCTTAATATAATTCACACGTTCCATTTTCCTGAGCAGTGATCGTACGTAATCCTCATTCTTTACTGTCACAAGAAATCACCTCTATGCCTTATTATATAGTATTTAAAACTATATCGCAAGCCATTTTTTTATTGTAAATACAAGATGGAAATGCTATAATGAAAACGTATGTTTGCAAAAATAAGTTGTTAATTGGAGGCTTCTATGAGCATTTATGATACATTAAACCCAGAACAAAAGAGAGCAGTACTTCACAATCGTGGACCTTTATTGATTCTTGCAGGTGCTGGATCGGGAAAAACAAGAGTGTTAACACATAGAATTGCATATTTGATTGATGAAGCAGGTGTAAATCCTTGGAACATTCTTGCGATTACCTTTACCAATAAAGCTGCACGTGAAATGCGTGAGCGTGTTGACAACATTGTAGGATATGGTTCTGAAAATATCTGGGTCAGCACATTTCACTCTACATGTGTCCGCATCTTAAGAAGACATATTGACCGTTTAGGTTATGATACCAACTTCACCATCTATGATTCCGATGACCAGAAAACATTAATTCGTGAGGTCTGCAAGTATTTAGATGTCGATACAAAAAAATTCAAAGAGCGTGCGCTCATGGCAGCCATTTCTCATGCCAAAGACGAAATGATGTCACCAGAACAATTTGAACGTGAAAATCAAGTAGATTATGGGAAACGAACTATCGCAAAGGTTTACAAAGAATATCAGTCTAGACTGAAGAAAAATAATGCTCTTGATTTTGATGATCTGATTAATAAAACAGTAGAACTTTTACGAACCAATGAAGATGTTCTTCATTACTATCAAAACCGTTTTAAATATATCATGGTAGATGAGTATCAGGATACCAATACCGCCCAGTTTGAATTGATCAGCACCCTTGCTTCTACTGTAAATGAAGAAGGTGAAATGGAACACAATCTGTGTGTCGTAGGTGACGATGATCAGTCCATCTATAAATTCCGTGGTGCGAATATTTACAATATTCTTAACTTCGAAAAACAGTATCCTGATACCAAAATAATCAAGTTGGAACAGAATTACCGTTCCACTAAAAACATTTTAGCTGCAGCTAACGAGGTAATCGCCCACAACACAGAACGCAAGTCCAAAGCCCTTTGGACAGAACAAGAAGAAGGCGATCCTATTTACTGGCAAATATTTGATACTGACCGTGACGAAGCTGAATCCATTGCAGTTGACATTGCCAATGCTGTGAAAAATGACGATAAAATGTACAGCGACTTTGCTGTCCTATATCGAACTAATGCCCAGTCCCGTATACTAGAGGAACGTCTTGTTAATCTAGGTGTCCCTTACAAAATCGTCGGTGGCGTAAACTTCTATCAAAGAAAAGAGATTAAAGATTTACTATGTTATCTGAAAACTATCGATAATGGCAATGATGATATCTCTGTTAAGCGTATTATTAATGTGCCAAAACGTGGTATCGGCTTAACAAGTGTTGATAAAGTTCAAGTTCATGCAATCGACAAAGGTATCAGTTTCTATCAAGCACTTACTGAAGCAGAATATATCCCAACACTTGGACGTGCTGCAAGCAAAATCAGCCCATTCGTCAGCATGATTGAAATTCTAAAAGGGAAACTACACAATCCTGATTATTCACTTTTAGATTTATTTGATGAAATTATTGAGGCAACTGGCTATGTAGACGAATTGAGAGAAGACGGAACCATTGAATCTCAAACTCGTATTGAAAATATCCAAGAACTTCGTAATAAAATTGCGTCCTACTTGGATTCAACAGACGAGCCTTCCTTAAGTAATTTCTTAGAGGAAGTTTCCTTAGTTGCCGACATTGATACTGTGACTGACGACACGAATGTTGTTATCTTAATGACCATACACAGTGCAAAAGGATTAGAGTTTCCTTATGTATACATGTGTGGTATGGAAGATGGCATTTTCCCAAGCTATATGACGATTACTTCTGACGACCCAACTGAAATTGAGGAAGAACGCCGTCTTTGTTATGTAGGCATTACAAGAGCGAAGAAAAAACTTTCACTTAGTGCTGCAAAAATGCGTATGCAAAATGGTGAGATGAAGTTTAACAAACCTTCTCGCTTTATTAATGAGATTCCTCGCTTTTTATTAAAACAGACCGGTGCGATTTCGGCTCCTAGATTTCCGAGAGAAGATTCTGCATTTGTAAACTCCTTTGGTGGCTCTTCCAACTACGGAACAATCCCAAGTAAAATGGCTGCTTCTCCTTATAAGAAACCGGCACCACTTAATAAATCAGCTAACACAATGTTTGATAAACCAAAGACAGGAAGCAGCTTATTAAACAGTATTCCAAACCTGCAAAAAGGTCTTGGGGCTGCTAAGAGCTTTCAGCCAAACTATAAGGTTGGAGATACGGTTAAGCATATTAAGTTTGGTACAGGTATGATTACGAAGATGCAGCAAAGTGGAAATGATTACGAAGTGACTGTTGACTTTGAAGGAAGTGGACAAAGAAAGCTTCGTGCTTCTGTTGCGAGATTAAAAAAACTATAACTTCTAATAAACATTAAGCGCCCTAAATAGCATCCACATGTGATACTACCTAAGGTGCTTTTTATTTTATCGTTCGTAAATTTAAGCATTTTATCTAATATTGCTATGTCAATCCTTATCTTTTTTATAAACTCCACCAGTTCTTCTGAACTATCCTCAAAGCAATATACCTCACCATCTATCTTCTTTTTTTTATTCATCACTTGAACAAACAATAAATATACCCATTTCACGAGAAATTCTTGCCCATCCAACATATTTTTTTATTAACTTGCGATTTAACACTAAAACACTCTTCATCCCTTATTCATTACTACCCTTGGGAAATCCCTATATCTCATGCTCTTGCGTCTATAATATATAAAAATAGGTCCCTATGCTATTCATATTACCATAGAAAACCTACAATATTTCAATCTAAAAAATTTTATATGTTCTATCTTTTTTAGGATAGAAGGCAGTGTTTCACTTTCTAATCCGAGCGACTTATTGATACTATCAATATACATTGTCCCTGAACGTTTTCCATGCAGGATTTTTCCTAGATACTGTTTACTTGTTCCTACCTTTTCTGCAAGTTCAACTTGTGTCATACCAATCTTGACAAGCTGGCATTTTAGATCCTTTCCATATGGAGTAAACTCTCTCCTTAACATTGATTCACGCACCTTTCTAGTCCTAACATTCTTTGGTTTCTATCTAACCTATTTGATTTTCTAAAGAAACTGTTTTAGAATTTCTCTATTTCCTTTTGTCACATTATGTTCTTCCTTATTTTTCATAGTTACAGTTTTGGTTTCCTGTTTAAATGACTGGATTGCTTTTGCATTGACAATAGTTCCCTGATTAATCTGGATAAAATAATCAGGGAGCTTTTCTTTTAACATCTTAAGAGTACTGGTGATAAGATAACTTCCTTGAACACATTTTATTTCTACTTTCTCTCCCATCTTCTTGCATGAAATAACGGATTGGTATTCAAAGGCTACTCTTTTATTGTCAATTATTAAATTTAAGCGTCTGTTTCTAATCTGCTTTTTACAAAGTAGCTGACCGACTGCTCTATGAAACAGGAGACGGAATCTTTCTGGGATAACAGGAATCTTTAAGATTCCGATGAAAGGAATGTTTAATTCTGATATTCCTTTCTCTTTTGAAACCAGAATAACGGGCAATGTGCTGTTTTGGTTTAAAAGTTCTTCACATAAAGAAATTCCTTTTTTATCAAACTCAGCACTCATTATGATGAGGTTCATATAGCTGCATCTCGCAATAAATGCTTGGGGATTGAGAGGCATTCTGGTATACTGTTGTATATTAACTGTTAATCCTAATTCCGTGCTAAATGAAGTGACACAACTGGAGAGTCCTCCCTGAATAGCACTGTCATTTTCACAGATTGCCATATGAAAAACATAATTTTCACTCTCCATATATCTACTCCTTCTTCTGTCTTTCTTTCGGGGGGGGAAGCAGCATATCCAGAAATTAATTCGCTCTTTTTGACTTCTAGATATGCCACATAATTCACAGATCATTCTAGATGAGACAATGCTCATCTGAAAGTAAATGCTATCTACCTGATTGACCTATAACTCTCTTGTAAACAGTCGCTCCCAGATTACTCTGCCTGCCTACGGAGTTAAAAAAGAAGCCCCATGCTACCAAACCCTGTGTAGTATGAGACTTTTCATGAATCGGTAGATGATACCGTTCTTGATGACAATATTGGGGTTACTCTACTCTTGCCATGTTGTCTCTGTTATCTACAATGATATTGTACTGTAGATAACAGAATAATTCAAAGTATATATCATCTTGATTATAATTAACACATCTCTGTCTATTTTAATGCAATTTTAACATAAGTTTTTTACATTTCGATTCCATATTGTTCATTTCTGTATTTAAACAAACTTTCTGGAAATGTATTCTTCATATGCTTTTCTTACCTTTATTCGATTTCGTACTGAAACACTATACCTTGCCCCACCCCGCATCATAACAATATCTCCTTCAATATTAAATACATATGATAAATTTACTATTACGGAGCAGTTTAATTTAACAAAGTTACTAGACAAACGCTTCTCTGTATTTTTAATACTATCAAATGCCCAAATCTTCTTTTCTGTTGTGAGTATTTCAACTTCATGTGTTTTTGCCACTTTTTCGATACTAATTATACTCTTCTCTTTCAAAAGGATTTTCTCATTCTGAAATGTTGCCATGTTATTATTATAATTTTTCATGCGATAACCGTTCACTTGCGTAATTGCCCTGCTCAATGCATCCTTAAAATCAAATGGATTTAGCGGTTTATCCAAAAATCCACTCAAGTGGATTTTTGTTGCATCATGTGCGAATTCTCGATGAGAAGTTATAAAAATGAAAACAGCACACGGGTTCAGTTCTAGTATTCTCCTAGCTAACTGAATTCCATTCAAAACACTTCCCTCTAAATCAATATCCAGAATTGCAAGTTCTATGGTAGAAAGAAATTGATCATCTTGTTCTACATAATTATGACAGTAAGTAATCTCTGCTATTATATTCTTTTCATGTAGAATCTTTTCTAATACTACCTTGTTGACTCCTAAACTAAGATCTTCATCTTCGCATACATATACCCTTAATGGTTTCATTCTGTTCTCCCCTTCTATGTATACTGATTGCAAAAGGGAGTGAAACACCCCCCTTTTGCAATCACTTTTGCTTTCTCATTTCCTTTACTCGTGATTTTAACTGATCGGTTACTTTAGGCTGATACCACCAAAAAGTACAAGTAATCTTATTCATACTCATATCAGCACAATGCCTTGCAACTTTAGCAATTGCCTTCTCCATTTTTATCATACCTTCACCTCCTCGTAAACTTTTATCTTTTGTTCTTTATTTGCTAATTTTTAATTAGCTTCTTTTACTATAAACAAAATTGTATTGATACCGTGACATGCCCTATTTTTTCATCTTCTGCCTTTTCATATTTACGTTGAATCGTTCCATAATGTTCTGCCACAATCTTATCTACAATTCCTACACCCAACCCATGCATTTGCTTATTTTGTTTTGACGTTTTGTCGAAGTTTACTTCCCCCATACAGTCGTTAATACAACGAATCTCATAGCCATCATCTGTATCTAGCACCTGCAAAGTTACATGCTTACTATAGTGAGACACTTTGGATGCTGCTTCAAGTGCGTTTTTCACAAGATTCTGAAGAATAGAGCAAATATCCTCATCATCCATTCCAAATTCCTCAACTGGCACTTGTACAGAAAAAGGAATTTTCATATCATTAGCCATTTGTATCAACCCACTAATGAGTATTCTTATGGCAATATTCGAATGATTGAATAGCAGTTCTGCCTTTTCTACATCTTTAAATACTTCTTCCATATATTTCCCGAGTTCATCATATTTTTTATAATAGCACAAATTTTTCATAATCAGCCCATTTAGTGCATAATTATGCTTGAATCGTTCAATATCACTTACAAGTTCTTTCCGCTCCAAGCTACAGCTTACTTCTTGACTCAATTCCCAAATAGTCTTCTCTTTCTTTTTGAACACAAATAATGAACTCAGAACATACCATTGTAGCAAAATTTCAATCATCTGAAATAATAAAATCGCATTTATACTTAACTGATCAACATATCTCTTCATCAGCAAATTGCTTAACATAATTGCCAATAAGATGATAACTGATATTTTTTCCTTATTGCTATAAAAGTAATTTACCCGTTTCTTACTGCTAAAAATTAAATAGTACATCATTACCTGCAATGATTTAATAATCCCCCAGCAGCTTAATCTAAGTCCTCGATTGCACATAAGACTATCTAGCTCCTTATGCGTTAATGCCATACAGATTTCAGTTGCGACTAACTCAGACACAAACAATACACAAAAAAAGATACATACACCGATAACCTTCTCATGTAAGTTCTCACCAAAAAGTATAAAGGTAGATGCCACAATATAAACTGCCAAAATTATTCTTGCATATGCATTTACACTTTGCACGTTACAATAATTACTGAACAATTCCCTTCCAACCAGTAGCAAGTAATAGCCCCAAAATGCTCCATAATACTTTGCTCTACTCTTATTACAGCCTAAGGTTGACATAGTTTTTATCCATATGATTGGATCAGCTAAGCCAGTCAAAAAAATCTCAATTATGGCTCCCATAACACTCTCTCCTACTTTTCATTCAGCGATTTCCATTTTACGTTACCTAACTAAATATGTTATCTTCTCTTACAATTATAACATCTTGTTCTATTCGTAACAATGTTAAAAATATATTACAAATAAACTATGTTTAGTTGACTTAAGTTTTTTGTGGCACAGGAATTTGTACCAACACCACCTTCTTCCATGACTTCTTCTTATCTTTCGTAATGAAGTTCCTTTCAATAACTCCATTATATCCTTTTACAATTTCCTCCACAAACAAAAATTCCAAATTTTCTTCTCCCGGTTCTATCACAAAAGCACCTACAAAGCCATCCAAATCAATAAATTCATTTACGCATTGAATTTCATAATTGTTCTTTATCATTGATACTTGTAAAACTATATGTGCCTCGTCTCGTTTTGCTGTAACAGAATCCCTTAACGCATTTATCACGAGATTATGAAGAATACCACAGATGTCTTCATCTTTCATTTGAAATTCATTCACACTAATTTCAGCAGAAAAAGGAATTCCTATTTTCTTTGCAATGTCCATAAGGTTACTGATTATTATTCTAATTGCAAAATTTGGATGTTCAAACAGGATTTTCACCCTTACAGCATCTGTAAACACCTTATCCACATACTTTCCCAATTCATTATATTCTTTATAATTCCATAAATTTTTCATTACAAATGTATTAGAAGCATAATCATGCCGAAACCGATCTACATCTCGAACATGTTCCTGTCTCCCTACCATTTCACTGACTTCATTACTTAGAAACACAATATTTTTTTCTTTTTCCCTAAACCCCACTAACGAGCATACTAAATACCAAATAAAAAGAATCTCAATGAGCTGAAATATGAATGCTGCATTCATGCTTTGCTTTCTACTAGTGTTTTTCATTATGATACTGCTTATAATAGATGCAACTACGATTACAATTCCTATTGCTTCCTTATTCTTTCCCAAAACAATTCCTATTTTTTTACTTTCAAATATCCAATAACACAATATAATTTGAAACAGCTTTACAAAAATATCGCAAACTATATATAGGATTCTGGCATAAACTGGTGTATGAAAAACCTTATGAATAAGTGTTTCATATAACTCATATGTAATTAACTCAGATAAGAAAAGAATACAGAAAAAAGCACATACACCAATGATTTTTTCAGATAATTTTCCTTGAAAAAGTATATAGGTTACAACAAATATATACACTGCTAAGGCAAAACTCATTATCATTTTTATCATGCTGCCATTTGAGCAACCAGCTAATAAATCTCTTCCTACTAACAATAAATAGTACCCCAAAAAAGCTCCAAAGCATTTCACTTTATTCTGATTACAACCTAATGATGACATAAACTTTATCCAAATTAGCGGATCGACTAAGCCTGTCAATATTATTTCTACTATGGAATTCATGAAATCCTCTCCAATTCTCAAATAGTATTTTTAACTTAAGCAGTTTTTATGTTGAGTTCTATACTAGTGAACTTCTGCATTTTGTAAAATAATCATGCATTTTATCTGATATATTTGACACATAAGTTTCTATTCAGACTTCTCAAATCATTGCACTTCTTATTGTTTATCATGTATTCCTTTTTTCGTCAAGTGTCGTAAAAAATGGGAGATCTTGATGTAGAAATTGTAATTTTACATTCTTGTAGAGAATTTCGACATTTGTGTTTAAAAATCATTTTTGTTGATATGATACATTACATTTTAAACGTATTTTTGACATTTTTGTTTTTCATATTTATTAAAAAATTTTCGTTTAAATTAATAGAGAAGGTATAATCTATGCGAAATGTTCTAAATTTGTAAGCATCAATTCATAGTAGTTTTGTATTACATGTAATATTCACCTGTATAACATGATACAATTTCTAATTTTAAATAGTAAAATAAATACTGTTGTGGTATAATAATTATACTGTTATACCAAAATATAAAAGAAAAGAGGAAAGGACGTGTTTTTCATGAATAATAAACTTGAAGAAATCTCTTCAAAACTAACTCAATTACTTCGTAAAAAAGAAGAAGAAGACAAGAAAACTTGCCCATTCGTTATGATTCTTGCTGTCATTGGTGCTATCGCTGCTGTCGCTGCTATTGCATACGGTGTGTATCGATATTTCACACCAGACTACTTAGAAGACTTCGACGATGACTTTGATGATGATTTTGACGATGATTTTTATGAAGATGATGAAGTAATTTCTTTCTCTACAAAAAAAGAAGAAACAGCTTCTGAAGATTCTGATAAAACAGAAGAATCTTCAACAGAAGAATAATATATACGAAAAGAGCTGCTACCTTATGATTGCAGAATCTGATATATCCCTTGTCAAGTAAACAGGGTAAATATCTAAAACAATTTATTGACTACCGCATCAATTGAAGCGGTAGTTTTTTTATGCTATCCATTCCGACTTATATTTTTGTATCCGTTTATTTTCAGGTATTGGATATTGAAAACTTTGTGTATTAAATATCATACTTACTAGCAAGTACACGAACAGAGGTAACACCCTCTAAGTACTGTTGCGCAACCATTGCCCGTAATTCAGGTGTATGTAATTGCTTCGATATAAAAATACCTCCAAAGTAGATTTTGGTTATTTACCATATCTACTTTAGAGGTATTATATCAAAGACAGCAGCCTGTTTTTCATTCTCTATTCGACTGTATTTTTCAGTGCTTCTTCTGAATACTTTGTGGTTATCAAATCGTCATAAGGAACTGTCTGAGCTAATACTTTTGATTTTTTCAATATATCTTGCAACAATGTAAAACTTTCTTCTTTAAATACCGTATCCTCTTTCCAAGTATCCTGCTGATAATAGCGGTCTACGATTGCTTCCAATACCTTACTATCTGTTTCCTTGAACTGAGGCTGAATCACTTTGGCAATCTCATCCGGACAATGTGTTGCCACGTAATCAATTCCTTTTTGGATCGCATTGGTAAACGACTGGATCACTTCTGGATTTTTCTTTATATAGCTCTTTTTAGCCGAGAATGCTGTATAAGGAACCATGCCACTTTCTACTCCAAGTGACGCTACAATCTTGCCCTTTCCTTCTAACTCCAACGCTTCTGCTGCTGGCTCAAATTCAACCGTATAGTCCCCTTCTCCTGACGAAAATGCTTCTGCCGTATATCCAAAATCGATATTTTTCACAATATTCATATCCCTATCAGGATTGATTCCTTTTCGGGTTAAGATATACTCAAAAATCATTTCTGGCATTCCGCCTTCACGTCCGCCTAACACTGTTTTTCCCTTTAAATTTTCCCACTGAAATGTTTCATTTACATCTCTACTTACCAAGAAGTTACCTGCTCGCTGTGTAAGTTGTGCAAAGTTTACAACATAGTCTTTGGCTCCTTCTTGATACACATAAATTGATGATTCCGAACCCATAAATCCAATGTCACTATCTCCTGATAAAACAGCCGTCATAGTCTTATCCGCCCCAAGACCATTTACTAGCGTTATTTTTAGTCCTTCTTCTTCAAAATAACCCTGTTCAAGTGCCACATACATTGGTGCATAAAAGATAGAGTGAGCAACTTCCGTTAAGGTAACTTCTGTATACTTATTGTGCTTTCCACATCCTGAGGCTAGACAGGAACACATAATAAAACATAAGCAAAGACTTACCACACGATACATTTTCTTCACGAAAAAATCCCCCTGTTCTCCTTCTGTATGATAAAGTTTTATATAATATCATATGAAGAATAAGGGGGTTGGTGCTAAAGCTTGGTATCTACTAATTCACATTTTCCAAACAATCTCTCCACAATACTCAGATATTCACTTAATCGGTTCACCTTCCGAATCTCTTTCAAATACTTATCTGCATCCACAAAAGATTGTCCCATATAGAACCACACTTCTTTCATCTTAAACAGCACATTCCTATCACCAGACATAATCTCCTGATACCCAGCGCAAAGTTCATCATGAAATGCCCGCAACGTATCTTTCTGCAATTGTTTTCCTTCCATAATCTCATCTCCAAGACCAGGATTTCTTAACAGTCCTCTGCCAAGCATAACAGCATCCACCTGTGGAAATTCTTTGCGAAACTTCTTATAATCGTCAACCGTAAAAATGTCTCCATTGTAACAAACAGGATTTTTACTTTCCTGTAATGCCATACGGAACACTTCTAAATTTGGTGTATTTTTATAAAAATCCTTTTGCACTCTCGGATGTATGGTTAGTTCTTCCACTGGATACTGATTATAAATACCAAGTATCTCCTCAAATTCTTCTGGCGACTCCAGCCCAATTCTGGTTTTTATCGAAAGTTTAATCTTTATTCCATCGTACACCGTCTCCAGAAAACGGTCTAACTCTTCTGGATATGCCAGCAATCCAGACCCTTTCTTTTTCGTCACAACCGTTCTGGCAGGACAACCAAGATTAAGATTAATCTCCTGATAACCATAACCTTCTAAAAACTCAGCCATTTTAAGAAACTGCCCAGCATTATTACTTAAAATCTGCGGAACTGCATGAATACCTTTATTATTTTCAGGCAAAATATCATGTAATTCCTTTGATTTAAGCTTTCCAGTCTGATTTGTTACGATGAAAGGCAGATAATATTTATCTACATTTCCAAAATATTTCTTATGCGTGTTTCGATAAACGTAACCCGTTATTCCCTCTAATGGTGCATAATACAACTTTTTCATTACGAATCCTCATTTATAAATTTCATTACATTTTCAAATGTATCTTTTCCAACTTGATAACCATGCTCAAAAAAATGTTCCAATTTTTCATTGTTACGCTCCATTCTTTTGACTGCTGGCTGCTCTGGACGGATGACGAGCACTCGCCCTTCCTTTTCATATTTTTCTAATGCATCCAGTTCCTTCTGATACATTTCTGGACGATTGAGTACCGCTTGTAGAAACTCTGGATATTTATGATATTTTCGTGAATATAGTCTTCTTAACTGCTTTGAAACAGATGGTACGTATCCTTTATTATGAGTCATGATAACAACGGCTCGATCACATTTTTCCTCTTCCATAGCACGGATTACTGGAATTGAATCTGCCATTCCTCCGTCTAAGTACTTTTGCCCATCTATCTCAACCATGTTCGCTAACAGTGGCAAACTACAGGATGCTTTTCCTTTTAAAAAGAGTCGATCTAAATCTTTCTGTTCTGTTAAGTACTCTGCTTCACCAGTATTACAATTTGTCACAACAATTTCATTCTTTACCTTTGACTGAAAATATGTTTTTCCATCATAGGGAAACTGATTGTAAGCATACTCATGAAAGACACGGTCTAAATCTAAAATATGACCAGTTTTTATTAGGCGTTTCATTCCATAATATCTATTTTCCTTGTCAGGAATCATACATTGCTTCGTTCTGCCGATTTGATTAGCAATGTAATTTAGAGCATTACAAGTTCCTGCAGATACACTAACAACATATGGAAAATAGAGATTTTGTTCCATCCAATAATCTAGTACTCCCGCTGTAAAAATTCCTTTGCATGATCCACCTTCTAGTACTAATCCTGTCTTCATCTTAATATCTCCTCTATGATAATTTCTTCTTGCATTACAAAGTATAGCCCATTCTACTGTAAATGTAAACGTGGCATCATGAATTCACTATTTATACATGCACAAAAGAATTATATGTTTAATACAATAAAAAAAGTCAATACTTTTACTGAACAAAACAAACATTCAGAAAGGGTTGAGGTGTATGACTATTTTTTCGAATCAGGTACTACATGCAGAATCTATTGATTTTTCCAAATGGCCTACTATTAATGGGGATTCTATTGTGTTAGAAAACGCTCGTTCCGAGTATTTAGAAAAATGTCTTGAATTGTTGAATTATTATATGAATCGCTATGTCTCCCACGTTAACTATCCTGTTTGGGAACAGTATGCGGATGTTGTGGAAGATATTTTGGCCAGTCGAGAATAATTCTATTTATAAAGAAAAGCTCCCACCAATGTGAGAGCTTTTCTTCTATTGATTTAATTTCCAAAGAAACCGAATGGATCATCATAATTGTAATCATTTCCGTTTCCATTTCCGTTTCCATTATCATTACCATTAGGATTCTGATTTTGATTTGATTTTGACTTAGAACCAGAATCTTTATCCTGTTCTGATTTTGATCCCATTGTTACTGTTAACTCTTTCGTTTCATATTTTCCACCATTATTAATTGCTACATTAATGGAAACCATATCTCCAACTCGCAAGGAATTTAATACTTTCATTAAGTTGTCTGTTGTTTTAATCTCTTTTCCATCAAGTCCTACGATAACCATTCCAGTTTTAATTCCTGCCTTCTCGGCTGGTGAACCTTCTGCAACTTCTGTAACGTAAACTCCTTCAGGAATGTTAAACCTTTGAGAATAACTCTTATTCACATCCTGTCCTACAATTCCTAAGTAAGCAGAATTGCCATTCGATTCGCTCTTTCCTTCCATTAAATCCTGGATAATAGGAAGTGCATCTGATATTGGAATTGCATATCCCATACCTTCAACTTCTGTTGTAGCTGTCTTGGCAGAATTGATACCGATTAACTGTCCTTTCGCATTCAATAATGCTCCACCACTGTTACCAGGATTGATAGCTGCATCTGTCTGCATTAATGTCATAGAAGAATCTTCTACTGCAATCTGTCTGTCTAAGGCACTTATATGTCCTACTGTAACAGACTGTCCATATCCTAAAGCATTACCGATTGCAATGGCAACTTCACCTACTTTCGTTTTATCGGAATCACCGATACTAATCACTTTAATCTGTTCTTTCGTATCATCTGAAATATCTGCAAACTTAACTGAAACAACCGCAAGATCTGAACTTGGATCTGCACCTTTTACAGTTCCTTTTACAGACTTTCCATCTTTAAATGTTAGTTCTACGGTTGCACCCTGTCCAGAAATAACGTGGTTATTGGTTGCAACTAACACTTCGTTGCTGTTCTGTCCTATGATAATGCCGGAGCCACTGCCTTGTACATCTTCTGAATACGTTCTGCCGAAGAAATCACTAACTGTCTCTGTTGCTGTCGTTGTGATAGAAACAATCGAAGGCATAACATTTTCAGCTACATTAGAAACAGAATCAGAAACACCAGTGGCTTCCTCTGTCACATCCAAAGCTGGGTCTGATGTAGCATTAGGGTCGTCACTTTTTCCTGGCTTTTCACTGCTTGCAACCTGATTGTTTTTATTCACACCATTTAACTGGTCTGCTACCTGGCTTACACCGTAGAATCCAACACTGCCTACTACAAAAACACTTGCTGCAATAGAAATTCCTGCCACAATTTTTTTCCATTTATTATTGTTGTTATGATTCGAACCATTCGGCGATGAATTGTAATTAAAATTACCATTTCCCTGATTTGGAGAACCGTATTGGTTATAGTTCTGATAACCATTGTTGTTATAACCATTATCCTGAGTATTGTTTTGATATGAGTTTCCACTTGGAGATTGATTCTGTGGAGTTCCATATCCACTGGTTTCGTTTTGTCTGTTTCCTGCGTTATTGTCTATGTTATTCTCGTTATTGAAGTCGTCGTTATTCATTACTAAAATCTCCTTTCACCTATCCTCTGTTTAATTAAGAGTTTACCAGTAAAATATGTTGACTTTGTGAACGATTTCAATTTCTTTTTAATTTATACTGTTTTAAAATTTCCCAAAATCCGGTAGCTCCTTGCCTCTTCCTGAATACCATAGATTGCATTCTGCACTCCTGGCTGCTCAAGATTTCCTTCTACTTCTACAAAGAAACGGTATTCCCATTTCTTACCTTCAATCGGTCTAGATTCAATTTTAGTCATATTTAAATTATTAAAAATAAAATGTGAAATCATGTTATACAAAGAACCACACTCATGAGGCAACTGAAAACAAATGCTCACTTTATTAGAGTCTTCTAAATACACTGGCTCTCTCGAAACAATAATAAAGCGTGTTGCATTAGTAGTTTCGTAATTAATATTTTCTTTCAGAACACTAAGTCCATAGCATTTAGCTGCTCTTTTACTTGCAATCGCTGCAAACTCTGGATTCTGCTCTTTTGCCACCATTTTAGCACTAATTGCTGTACTCATATAAGGTATCTGTTCCATATCTGGATACTCCTCTAAAAATGTTGCACATTGTAAAAGTCCTTGCTCATGTGAAAATACCTTTTTTAGATTTTCAATTTTAGCGCCTGGTAATCCTAAAAGACACTGGTCTACTTTCAGTTCATGCTCTCCTACAATATAATTATCATAATCGATTAACAAGTCAAAACAGTCTGTAATTCCGCCTGTTGAAGAATTTTCAATTGGCAAAACCCCATAATCAGCTTTACCGTCTCTTAACTCTTCCATAACATCTTTAAAAGTTTTCACTGCATAGGATTCCACATTTTCGCCAAAGAATTCTAACATTGCCTGTTCTGTATACGCGCCTCGTTCTCCGTAAAACACAACCTTTTTATTCTCCATATCAAGCTGCTTTACGGGAGTTAAATTATGTTTTACCTCTTCACGTTTTAGCAAAGCATACTGCAATTTTCGGCTTATAGACATAATCTGAGTATACAACTCCTGTACGCTCTGTTTGTTAAATTCATCATTTGCCATATTTCCTAACTTTTCAAGAATCTGCTCTTCTCTTTGTTTATCATAAATTTTCTTACCTGTTTTTTGTTTGTATTTCGCAACTTCTACTGAAACGCCCATTCTCTCTTGAAACAACTCTACTAGCTGCCTGTCAATTGCATCTATTTTCTGTCTGCTTTCGTTTAAATCCATTGTTCTCGTTCCTTCCATTGTTTCTTACATTATGTTCTCGTTAAGTACTTTCTATGTACGTAATGATACATCACGAACCCTATTATATAATAGGGTTTTTAAAATAACAAGAAGAACTAGGCCACAAGTTGGGGTTGCATTGCAAGTTTTGGTAATCTATAATACGATTAGATAGAACTATAGGAGGTATTACATTGAAAAGGAAAATATTATTTCCAATTATTATGGTTGCAATCATTGCTGTCCTAATCGTATATGCAAATATGACAAATAAAATTGTCTACAATGATGACATGACCACTGGCAATACACCTGGAAACTTAATGAACAACGGGTATTATTGCGAAGAGGGCGACACTATTTATTTTAGCAACTTAAACGATTACGAAAAACTTTATTCTATGGATTTGAACTGTAAGAATTTCAAACGACTCGGAACAAGTACAGTTTCTGATATTAATTGTGCTGGAAAATACATATATTATGCAGGCAGAAGTAATAAATACAAAGCTGCGAAAGCCAAAAACTCAGGTTCTGCTCTTTCTTCTGGTGGAGTAGGACTATTCCGTAGTGATCGCAAAGGAAAACATATACAAACCTTATATGGAGATGCTATTGGAAGTGTTTCCTTATTTGGAAACTATCTATACTACCAGCATTACACAAAGAAAGATGGCTTATATCTATACAAAACCAAAATTGATGAAAAAGAAGGGAAATGTTTATTTGAAAGTCCGGTGAGTCCGATAGGTCTTCACAATGGCAGTTTATATTTCTGTGGCACTAAGAATGATCATAAAATATATAAAATGTCACTAAAAGATGACTCTTATGATTTATTTTATGACGGAAACTGCTCCAATGTACTGGTCTTCCAAAACAAAATCTATTTTATTGATTTAAACAATAATTATGCATTAACTAGATTAGATTTAGACGGTTCGAATCCTGAAGTGCTTGTAAATGACCACGTTCTCACTTATAACTTTAGCTTAAACGGAAACTTCATGTATTATCAGATTGATGATCAAGAAAACAGTTGTATCTGCCAGATGGATATGGAAACGAAAGAACATGACGTTCTGCTCAAAGGGAACTTCTGCAATATTAATACAACAAGCAACTATGTTTTCTTTCGTGAATTCGATACAGACAATGAATATGTAATTGCAGATGAAAAGAATCCAAAACTTAATCTATTCGACCCACCAGTAATAAAATAATTAATATTCTACATAGAAAGGACTAGGTCTGAATGACATTTCATTCAAATCTAGTCCTTTCCTATATGCTGGGCTAATTATTTGTCATTGCTTTCCTTTTGCTGCAACTCCAAAAAGAGCTGGAAAACAGTTTTTTGAAGCAATGGATGCTTTGCCCATGGCGCTATCTGTACTAAGGGACGCAATACAAAATCACGCAAATGCATTTCTATATGGGGGATGATTAGGTTCGGTTCCCGTACCACTTCTTCTTCATAAAGAAGGATATCTAAATCAATGGTTCTTGGTCCCCAATGAATGAGACGTTCCCTCTTAAGTGCCTGCTCAATCACACCTATTACCTCTAGCAGTTCATTGGGTGAAAGCAACGTCTTTATAAGCAATGCTCCATTAAGAAAATCGTCCTGTTCTACTCCACCATATGGCTTTGTAACAATGAATCCTGATACTTTCTCCACACGAATCTTTGGATTGTCTGAAAGCATCTTGATTGCATCTTCTAAATTCTTTTTGGTATCTCCCATATTAGAACCTATGCTTAAACACACCATGTTCCACTTTCTCTTAATAGAAACAGCCACTGTGTCCATGGGTAACAAAATTGGTGCCCAAGGCTTCTTAAGTTCTACTTTTACCTCTTCTACTGGAAAGCGTATTAAAATCTCTTCTGCCACATGCTCCACTGCTGCTTCTAGTAATTTAAATGTATATTCCTGCAGATACTGATTTACAAAATGAACGACTTCTGCGTAACTTACCGAATTCTCCAACACATCTGTCTTACCTGCTTTTCTTGTATCAAGGCCTAATTCTAACGAAATGAGAAATTTCTGTCCTAATGCAGTTTCTTCCTCCAGCACACCATGGTGTGCATACACTTCTAAGTCACGAATCTCAATTTTATCCAATTGCTTTCTCCTTTATGATTCTGCATGTAAGATAGCTTCCGTCATGCGAATTGCACGTACATTTGCCCTTACATCATGTACTCTTACAAACTGACAGCCTTTCATAACTGCCATTACGGTTGTTGCCATTGTTCCTTCTTCCCGTTCCGTTACGGAAAGATCCAGTGTCAATCCTATGACAGATTTTCTAGAAGCTCCAAGAAGTACTGGAAAATTTAATTTATGTAGCTCCTCCAAGTGTTTCATGGCTAAAAGATTCATTTCGTATGTTTTTGCAAATCCCACTCCTGGATCTAGGATGATTTTACTATCATCTATTCCAGCATTATGGGCAATCTGAATGCATTCTTTTAAATCCTGTACCCAATCATTCAGAAAGTTTATGTACTCTGTATTCTGTCGATTATGCATGATACATACCGCTTTATCATAATCCTTTACCACTTTTGCCATCTTGGGGTCATATTTGAGTCCCCAAATATCATTTACTAAATCCGCGCCTGCACTACATGCCGCTTTCGCTACCTGTGATTTATAAGTATCAATGGAAACTGGTATGTCAAAGTTGTTTTTAATCGCCTCAATTACTGGAACAACACGTTCCATTTCTTCCTCATCTGATATCTTTGTGTAATTAGGACGTGTGGATTCTCCACCTACATCAACGATAGCAACACCATCCTGAACCATTTCTTCCACATGCTTTAAAGACTTGTCTAAGCTATTCCAACTTCCACCGTCTGAAAAGGAATCTGGTGTCACATTCAAAATTCCCATAACATGAGTCCTGCCCATATCAAATGTCTTGTTTCCTATCTGCATATTCTGTATCATCCTTGTTGCCTCCTAAACTAATATATGATTTGCTTGTTCTTTGCTTCTGGCGGCCACTTGCAAGTGTCGCTTGCCTTACAGCAAAAACAGTCGCGGGATAATTTATCTGCACGGTACAAAAGCGCTCCTAGAGTCTGTTCTTTTGCCTGTTCCTTCTGCCTATGGGTTTTGATTGCCTCTACTATCTGTTCGATCTCTTGTTCATTAAAACCGCATTTTGGAAGCCAGTTTAACGCCATTACAATACTTCCCGATTCGTGAGAACAGGCATCTTGATATTCATAGGCACGTCCTATGTCATGCATATAAGCCATTACATAAATCATCTCTTTGTCAAATGCCATCTTTTCTTCCAATGAAATCATATATGCGATTCTTGCCACATCACGAGCATGCTCCTTACCATGGCCACAGTAAATTCGCTTTTCTTCAAATTTTTCTATCATTTGCTGCGCCTGAATATATTCCCTCATTTCAAGCAGTTTATATAATCGTTCCATTCTTAACCTCTAATTAGCTGAAAAAATGTCTGTTTTAATGATTCATCTTCTAAAAACACACCTTTTGATACAAAGGAAACCGTTTTTGACCCTGGTTTTTTAATACCACGCATGGTCATACACATATGTTCTGCTTCTATGTATACAATGACGCCCTTCGGTTTTAAATGCTCCATAATGTCCTCTGCTATCTGGCTTGTCATCTGCTCTTGAATCTGAGCTCTCCTAGCATATACTTCTACTGTTCTCGCTAATTTACTTAAGCCTACCACTTTTTTATCTGGTATATATGCAATATGTACCTTCCCGTAGAAAGGTAAAAAGTGATGTTCGCATACTGAGTAAAATGTGATATCTTTCTCGATTACCATTTCGTTATTGGATGCGGTAAATGTCTTACTCAAAGGTTCTTTGGCGTCTTTTCCTATTCCTGCAAATAGTTCTTCACACATCGTACTAATTCTGGAAGGAGTCTCTTGCAAACCTTCACGGTCTACATCTTCCCCGATGCCTTCTAAAAATAGCCTGACTGCTTCTTCAATTTTGTTCTTATCCATATTATCATCCTTCCAAGAAGTTTCAAATTCGTATTGAATTATAACATTATTCGAAAAAAGTGGCAATAAGGGGTGAACTAAAAAAGATAGAGGCTTTTTAATTTGCCTCTATCCTTTTAAGTTCACTTTCTTTTTCCTCAAAAACTTTGGTAAACTTTTTATAAAATTCACCATGTTTATATGTTCCATCCGGCTGCACAACATCACCTGTATATGTAAAAACCTCTTTAAACTCTCTGTTTGCATATTTATCTAATCCAAATCGCAATAATGGCAATCCTGCATCTTGTGAAACATCATCTAAAATATCGTCGAACGCACCATCCAACGATTCGTCCATATTATTTCGTATGTCATGAATCAGACTAATAAACCAATTTGAGGTAATTGCATGTTCAAAATACTTTTTTACTTTTTCTGTTTCTTCTAACGTGGTAGTTGATCCAGATAACATCTTTTCAAATGATTTCTGCTTTCTTTTCTCAATCAAGTCCCGATAATTTGTCCTAAAATGTTCAATTTCTTTATCAAATAGTCCATTATTTATCTGCTTTATCCATCCAGCTTCATCTGCCTTTGTAATCTTTTTATTCTTCAAATCATTATATACGAGTATGTATGTCATATTTTTGCATGTATACATTATGCTGGGCTCAAAAAATGAAAATTTCTCTTTGAATTTTTTATCTTGTGCCACTGAAAAAAGCACATTTAAACTTGATAATATCTTTTCTCTTAATTCACTTACTTTTGCATGAATTCCATCATCGCCAGACCGATTGTCGTCAACGATTTCTCCATTTTTAAACTCTATAAAATACCAGTGTTCGTCCCATAGATAAAGTGCATCGTTCGTAGCAGGATATTTCATCATTCCATTTTCTTTACAGTACTTTTCTGCAACTTCATCAAAATTGACTGCTGTTAATCTGCTGTCGATGAGACATTCTTTATGCTTTGTATCTTCACTTATTTTTTCAAGAGTTTCAACTGGAAAGCCTAGCTCTTTTTGAAATTTTTCCTCATCTATCTTTTTCATTCGTCTTCTTCATACTCCATCTGTTTCAGTTTTCTAAGCGGTTCTGCTAATGTTCTAAAAAGTACATTTGTGTTTTTTGTAAAATCAGTTATTTCTGTATCATCATCTATATTTTCTGCTAAATAAAATTTACATTTGCCTATCGACTTTTCCTGTAAAGCATAAGACTGAATTGCTTTCAAAAAATAAGGACTATGTGTGGTTAAAAGAATTTTTATACCTAACGCTTTCTGCAATTCGACGATTATCTGAGCATACAATAATTGCCATTCTGGATGTAAATTAATTTCTGGCTCATCAAGAATCAATATACTATCTGTTGTAAGCATCCCAAGTGAAATCAAACTTTCCAACAAAATCATAGATTTCAATCCTGTTGACAGATTTGGTAACATAATAGGTTTATCACTTCCCTGTTCCCAGTATTGTATTTTTCCTGATTTATATTTACATTCTCCTGGTATGGCTTCTCTTATAAGATGTAATACTTTATCAAACTTTTTTTGCATAGCCGTTATTTCAAGATCATTTGAATCATCTTCCTCATTTGCTAGTACGCTTTCAGTATCAACTGCACTTCCCCACCCAAAGGAGGAGTATATTCCTTGAGGACAAAGCATCTGCCTTAAATTAATTTCAACAAAATACTTCTTTAATACAGAAAGTTGCTCTTTGACTGATTCCCTCAAATACCTATAAAATAATGGAATTTCATTAACCATATCCAGACATCTTGAATTTTCAATAAAATATGCTTTTTCCATTATTGGTGTTTTATAATCCAAACTTACACATTTATTTTCACTAAAAAGAATTTCCGACTTCTTCCCATAATCATCTTCTAAAAATACTTTTCCTTCACAAGATATTTTCTGCAACTTATTTATTTGATAACCAAATACTTGGCCAAATACTTTTGTTGCCTTTTCAGCCCCCAATTCATTCTCTTGCACTTCCCACAAATCAAGCAAACGATTTTTTGCTTTTTCTTTACGTATTTCTGCTTCCTCAAGACATTTCTCTTTATTACATCTGTATGTCTCAATATAACGTTGGGTATATTCTTGTAAATGCTTATCTATGCTAGTGTTTTTTCTTTCGTTAAAATCTTTACAAAGAACAGCTATACATCTATTTTCTATTTTTTCAATTTTCGCAGGTTTTCTCCTAAATCTACTTTCTAATTCAAAATACTCACTACACAACAATTCTAACTGCTTCCCATAATCTGAAATAATTTTACTTAATGCATTTTTAACCGTACTTTCCACATATTCATTATAATTATATAATACCTCAGTTACTGCAAATAACGCTTTTCCAACTGTACTCTTCCCTGCATTATTCTCACCCGCAATAACAGTTATTCCATTTAGTTCAATATTTGCACTGTCTAATTTACCGATATTTTCTATATATAATTTCATTTTATCCCCTTCCAAGGAAATATAATCCTTACCTACATGCTATTTTTTCATAACTCTACTATAAGTTTAGACTCTTTCATTCAATTATAAACGCAATTTTCAGTTTTTCCAATATCCTATATAATAAAAACGGAGTATCAAAACAATCCTCTCAAATTTTGATGAGAACATTTTTGCTTCCCCTAGCATGATTATAGCAAATTGTTATTTCCACCACAAACTCTTTTTACATTATTTACATATTTTATATTTCAAATACCTATACACTTCCCCCAAAAACGATAATGACCCAAAACAAATAACCACTTCATCCCTTCTAGCATACACCAAATCAAGTGCCTGTTCTACACTCTTTGCATCAACTACATCATCCACATACCTTCTCGCCACTTCCGCAAGCTTCTCAGACGGTAATGCCCTTGGATTCTCTGTCTCAATACAATAAACTTTTTCAGCATACGGACAAGTAATCCTAAGAATCTTTTCATATTCCTTATCCGCAAATATTCCAACAACAAAGGTAACCTTCTTCCCTACGAAGTACATTTTAAGTGTTTTTGCAAGGGATTTTGCCGCATCTTCATTATGCGCCCCGTCCACAATCACTAAAGGCTGCTGATTAACAACAGAAAATCTCCCTTTCCATTCCGTTCTTTTCAATCCACTTTGCATTACCTCATCTGTAATACGCACCCCTTTATCCCTTAACACCTTAGCCACCTCAATTGCAAGTGTTGCATTCTTTGGCTGATTTTCACCAAGCAGCTTTGTTTCATAAGCTACACCATCATATGAAAAACACGTTTTCTCTAACGTAAACGATTGCTCTGTCAACTTTGTAAAATCTGTCCTATAACATCTTGCACCTTGTTCCTGGCAAACTCTATCTATCACGTTCTGTATGCGTTCGCCATTCTCATAATCTCTATAATCATAACAAACCACCTCTACACCTTGCTTTATAATTCCTGCCTTTTTCTCTGTAATCTCTTCAATTGTATCACCCAAAATGTGCATATGATCCATACTAATAGAAGTCAGCACCGAAAGTTCCACCGTCTCAATTACATTGGTTGCATCTTCAATGCCACCTAACCCCACTTCCAACACAACATAATCGCACTTTTGATCTTTAAATTCCAAGAAAGCCATCGCTGTCTCAATCTCAAACGCCGTTGGCAAAGGTTCTCCTGCTTCCTCCATTGCCTGTACTGCTGTCTGTATCCTCTCTATCTTCTCTCCTACTGCTTCCTTTGTAATATACGCACAAGTATCTCCTTCCATCACTTGAATTCTCTCACAGTATTCCAAAATCGTTGGAGATACATATCGACCAACTTTGTATCCCGCAGCTACCAAAATATTGGCAATATAAGCTCCTACAGAACCTTTCCCATTAGTACCAGCTATATGTATAAACTTTAACTGGTTTTGTGGATTGTCAAAACGTTCTAGTAACTTGGTGACAGCATCCAGCCCCAAAACCATTCCTCCAGGATTTCGACTTTCCACAAACTTCATTGCATCTAAAAAATCCATTCTAATCCTCCTGTTAAGCAAGCAATTAATTCTTTTGCTCGATTTATCCCAACATAAACTTTTAGGCTGGACAAGCTTATGCCTATCCAGCCTTCTAATTCTTCTATTAATAACGTTCTTCTACTACTTGGAAAATATAGAATTTCAAGTACAATGACTCATCTGCTGCCCATAATATCGGATGATCCGCAGCCTGTGTACGGAATTCAACCTGTCTTAATCTCTTATGAGCGCTTCTTGCTGCCTGCTTGATTGTCTCAGTAAATAATTCTGTATCCATAAAATGAGAACAAGAACAAGTTGCAAGATAACCTCCATCTTTTACAAGTTTCAGTCCTCGCATATTAATTTCACGATACCCCTTCGTCGCATTTTTAATAGAAGAACGTGACTTTGTAAATGCCGGTGGGTCTAAAATTACCATATCAAACTTTTCTCCTTGCTCCTCTAATTTAGGAAGCAGGTCAAATACATCTGCGCACTGGAATTTTACAATATCTTCAAAACCATTTAATTTTGCATTTTCCCTTGCCTGCTCACAGCCAAGTTCAGATGCATCCACACCTAACACACTTTTCGCTCCAGCAATTGCAGCATTTAAGGCAAAGGAACCTGTATGGGTAAAGCAGTCTAATACTTTTGCACCTTTACACATTGGGTGAATTGCTTTACGATTGTATTTTTGGTCAAGGAAAAATCCTGTTTTCTGACCTTCTGCCACATCTACATAGTATTTCACGCCATTTTCTACAATCTGCACTTTTGTAGCAAATTCTTCTCCAATAAATCCTTTGTAGCATTCCATTCCTTCTAATTTACGAACTTTTGCATCACTTCGTTCATAAACACCACGGATGTGTATGCCATCTTTTTCAAGAACTTCCTTTAAAAGTTCAATAATCTCTAGTTTCACATTGTCGATTCCTAATGCTAAAGACTCCACAACTAAAACATCTGTAAACTTATCAATTACCAAGCCTGGCAGGAAATCTGCCTCACCAAAAATGACGCGGCAACTACTTGTGTCTACGGTTTTCTTTCGATAATCCCATGCATCTTCTACACGCTTCTTTAAAAATGCTCGGTCAATTACGGCATCTGCATTTTTAGTCATCATTCTTACTGTAATTTTGGAGTTAGTGTTAATAAATCCGACTCCTAATGGGTAATCATCAAAATCCACTACTTTCACGAACTGACCGTTCTGTGCACCTTCTTCGATTACATCTATCTCGTTGTCATATATCCACAAGCCACCAGCTTTAAATTGTCTGCCTTCGCCTTTTTTTATTTTCACTACTGGATAAGTCATAATTTCCTCCATCTTGGTGTCCTTTGTTCTCATATAATTAGTAAACACCATAAATTCTAAATCTTTATCGTTATTCTAAGTAAGTATAGTATACCATAATGGTTTAAAATGCAAGGTTTCCAGTTGTTTCGTTCTCGTTCCAAAGAAGTGCTTTCTACTCCATCAATACTTCGATCCCTTCTTTATCTGCTAATAACACGGAATCTCCAATTACGAAATCATTTTCTACTTTCTCTATGCACACTTGCTTTGTTTTTGTTTCTGAAAATCCACCATTTTCACTATAGTCATAGACATAATATGTGTTTTCCTTAGAATCTGCATTATTTGTTACAAATCCGAACTTTGTACCATCATCCGTTAATGTCAAATCCCCTATGGACACACTTTCCGTATCTTCTAAAGATACAGTGTCTTTTGTTTCTAAGCTGTCATTTTGTAACATGTTTAACCGAATACCAGAGGTATCATTGCTAAACACTAGAATTCCACTATCCGTAAACTCACCTGCAAATACTTGTTCTCCAAGACTGTTTTTCTTATCGTTAATCAGACGCATCTGATTATCGTACCTTTGAATACGTACACCATCTGTTTCTGCTGCTAATAGTTCCAGATTAGAATCTTTACCTTGAATTGCAATAATATTCTTTAGAGGAACGTTGCATTCTGTACTTTCTCCCACCTGTAAAGAATCCCCCTCTAATTGATAACTCTGAATTCTGGTTCCCTGGTCACTTTTCTTTAATGCATACACAGACCCCTCTGACACAAAATATTTTGCATCGGTTTCTTCTATAGCGAATGTATTTGCCCCATTATTCTCCACATCTACCTTCTGCATTTTTCCTTTATCTGTAAATATATATACGTTATCACCATCCTGATAGGAACACTGATAATTTCCATCTACAGAAAGTGTCGTCACTTCCTGTGGTTCTGTCTTATCCGATACATCGTACGTACTAACTATGGTTCCGTTATTATCATCCGACGCAACACATACTAGCTTGTCAGAAAGGAGATAAAATTCTTTTGCCATCTGATTTACATTTATGCGTGCGACCTCTTTTACCTCATTCGAGACAAATTCCTGAATGACAACCTCTTTTCCTTCTCCCGAATAGATTGTTGTACCATCTGTTACAGAACGCTTTCCATTCCCTTCTACAAAACTTCTAGGTTCACTTACTGGAATCTTCTTTTCACTCTGATCGGTTGAATCCATATGACCCTCTTCCTGTTTTTTGTTTTCTTTATTTTTCTTGCTATCTGTCTGAGTTTTTTTAGGTACATCCTCTTTTTTTACTTCTTCTTTTCGCTCAGCTTTATCTTCAGTTTCCAAAACCTCACTTTCCTGCTTATCTTCTGATTCCTGTGTTACTTGTACTGGCTCAATTTTATGAGGCTTTTGATTGCTTTTTTCCAAAATCCTTCCTGTATACAAGGATACTCCTGCAACAAGTACAAAGGACGCTGCTATTACCATGGACTTTTTCCATCCCTGGTTTGGATGTTTCTGTTTCACTTCTTGTAATTTGACTAGCATATTTTCTGGTTCTAAGGATTCTGGTATTTTAATTTCTTGGCTTTCCTGCAACATCCTATCCTCCAGCCATTTATTGTCATCTTGGTCAAACTCTATCCTCTTCATACAAAACCTCCGTTCTACTCCATTTCATATACCATTTCTTTCCTTAACTTTTCTAATGCTCGCCGATATTTCGAACGAATGGTGCTATGTTTTTTATGTAAAATAGAACCAATCTCTTTGCCTTTATATCCTCCGAATACGCTCATCGTAACAATCAGCCGTTCTTCTTCTGTCAAAGTGCCTAGTGCCTGTAAAACACCAACATTTTCGGACAAATCCCGAATATCTCCCACCAAGTTTTGTGGAATCTCCTCCCACTTGCTTTTATATTCTTTTATTTTCTTTTTGCATTTGCAGCTTACAATTGTAAACATCCAGCTTTTAAAGGCCGTTGGGTCCTTTAACTGGTACATGTTACGGTAAGCATCCAGCACTGCATCACTAACTACGTCCTCGGCATCCTGCTGATTTTGTAAAGTATAAACAGCAAAACGATATAGATCTTTATATATAGATTGATAAAGCTGTGCAAAAGCTTCTGCATCATTGTTTTTGGCACGCAAAACAAGCTGCTCTTGTAATTCCATGTCTTTCTCCTCTCGTATGGAAATGCATTTCAATTAATAAGTGTATTATAGTAAAAAAAATGTTGCATGCAAATAAATTTCTGAAAAAAAATGACTCATTTCATTGATGTCATTTTGTAAATCATATGAAGTTCACGTTCCATCTCTTTGGAAGTGGGTGCATTTTAAGCACCCACATTGTAATACAAACGTTGAAGTTTCTTATTGTTACATATTATAGCCAGCAAACGGGGAGAAGCTGGTGAACTAACTTGTCCCTATCTTGTCCATTATGCATATATCTATTATGGATTAATCTCTACTTTCCATAGTCCGTGAAGATTACAGTACGCATAAGCTGCTACTGGTTTTTCTGTAGAATGTAAGCAAAAATGCACGATTGGTTCCTTATCGTGAGTTAAGAATTTATATTGTGCACCGTTCTGTGTTTCTAAAACTACCGTTGTAATTAAGTGTTCTTCTGTCATAGGATGAGTAACACTGCCAACATTTACTGTAACTGTATTTCCACTGATTGTTACCACAGGCATATGTTTTTCTGTAGCAGCATCAACACTGTTTGGTGTGATTTCTTTTGCATCTGTTAAACTTTGCTCATCGGTAAATACATGAGTAATCGGTATCACTAATCCATTATTATTACACTTAAAAAATTTCATCATCTCTTTTATCCACCTTTCTTAATTCTTTCGTAGTTTGTGGAATTTTACAATTTATATGTAAGAAATCATTGCAAATTATTTTTTTTTGCTTTAATATAGAATACGCACAAACATGTAGCATGCAACATAAATATAAAGGAGGCAAAGATGAATACCAGCGAACACATCGGTCCTAAAATCAAATCCATCAATAATTCGTTGAAAAAGCACTTATGCAAGGATGGACAGAACTTAAACTTAACATCAACGCAGATGCACGTACTGAAATACCTTTGCACTCATCAAAAGGAAACTATCTACCAGAAAGATATCTTAAACGAATTTGAATTATCTAACGCAACTGTTTCCGGCATCATATCGAGACTTGAAGCAAAAGGTTTTGTGAGCTGCAGTTACTCTGGTTCTGATTGTCGTTGCAAGCAGATTACAATTACAGAGAAAGCGCTTAGCTGTGATAACAAAATCAGGCAAGATATCAGGCATATCGAATCTGTAATGGTAGAAGGGTTTACGGATGAAGATATTTCAAAGTTGCATCAATATCTAGACAGAATATTTCAAAATCTAACGAATTAAGGTTTTGATATTCTACATACAAATTTACAATATATAGGAGGAAATTATGATTAAACGTCTTAGTAAGAGCATTCGCGAATATCGAACTGTGACAATTCTGACACCTATCATGATGATCGGCGAAGTAGTTTGCGAATGTATTATTCCAATGATTACGAAGTCCCTGATTGACAACATACAAGATGGCTGTAGCATGGACGTAATCACCAGATACGGAATTGGTTTATTGGGTATGGCGATCTTATCACTTTTATTTGGCTCCATTGCTGGCTGGCTTTGTGCAACAGCTTCTGCTGGTTTTGCCAAAAATCTTCGTCATGACCTGTTTTACAAAGTACAGGAATATTCCTTTTCCAATATTGATAAATTCTCAACTTCATCCCTTGTTACCAGATTGACAACGGATGTTACAAATGTTCAGATGGCATTCATGATGATTATTCGTATTGCAGTACGAAGTCCACTTATGCTTATATTTGCATTTATTATGTCTTTTAGTGTCGGAAAAAAACTTGCTTGGATTTTCGCAGGATTTATTCCTTTCCTTGGATTTTTCCTTGGATTTATTATTTACAAAGTTATGCCATTGTTCCATGCAGTATTTAAGAAATACGATAATCTAAACAACTCTGTACAGGAAAATATCAAAGGTATGCGAGTTGTAAAAAGTTTTGTTCGTGAAGATTATGAAAAAGAAAAATTCCATGCTGCTTCTGATGATGTTAGAAAAGATTTTACCAAAGCAGAAACCATCTTAGCTTTTAACTCACCACTGATGCAGTTTTGTACCTACTGTTCTTTAATTCTTATTTCATACTTTGCTTCAAAACTCATCGTGTCAACCCATGGCACATATTTAAACATTGGTTCTTTAACTAGTATGATTACATATTCTATGCAGATATTAATGAGCCTTATGATGCTCTCTATGATATTCGTAATGCTTACTCTATCTTCTGCCTCAGCGAAACGTATTGCTGAAGTGTTAGATGAAACTAGTGATTTGCGTAATCCTGATGAACCAGTCATGACTGTCCCTAACGGCAGTATTGATTTTGAAAATGTTAGTTTTAAATATTCCTTGAAAGCGGAAAAGATGGCACTCTCCAATATTAATCTCCACATTGATTCCGGCATGACAGTTGGAATTATTGGTGGTACAGGTTCTAGTAAATCCAGCCTTATTCAGCTTATTTCCCGATTATATGATGTAACGGAAGGTGCTGTGAAAGTTGGTGGCATTGATGTTAGAGATTATGACTTAGAAACCCTACGGGACCAGGTTGCCGTAGTACTTCAGAAAAACATATTATTTTCAGGAACTATTAAAGAAAATCTTCGATGGGGTAACGAAAAAGCTTCCGATGAAGAATTGGAACGTATCTGTAAATTGGCACAAGCTGATGAATTTATCAATCGTTTTCCTGAAAGATATGACACTTATATTGAACAAGGTGGTTCCAATGTTTCGGGCGGACAGAAACAGCGTTTATGTATCGCTCGTGCCCTCCTAAAGAAACCTAAGATATTAATTCTTGATGACTCCACTTCCGCTGTTGATACCAAGACAGACGCCTTGATTCGTAAGGCTTTTAAGAGTGAAATTCCTGGTACAACCAAAATTATTATTGCACAGCGTATTTCTTCTGTGGAAGATGCCGATTTAATCTTAGTAATGGACAATGGTTCCATTGACGGAATGGGTACTCATGACGAATTATTAGCAAGCAATGCAATCTACAAAGAAGTATATGAATCTCAGAATAAGGCAGGTGAATCCAATGAAAAATAAAGCCCCTAACCAAAAGCCAGCAATTAAAAAGGGAACTATGAAACGTTTATTCAAACTGTTGTTTCACGACTATCCTGGCATGCTTACCATCACCATTGTCTGTATCATCATAAGTTCTATCGTTGGTGTTCTGCCTGCCGTTTACATTAAGACTTTAACTACCTATATTATAGAAGGATTAGGTTCCGACTGGAGCAGTATAAAAGGTAAAATCATAACCTCTGTAACAATTATGATTGTATTCTATATTGTTGGCCTTCTTGCCACTACAATCTTCAATCAGCTTATGGCTCGTGTTACACAAGGATTTTTACACAATATGCGAACTCGCATGTTCAAAACCATGCAAAACCTTCCTATAAAATACTTTGATACCAACAACCACGGTGACATTATGAGTTACTACACCAATGATACAGACACCTTGCGCCAGCTGATTTCACAAGGACTTCCACAAATATTCAGTGCAAGTTTAACAATTGTCTGCTTATTGTGTATCATGCTATATTACAGTATTTCCCTAATGTTAGTTGTGTTCTTTGGCATTTTTGTAATGTTTAAAGTTACCAAGAAAGTCGGCGGAAACTCAACACGTTATTTTATACAGCAGCAGCATTCTCTTGGTAAAGTCGAAGGCTATATTGAAGAAATTATGAATGGAGAAAAGGTTGTTAAGGTCTTCTGCCACGAAAATGCAGTTGAACAGGAGTTTGACAAGCTTAATGATGTACTATTTAAAGACATGGAAAGTGCCAATAAATATGGTAATATCTTCGGACCTATCATGAATAACATTGGTAATATATTATATGTATTAACTGCATTTGCTGGTGGTATTTTAATCTGCTCAGGCAAGGGCATTCCGAATATTTCATTTGAAAATCTAGTTCGGGAAGGTTCTATGATTGCTCCGCTTTCCATCTCCATTGTCGCTACCTACCTTGGTATGACGAAGCAGTTTACAGGTACTATTAATCAAGTTTCAAACCAGATTAACTCAATTGCAATGGCAATGGCTGGTACTGACCGTATCTTTGAATTGTTAGATCAGGTTCCAGAAGTGGATGATGGATATGTTACACTGGTAAATTGCAAAGAAGAACATGGCGAACTGGTAGAATGCGCCAAAAGAACTGGTATGTGGGCTTGGAAACATCCACACTCTGATGGTTCCACTACCTTTACAAAGGTACGTGGTGATGTTCAGCTCCGTGAAGTTGACTTTGCCTACGAAGAAGGAAAACCGGTACTTAATAATATTTCTCTTTATGCAAAACCAGGTCAAAAAGTTGCATTTGTTGGTGCTACTGGTGCTGGTAAAACCACGATTACCAACTTGATCAACCGTTTCTACGATATTGCAGATGGTAAAATCCGTTATGATGGAATTAACATTAATAAGATTAAAAAAGCCGATTTACGAAGAAGTTTGGGAATTGTTTTACAGGATGTTAATCTATTCACTGGTACGGTAATGGAAAATATCCGATACGGAAAACTAGACGCTACTGATGAAGAATGTATCAATGCAGCAAAGCTTGCTAACGCACATGATTTCATCACTCGTTTGCCAGAAGGTTATCAAACAATGCTGATTTCCAATGGTGCCAACTTATCACAAGGACAAAGACAGCTTATCAGTATTGCCCGTGCGGCAGTTGCTGACCCTCCTGTAATGATTATGGATGAAGCTACCTCTTCGATTGATACACGTACAGAACTTTTAGTACAACGTGGTATGGATGCGTTAATGGAAGGCAGAACAGTATTCGTTATTGCACATAGACTTTCTACCGTTCAAAACTCAGATGCGATTATGGTACTTGACCATGGTAGTATTATTGAACGTGGCAGCCATGATGAATTGATTAAGCAGAAGGGTGTGTATTATCAGTTGTATACGGGAACTTTTGAGCTTGAGTAATGGCGTGACGTATGATTTAACTCCCTGCTTAGTTGCAGTTTTCTAGCTGATGGTTGTGTAGACCTAAAGTGTTTGACTAGAAAACTGCAAATGCGCGAATCGATAAATCATACGTCACTTGTAGATTTTGGTGGAATTTACGTATGCAAAACTTTCAAAAAGCTACTAGACTTGTTTAGTCTGGTAGCTTTTTGTGTGGAAAATTATGAGCGGTTTTGTTCTATCCATTGGATGGCGAAGTCGACTAGAGAACGTTGGTCCATTAGGGTGACTATGGCGTTGCCGATGGTAGTTTTGTTAGTTGTGTTATTTTGTTCGAAGGCTTCTCCGATTCGGTTAAAATCTTCTCCGTCTACTGCCAGGGTTTGGTAGGTTGCCCATTGGCGTTTGCCGTCTTTTAGAATGGCACTGCTTTCTTTTGTGTAGTGTTTGCTTGGATAAACGGCTCTTACGTCTGCCAGGTGGAGGGAAGTGTTTTTGTCGTAGCCTACTCCGATTAGCAGGACTTTTCCGCTTAAGTCGTAGAGTTTAGCAAGTGGAGAACCTTCGCCGAAGATATTTTCTAAGTCGTGGTCTTTGGTTAGGTAATCGGCGTATTTGCCTACTGCTGCGAAGGAGCGGGCGGGATGACTGCTTCTAACGGCTCCTGGCCACTTGCGAAACATTTCTGCGACTGCACCCATAGTGTTGGTTGGGGTGATTCGTGGGTCATAGGCGGGCCAGTTATCGCGGATTGCCTGCCACCATTCTTCTGGTTCTTCCCAATGGACTCCTGCTGTTGGGTCTAGGTTTTTCCAGCTTTGTGTTGGCATCAGAATGGTGCCTTCGTTTCCTACTGTTTCTAACAATGCTTCAATTACAATTTGGGCGCCACCGCAGACAAAACCTAGACTGCTAAGTGACGTATGTACAATAACGTGGTCGCCTTTGGTTAATCCTGTCTTATGCAATCCTTCTATTAAATCCTTTTTTAGCACAAGTTTTCTATCTTTCATAACAAATCTCCTTTACATTTTTCTTTTACACATGTTTTATAAAATATACTTTAGAATACAATAGGCAGTCGTTTTTTGCAAACCAACTGCCTATAGCTATATTTCATTCGTAACAATATCATTCTTGTTCTTTGATATTTTTTTGAATTTTCTCTATTTCTTCTAACGCCTGTCCATTGAGGGCATCTATCAGTTTTGTATTACGTCCTTCACTTGATTCGATATAGTCTGTTCGAATGTGGTTTTCCATTGCTTTCACTTCTGATTCAAATTCTCTTGCAGACAAGAGCTGACAGCCTTGGCCTCTAATAATAATCTGTTCTAGTCCGTCGGATGTTGCTACTGTGATTTTATACTTAGAGGCATTTTGATGGGCGAATTTTTCGATATACTGGTCTGCAGTTTCTGCTTCTTTTGTGTATACAACATGAATGTTATGGTAATCCATAATCTCTGTCTTATGATTCTGTACACGATATGCATCAAATACAAGAATCACCTCACATTTTTTCATGCCTTGATAATTACACAAGATGTCCATTAACTTTCCTCTTGCGCCATCTACAGATTGTTTTGCTAGTTCATTTAACTCTTCCCATGCAAAAATGATGTTATAACCGTCTACTAAGAGGTATTCATCCCTCTTTTCAGGCGCTTTCCATGTTTTTGTCACTGGGGTATTAGAAAATTCTTTTTTCTTTTTCTGATAACGGCTTCTGCCCTCTTCCTTCTTGTTGGAGTTATATGTCTTAGCCAGAATTGCATCAATCTCATCCGTATCAATCCAATCGTCCACTGGACCTTTGGGCATTATTTCACATGCCTGTAACTGCATATCTTGTGACTTATTCTTAGAAAGAATACTTTCAAGGTGCATATAATCTTTCACCTGATCCCACTCCACCAAGAAACCAGATCCATGTGCACAGAAAACGGACCCTGTTGGATTCACAAAATCGCTCTCAGAATCATAACCAATTTGTTCAATCACTTCCTGTTCATTGTGACATTTCCCATATCCTTTTAAGGAACAGGTTAACTTGCCCTGACCTTTGGTGTACGCAATTACTTCTTTGGGATATTCCCACATGGTAGCAACAGGAGCTTCACCGGTTATCACAGTCATATCCCCTTCTGAAGAAGTTATCTCGCAAGTCCCAAACATTTTATCTACATCGGTCATAGCACGTCCCACCATCTGCTGTGGCACTTCCAGTTCAAACTCATAATATGGCTCTAACAGCACTGATTTCGCCTGCTTAAGACCTTGTCTTACTGCACGGTATGTTGCCTGTCTGAAATCTCCACCTTCGGTATGTTTCTGATGCGCTCTCCCCGTAACAAGTGTAATCTTCATATCCGTGATTGCGGAACCTGTCAGAACACCTTTATGTTCCTTTTCCAGCAAATGAGTCATCACAAGACGTTGCCAGTTACGGTCTAAAATGTCCTCACTGCAATTTACCTCAAAATGCATTCCACTTCCCCGTTCCAACGGTTCTAATAACAAATGTACTTCCGCATAATGTCTTAACGGTTCAAAATGCCCTACTCCTTCTACCACATCCTCAATGGTTTCCTTATACAGAATTTTACCAGTACCAAATCCTGCGTCTACGTTAAAACGCTGCTTGATGATGGTCTTTAAAATCTCCGTCTGGACTTCTCCCATAATCTGCACACGAATTTCCTGTAAAAATTCATCCCATACAATATGAAGTTCGGGTACTTCCTCTTCTAACTGCCTTAATTTTGGCAGTATCATAGCTGGGTCACAGCCATCTGGAAGAATTAGCTTATATCCAAGGACAGGCTCTAACACCGGATTCCACGTACCACCCTCGATTCCAAATCCTTCTCCTGGCTTCGTTTTTGTAAGTCCTGTCACAGCACATACACAGCCAGCCTGAACTTCAGACACAGCATCAAACTTTTCACCAGAGTATATACGAATCTGGTTTACCTTCTCTTCCCACACATCCTGTTCATCGGTCTTGGCAGTTTTATTGGTAAGAAGCATTTTTGCCTTTAAGCTGCCTCCAGTAATCTTCATATGGGTCAAACGATTGCCTTGTTCATCTCTGGTAATTTTAAATACTCTGGCACCAAACTCGTTCCCGTACATTGGCTCTTGTGTGTAATCGTTAAATCCTTTTAAAAATTCATCTACTCCAGTTAATTTTAGTGCCGAACCAAAGAAGCATGGGAAAATCTTGCGCTTTGCAATATATTGTCTGATACTGTCTTTCCCGATACTTCCTTGCTCCATATATTCACTTAACAGTTCTTCGTCACAGACTGCGATTTCTTCATAGAAATTTTCCGTTCCTTCTTCTCCAAAATCAATACAGCCCTCGTCTAATTTTTTCTTAAGTTCGATTAAAATATTCTGTTTGCTAGTTCCTTTTTGGTCCATTTTATTGACAAAAATGAAAGCTGGCACTTTGTATTTTCGAAGCAAGGTCCATAAGGTTAAGGTATGTCCTTGTACACCGTCTGCTCCACTGACTACTAGAATCGCATAATCTAGGGTCTGTAACGTTCGTTCCATTTCTGCTGAAAAATCGACGTGTCCCGGTGTGTCTAATAAAGTTAATTCTATATCACCATATTTTACAATGGCTTGCTTGGAGAATATGGTAATTCCCCTTGCTCGTTCTAATTCATTGGTATCTAAAAAAGCATCTTTGGTGTCAACGCGTCCTAGTTTGCGGATACTGCCGGTTTGGTATAAGATGCTTTCGGATAGGGTGGTCTTACCTGCGTCAACGTGTGCTACAATGCCGGTTACTAATTTTTTCATCTATTTATCTCCCTTTAGTGGGTATCGTATTTCTTTATTAATATGTAACTATGATACCATAAAGTGAAGGGAGTTGCTACTGGGGATTGCTTTTCATCTTTTTTATGTGCCCCTCGCAATCGCTTATACTCCTTTATGCTATATACTAACAAATTAATATCATTTTCAAAATACTCTGTATAAAACTTTGAACTATTATCATACTTCCTTCTATTACACTTTATGTTTTCTTTTGCAAATTGCTTTGCATTTTTGCTTGACTTTACTTTATCAGCTTTCTTTTCATATTCATAAGTTCTTCATAGTTCACTGCCGTCTGAAATGATAAACAATATTTCTGTTTATCATTAATTGACATTTCTTTTCTAATTAAGTTCTCATAACCAATACAAGCCACTTGGACTCCTCCAAGTGGCTTGTTCTATCTCACATCACCTATTTAATCTTCGCAATATCAATCACTTCCAACGCCTTCTCCTTCTCAGACTCCAGACTAGTCAACAACGCATTGGCTGTATCCAAAGAAGTCAGACAAGTTACGCCAGTCTCAATGGAAACTCGACGAATCAAGAAACCATCTTTTGATTTTTCAAGACCATTGCTTGGCGTATCAATAACCAAATCAATCTGATGCTCTAACAACAGATCCATGAGCGTTGGTGCTTCCTGCTCAATCTTATTAATCGGAATTGCAAGCACACCATTCTGATTTAACACTCTTGCTGTACTCTTTGTAGCGAAAATTTCATAACCAAGAGCCTTAAACCTTCTACCAACTTCCACCGCATCCATCTTGTCGGAATCCTTAACCGTAAGAATCATCTTCTTATGTTTTGGAAGCTGCACACCAGCACCAACGAACGCTTTATAAAGTGCCGCATTAAAGTCCTCTGCAATACCAAGACATTCACCTGTAGATTTCATTTCAGGTCCAAGGCTGATATCCGCACCACGAATCTTCTCGAATGAGAATACTGGCATCTTAATGGCAATGTATTTGGACTTAGGTTGTAAACCTGGTTCATATCCTAATTCACGAATCTTCGCACCAAGGATAACCTTAGAAGCAAGGTCCACGATTGGAATACCTGTAACCTTACTAATATAAGGAACGGTTCTGGATGAACGAGGGTTTACTTCGATTACATATACTTCATCGTTACATACGATAAACTGGATGTTAATCAAACCGATAACGTGTAAGGATTTTGCAAGTTTCTTTGTGTAATCCACAATAACACGAATGGACTTATCACTAATATTTTGTGTTGGATATACAGAAATACTATCTCCAGAGTGAATACCCGCTCTCTCTACATGCTCCATAATTCCTGGGATTAAGATATCTTCGCCGTCACACACTGCATCGACTTCCACTTCTTTACCCATAAGATATTTATCCACTAATACTGGATGTTCCTGCACCTGACGATTGATGATATTCATGTAAGCACGAACATCTTCGTCATTGATTGCAATCTGCATTCCCTGTCCACCAAGTACATAAGAAGGTCTTACTAAAACTGGGTAGCCTAATTCATTAGCGGCGTTTAATGCCTCTTCCACTGTAAATACCGTGTGACCTGCTGGCCTTGGAATACAGCATTCTTCTAGAATTTCATCAAATAATTCTCTATCCTCAGCAGCATCTACATTTTCAGCACTTGTACCAAGAATCTTGACTCCCATCTTAAGAAGTGCTTCTGTTAACTTGATCGCTGTCTGTCCACCAAACTGTACAACCGCTCCGTCTGGTTTTTCAAGGCGAACGATATTTTCTACGTCTTCTGGAGTTAATGGTTCAAAATAAAGTTTATCTGCAATATCAAAGTCGGTACTTACTGTTTCAGGGTTGTTATTTACTATGATTGTTTCATAACCACTTCTGTGTAAGGACCAAACACTGTGTACCGAGCAGAAGTCAAACTCAATCCCCTGTCCGATACGGATTGGGCCAGAACCAAGAACTAAGATTTTCTTTTTCCCATGGGTTTCTTCTACTTCGTTGTAACTTCCAAAGCATCCATAATAATATGGTGTAGTAGCGGCAAACTCAGCAGCACAGGTATCAACCATTTTAAATGCTTTCACAATGTTGTGGCTATAACGTAACTCTTTAATTTCTTCTTCTGTTTTGCCAGTGTAACCAGCGATTAATTTATCTGTAAACTCTAGGCGTTTTGCATCTTCCAGTAATTCAACTGTTAATTCTTCTGATTTCAAACGCTGTTCCATTTCTACTAAAATCGCAATCTTATCGATGAACCACATATCAATCTTAGTGATATCGTGCATTTCTTCAAATGAGATTCCACGACGGATACCTTCTGCAATTAAGAAGATACGTTTGTCATCTACCGTTTCTAAATGTTCTAAAATCTGCTCTTTTGTATAGTTTGTAAATTCTCCTGTATCTAAGCTGTCAATATGCTGCTCCAAAGAACGAAGTGCTTTCATTAACGCACCTTCGAAGTTGTTGCAGATACTCATAACCTCTCCAGTTGCTTTCATCTGTGTGGTCAGCTTTCTAGAAGCCTGGATGAATTTATCAAATGGAAGTCTTGGTATTTTGACAACTACATAGTCAAGTGCTGGCTCGAAGCTTGCATATGTTTTGCCTGTGATGGCATTTGGAATTTCGTCTAAGGTGTAACCTAATGCAATCTTAGCTGCAACTTTGGCAATTGGATATCCTGTTGCTTTGGAAGCTAAGGCCGAAGAACGGCTTACACGAGGATTTACTTCGATGACACAATATTCAAAGGTATCTGGATGTAGCGCGAACTGTACGTTACATCCACCTGTTATTTTCAATTCGGAAATGATGTTTAAAGCGGAACTTCTTAACATCTGGTATTCTTTATCTGCTAACGTCTGTGATGGGGCAACTACAATACTATCACCTGTATGAACGCCAACTGGGTCTAAGTTTTCCATGTTACATACTGTGATACAGTTACCTGCACTATCACGCATTACTTCGTATTCAATTTCTTTCCAGCCTGCAATGCAGCGTTCGATTAGACACTGGCCTACACGGCTAAGACGTAAACCATTTTCACAGATTTCACGTAATTCTTCTTCTGTGTGTGCGATACCACCGCCACTGCCACCTAATGTGTAAGCTGGACGGATAACCACTGGATAATTTATCTCATTGGCAAAATCAACTGCGTCGTCAACTGTTGTTACTACAGTACTAGCAGCAATTGGCTCGTTGATTTTCTCCATTGTCTTCTTAAACTCTAAACGGTCCTCTGCTTTCTTAATGGTAAGAGAAGTAGTACCGATTAATCTTACATTCTGTTCTCTAAGAAAACCTGATTCCTCAAGCTCCATAGCAAGGTTTAATGCTGCCTGACCACCAAGGGTAGGTAACACACTATCTGGTTTTTCTTTCTTAATCACTTCTTGTAAAAATTCCGTTGTCAATGGCTCTATGTAAACCATATCTGCGATGTCCTTGTCTGTCATGATGGTAGCTGGGTTTGAGTTGATCAGTACAACCTCAACACCTTCTTCTTTCAAGGAACGGCACGCCTGCGTTCCTGCGTAGTCAAATTCTGCTGCCTGTCCGATTACGATTGGACCAGAACCAATTACTAATACTTTTTTAATATCTGTCATCTTAGGCATTCTTAACCACCTCCATCATGTTGATAAATTCATCGAATAAGAAATTAGAATCCACTGGACCAGCGCAGGCCTCTGGGTGAAACTGAACTGTGAAAATGTTTTTATTTAAATAATGAACCCCTTCTACTGTTCCATCGTTTACATTAATAAAGGAAGTCTCTGCGATACTCTCATCGATACTTCCATCTACTACGACATAACCATGGTTCTGAGAGGAAATGTATACTTTTCCTGTTGCAAGATCCTTAACTGGATGATTGGCACCACGATGTCCATATTTCATTTTTTCTGTCTTTGCACCATTGGCAAGAGCCATAAGCTGATGTCCTAAGCAAATCGCAAAGATTGGGGTGTCTGATTCATATAATTTCTTAATTTCTGCGATAATTTCTACGCATTCAGATGGGTCACCAGGTCCATTGGTTAACATAATACCATCAATATCAGTTGATAGAATCGTTTCTGCTTTTGTGTCCGCTGGATAAACAGTTACTTCGCATCCACGTTTTACTAAAGAACGAATAATGTTATTTTTGCATCCAAAATCCATCATAGCAACTTTTTTCTGGATGCCACAATCTTCTGTACCGAAATCACCTGGTTTATAAACTTTTACTTCTTTTGTTGTAACTTTGTTCACAACGCCTGTTACTTTATATGTTTTTAATTGCTCTAATACTTTCTCTAAGTCAAAATTCTCATTGGTCGTAATCATACCATTCATAGTACCTTTTTCTCTAAGAATTTTGGTTAATGCACGTGTATCAACTCCTGATATTCCTGGAATATTCTGATCCTTTAAGAATGTTTCAATCGAATCTTCTGAACGGAAATTGCTAGGTCTTCTTGCAATTTCTCTTACGATATATCCGTCTGGCCATGCCTTTAAAGACTCCATATCCTTGTAACACACTCCATAGTTTCCGATAAGTGGATAAGTCATTGCAACTGCCTGACCTGCGTAACTTGGATCTGTCAACACTTCCAGATAACCTGTCATGGACGTGTTAAATACGATTTCACTTATCACATCATGAGTAGCCCCTACACTTTTACCTGTAAAAACTGTCCCGTCTTCGAGTATAAGAAAAGCTTTCATATGCTGCACCTCAATCCTTTCTACTTCATTAGAGCATTTGTATTTTTGTATGTGTTGAATATTTATTAACGCTTTTTGAATAAATATTCGTAATTTTGGGTAAAAAAAAGGAAAAGAAAAATCCTCTTTTTTTTGAATAAAAACACAACTAAGTACCTTTAGCTACCTTATCTTTTGTTCTTTGCTAAAGCACCCTAAATTGTTACAATGATACCACAATGCACCAGATATGGCAAGTATTTTTTTCAGCTATGAATAAAAAGTCAGCAAAGTTTATTTTATAAATATTACAGTTAGAGAATAGATTTGAATACTGAGGCTATAATTAAGATAATAAAGACACCTTTCTTAACTATTTGTTGTATGTTTCAATTTGAAATTATAATGTCTTGGTAATCTATTTGGAATAAAGGATGCATGTTTCGATTTTGCCCTCTAGTACTAAAGGAGGGGGATGCTCTATGAGTACGCTGGAAGTTTTAACACTCTTACTTGTTATCTTCGCAGGTTTGGCTTTCATAGACGATAGAAAAAGTTAACAACATATCCCTGGTTACGAAGTTCACCAAGCATCTTGACCATCAAGATACTCTAATACAACTTTTTTCTTAAATTCATAAGAATAGTTTGCCATAAAAATACCGACCTCCAATCGTTAGATTCTTGGTCTAACTTTTGGGGGTCGGTACATAGTGCGCCTCCCTTTTTACTGCTTTCACAAAATCATCTGATAGATAATTTCTAAACTCATATGGATCCAATGAAAGTGTATAGTTCTCTCTTAAGCTATGTGCTGAACAGTCAATTCTACAACAAGCACGAAATCGAGTATATACCAGTACCTTTATACCACATCCTACCACATAACTATACATTAATGTAGATTATTGTATGGCATATTCTAAACATATAACTTGCTATTTAAGAAGAAAGATTGCTATTCAAATTACTTTTTTCATTTTTCCTATTGTATGTATCATTTCGCATAACTGCTCTATATCCCTAAATGCCATACCTTTAATCTGGTCAATCAACAAATCTACTATCATATTATTGTATTTGCCAATTCTTAAACTTTTATCTCCATTCAAAATATCTTCACAAAATCGAAACAGTTCTTTTGTTCGATATTTTGAGTCATTTAACTTAAATTGTTTAATATGCTCCTCTATAAACTTAAACTCCTCGTGAGAATATTGAACCAGACTGCTTGGCTCAAACTTTAAGCTGTATAAATTATATTGGATTCTATATTCTTTTGCCCCGCTGTTCACGCCCATTGGCTGTAATATAATGCTACGCTGCTTTATATAAGCATACTTTAGTTCTTTATACACCTTGCATTCCTTTTGACATTTTTCTTTCCTGCAATTACAAGAGCGCAATTCATCAATCTGATCTTTTGAAAACGTAACCTTATCGTCCCCTTTGGTCTTGAAGGACTGATTGCATTTTGGACAAGCCAAACCAATATTTGGTACACAATCCTTTAATATTTGTTCACAATGACTTTTCTCTATCGCATGTTCTAAGTGTCCAAATCTTTTCGAATCCACCTCAATCTTAGAATAACAGTACATGCAATATCCTTTGGATGTTTGATATAATAAATCAAGTAAATTTTCACCCTTTTTCCCAGTGTATCCATATTTTCTGTTTTTATCATAACCTGGCAAAAACAAAGGAATTTGCAGCTTCATAATATTACTCATTACTTCCAGCTCCTGATCTGATTGTACATAACTTTTTGCACGATTGATAAATCCTCTTCCTTAATTGATTCTAATTCCTTTTCTTCTTGCTCACCATAACAATGAGAAAGCTTAAGTTCTAATAATCTTTCTAGTTTCTTTTCCATTTCATCATTATTTTCTATAGTGTCTTCTTCAAATATCTTTTGAAAAAGTACATTTACGTCTGTCATAGTATCAAAATCATTACTATCTAACACTTGAAATTCATTTTCTTGTAAAATAGCCATCTTACAGTCTTCAGAATGGCAGACAAGCTCACCCGAATGCGTACTTACAATGAATCTATGCTGTGGAAACCTTTCTGTCAGATACATTAAAATTTTAGCAGAGTTTCTTGGAGATAAGAATTCATCAATTTCATCAATTATAATCGTTCCTTCTTTTTCTGAAATTTCACTATAAAATATAATTTCTGCAAATATGCGAATCAATGCCTGATAGCCGCTGGATAATTCCACTTTTTCGCCATTAATATAAACATTCACAATACTATCCCCGAATTTATCAACATTTTCCTTTTCAATTTTCAGTTCAATCCCCAAAAATTCTTTGATTATGCCGCATAAAGATTCTGCATATTCTGGATATAGACGTTCAATATGCTCTTGCTCCCCAAAACTGTCCTTATAATTAAAATTTTCGGCTCGAATCCTCCAGTCAATTATTTCTTCCACTGTAACATCATAATAAACTGTTTGTTCTGAAACATTTATATTCCTTATATTCATGTATCGATTAACTGAATCAATATAATACACATTCTCTTCGTTCTCTTTTACCAGTTCTTTCAATAATTCAGACTTTCCACATGAATTATCTCCAATTATAATCCAGTTCTGTTTTTCACTATCCGTTATAATCTGGCTTACTCTCTTCAACATATCTTTGTAATCCACGATATACCTCCTTAAGTTTTGTTTCAATTACCGCTTTCGTCGCATTTCCTTGTCGAATCGTAGCCTGATATTCATTTGTATTCAATATATGCTCACATATTTCTTTTGTTAATTTTACATCTATTTTTTCCTTATCTGTGACAGTAAACAGATTTTCCAAAAATGAGATTTCCTTTGGTATATAAGAAGGCTCAAACAAACCAAAAAAATGTTCTAAACTTCTTTTATATTCTTCGATTGTCTCCTTGTCAAAATGAACTGCTTTTTCTGAAAAGTCATTTAACATGCTATTTATGTTTTTGTAAGAATCAATTACAAATTTTCCATCCTTCACATAAACATAATATCGAAACGCACATAATCTTAATAATCGTTCAATTCCTCGGCTGTCATCTTTCTCTTTTTGATAAAATGCATTCCAATTTTCATTCTTTTCCTGAAATTCAAAAAGCATATCATAAAAATCACATCTGTAAATCCCGTTTCTTAATTCCTGCTTTGTCAACTGGGTTCCACCTGCATTTAAATTTGCAAAAATTTTATATAAATATTTATTTTTCAATTCTTGATTATCAATATTGATTTCCACAACGGTAATTGTAGTGTAATCTATTTTATCCTTTACTTTATCTGGTAACTTACTATAAGTAATATCAATCTCTTCCCCTTCATCATCATTATCTATGTCATAATACTTCATCTTATACTGAACATCTTTTAAACCATATGTTTCTTCCAATTGTTCTTCAAAAGGGGCATTTCCTTTACAGTTCTTCTTTAAGTTCATGTAATTATTTCTTACACGTTTTGTATATTTCCCTATATAGTATAAAAACATACTGATGACTCTTTGCTGTCCATCTAATATTTCCAATTTTCCTTCATTATTTCGATACGCATAAATCGGTGGAATTGGTAATCCTCTTATCAATGAAACTGCAAGTGCCTCTACTTGTTCTTGTGTCCATTTATATACACGCTGAAACTCTGGTATTACGTATCGATTTCTAGATACTCCCTGCATTAAAGAAATAAATGCCACATCTGTTTTATACTGTTGCACATGTGCATTTCCATATACCGCCTGATCTAATTTCTCTTCCTCTCTATTATCTGAACTCACCTTAAACCACGCTCCTGTTAATCTAATAATATTCTTAAATTATACAAAAGGACACTTGCTAATTCAAGTGTCCCATTTTCTATCTTTCTCTATTTTACTCCGCCCTCAAATTTTTAAGCGAAATATCCAATATCGGTGCAGAATGCGTAAGTGCTCCCGCAGATACAAAGTCTACTCCAATTTCTGCGATTTCTTTCAAACGTTCTTTTGTCACATTCCCAGAACATTCCGTCTGTGCCTGATTACCAATTCGCCTAACGGCCTCTTTCATCGTTTCATTATCCATGTTATCCAGCATAATGATATCTGCTCCTGCCTTAACCGCTTCATCTACCATCTCAAGCGTTTCCACTTCCACTTCTATCTTACGGACAAATGGTGCATATTCTTTCGCCATTTCAATGGCCTTTGTTACACTTCCTGCTGCTCCGATATGATTATCCTTTAGCAAAATACCATCTGACAGATTATAACGGTGATTGCATCCGCCACCAACTTTAACTGCATATTTCTCAAAAATTCTCATATTTGGTGTCGTCTTTCTGGTATCCAGCAATTTGGTTTTATATCCTTCTAGTTCCTTTACAAACTGATTGGTAAATGTAGCAATTCCGCTCATTCTCTGTAAATAATTAAGTGCTGTACGTTCACCTGATAAAAGAGCTTTAATATCACCTTTCACCACACCAATTACTTCACCATTTTTTACTGCATCACCATCTTTAAACTTCGTCTCGAATACAGAAGTATCATCCAACAGTTCAAACACACGACGGAATACTTCTAATCCACATAGAATTCCATCTTCCTTGGCGATTAAATCCGCACGGCCTAATTTATCCTCACGCATAACCGCATTCGTCGTTACATCTTCACTGGTAATGTCTTCTTTTAAAGCAGAAATAATATATTTATCAGCATTAAGCTTCATTGTCACACCATTTAGCATAAAACTTTTCATCCTTTCGCTTGATTTCATCCATAATTCGTTTTCTATTTGCTTTTTTCCATTGGTCCATATCGCTATATTTATCTAAATCAACTGTAACTTCCAGTTCTTTAATATCTGCTATTGTCTCCTCAATCACATGTGCAGCACGTTTTGAGAACACAAGACTTTCTAGCAGTGAGTTACTTGCAAGACGATTGGCACCATGAACACCGTTGCATGCTGTCTCACCAACTGCATAAAGATTTTTCATGGAAGTCTCACCATTAACCGTTGCCTTAATACCACCCATAATATAGTGTTGGGCAGGGGTTACTGGTACATAATCTTTTGACAAATCATAACCTTCTTCTAAACAACGCTTAAAAATATTTGGAAAACGTTTTTCTACCTGTTCTCTTGTCATATGTTTCATTGTAAGATAAACATGATCCGTTCCCTGACGTTCCATTTCCTTCTTAATCTCGTTGGTAACTGTATCTCTTGGCAGTAATTCATTTACAAAACGACGGTGATCTTCATTTAACAAAACTGCACCTTCTCCACGAACTGATTCTGAGATAAGAAACTTTCTGCCTTCCTTTTTGGAATAAAGAGTTGTTGGATGGATCTGTATGTAATTTAAGTTTTCCATTTCAACTCCATGGGCAAGCGCCATACCGAAACTGTCACCACAGATATGCCTAAAGTTTGTAGAATTTTTAAACAAACCTCCAATTCCACCTGTTGCAAGAATTACTGTTTTGGCATAAATAGATGAAACCACTCCATCCTTATCCCTTGCTACAATTCCACAACATATATTGTCTTTCTGCAGCAAATCCATCATCGTGGTAAATTTACGAACCTCAATATTTTTACGCTTTTCAACATTATCAATCAGCTTTATCATAATTTCTTTTCCAGTCAAGTCATCATGGTGCAAAATTCGAAATGTGGAATGAGCTGCTTCTCTTGTATACGCCAGATTGCCTTCTTCGTCTTTATCAAATTCTACACCGTAATGAATTAGATCATCAATAATCTGGTGGGATGACTCAATCATAATACGAACAGAATCAGGGTTATTTTCGTAGTGGCCGGCACGCATAGTATCTTCGTAATAATTCTCAAAATCATCTGGCGCCTTTAATGTACTAATACCACCTTGAGCCAAATAGGAATCGCTGTTCTCAATCTCATCCTTCGTAATCATCAATACTTTTAAATGCTTTGGCAGACACAGCCCTGCAAATAATCCTGCAACACCTGTACCTACAATTATCGCATCATATCTTTGTGGTTTCATTGGTTAACCAGCCTCCTATTTTGCCAAATCCAACATACGATTCAATGGATATTCCGCTTTTTTACTTAATTCCTCGTCCATTTCAACTGCTGGTGCTAACTCTTGAAGTGATTTTAAAACTTTTTCAATTGTAATACGTTTCATATTCGGACAGAATTGTCTGTGTCCTACTGAGTAGAACTTCTTATCAGGATTTTTCTGATTCAGTTCATAGAATACTCCCATCTCCGTACAAATGATAAACTCCTTAGCATCGCTTTTACTTGCGTAATCTATAATTCCTGAAGTACTTCCAATGTAATCTGCAAGGGCTAATACTTCTAAGGTACATTCTGGATGTGCAAGTACTAACGCATCTGGTCTTGCCTGTTTTGCCTTTAGCACTTCTTCTTTCTTAATGCTTTTATGCACATGACAAAATCCATCATTAAAGATAAAGTTCTTTTCTGGAAGCTGTGTTGACAGATAACGTCCTAAGTTCTCATCTGGTATAAAGAAAATATTTTTATTCGGTAATGCTGATACAATTTTCTGTGCATTGGATGAAGTTACACAAACATCTGCATACTGCTTAATATCAGCCTGGGAATTAATATAACAAACTACGGCTACATCCTCGTACTGTTCTCTTACCTCTTTGATCCGATCGATATCCACCATATGTGCCATTGGACAGTCTGCATCTTTGTCTGGCATAACAACTGTCTTCTCAGGATTTAGAATTTTTGCGCTTTCTCCCATAAAGGAAACACCGCAAAAACATATGACACTTTGTGGTACTTCTTTCGCTATCTTTGCCAGATAATATGAATCTCCTATGTAATCTGCAATCTGCTGTACTTCATCGTTTACGTAATAATGAGCCAATATAACCGCATCTTTTTCTTTCTTTAGTGTTTCTATCTGGCTTATTGTTTTTTCCATCGGGATCACCTCAAATTTTATTTGTGTTCTATTATGGCTATCATTTTTCGTTTTGTCAAGTCGGGTGAACATACTGTAGACATGCCCATTACCATTACCATTTCAACTTCTGAATCTGCCTTAATATATGTAGTACTTCACATGCATCATACAAAAACACTTATTTTTCTATTGATTTGCCCTTGCACCCATACATAAAAAGGTGACCTAAGCCACCTTTTTATGTAATATTCCTATTAATTTAGTTCTGCAATCCTGCTAACACCAACATATATCTCTGATATTTTATACCACGTTGGAAAATCCACAACACCTGTCTGTGGCAAATCGAAGACCTGTTGAAATACCTTTACCGCTTCTGCCGTCTTTGCTCCATAAACCCCATCTTGAGCAATCTTTGGAATCAGTGGATAACCATTGGAAATTACATTTAACTGCCGCTGCATCTGACGAACCTTATCGCCACGGGAACCTATTTCAAGATCTCTTCCTGGCCATGAAGACGGAACGCCTGATACTTCTTCAGCAATTGCAATATAAATATCATTACCATAATAATTTCTAAGGATATCAATTGCTGAGTATCCCTGGTCTCCTAACGCTTTTGAACCCCACTGCGATAACCAGTTTGGACAGCTTACTCTTCTTCCATCACAGAACTGGGTAAACAAAGGCTGTTCAATATTTGGTCTTGTAATATAATTGGCAAAAATCTGGTCTACCACTTCTGAAATACTGTCAAATATATTTCTTCCAGGAATAAATTTCTGGTCATATGCAGTAGAATTGGTAATTGTAAATTGGTATCCTCTGTTTCTGTACCACTCGGTATAAACACGATTCAATACAAAAGATTGAATACATAGTACATTTGCCATAATAGTAGCCTCTGGCCACGTCGCATATATTTCACTGGAAGCAACATTTTTTATATAATCCTTATATTTGACGTAATAATTTGCTGCAGATGTATCCGATGGTGGTCCATCATGTACTACAACATACTCCGGAATTACAATTTTAGATAATACAATTTCACCAGACTGACCTAACGGCTTAATCTCCGCCTCTGCAATTTTAGGAGGGTAATCTCCATATAAAGTATGAGGTGGAATAACAAATAGTTCTGCTGATTCTCCTTGTGCATTCTCAAGTGGAATTAATGCAAGATTCTGAATCGCCAAAACATCTGGTAGAATTTCTATATTACTGATTTCCACACTTTCAAATCCTGGAACCTCTACCAGTAAATCGTAGTTGGCGTATGGCTGCTCGACTGATGGAGTAAGACTATAGTCAATATTGGGTGCTGGAAGTGTCATAATAGGAGTTCTACCTATTACATCCGTTGTTTCTTCACGAAGAGGTGTTGCTGTTTCCCCACTGTTGAATACTCGAACTGTTGCTCCACTAATCGGCCTATCCCTAAGAATACTGGTTACATCAACACGAAGTCTTCCTGTCTCCGATGGTAACTCCGGATTTTCTAACGGAATTGCTTCTTGATTCTCTTCCGTTACCGCCCCAGCATTACTGCTATCATCTATTTGTGAGCTAGGAGGCGCCGTTTCCATAGTTTGAAGCTGCTCCTGACTATATAAAGCAGGACCAAGATATATGTTTTCAACTATCGTCTCATTTGGCTCTATGTCAACTTGATTTAATTCAGCACTTGCATAACCTTCTGCATCTACTACAATTCGATAAGTTGCATTAGTATCAGGTACATTGGTTGCTGCAAGTTCAATAACAGGCGTACGTCCTGCGGAATCAGTTTTTACCTCCCGGACAACATTCTCTTCTGCCCCTACTTTGTAAATGGTCACTTTTGCATCTTCAATCGGGGTTTGGTCATCTATTCTTCTAACCTGCACTCGTAATTTACCCGTTACAATTCTTCTAGGTTCTGAAGGAATCACTCCAGTTTGTGTATTGCTTCCTTCTCTCATCTCTGCCCTAGCAGGTCTTAACTCCACTGTACGCTCTGTTGTTTCTTCTGGCACAATATCCACGTTACTTACTGATTCACGATTGAACCCAGGTTTTTCTACAACAAACTGATATTGCTGATTAGGTGGTTCCATCTGGTCGGTTGGCGTCAGATTTTCAATAAATGCTCTCCCCATTCGATCCGTATTCTGCTCTGCAACGAAACCACCATCTGGGCTTGGATACGAAACCCTAACAGATGCATCTTCCACTGGTTTAAGTGTTTCGCTATGTTTTACTGAAACACTTAAACTTCCAGTTCTAGCTTGCCTAGAAGTCTCTTGTTCAGCAGGTGTAGATTCTGATCTATTTCCACTTCTGTTAATATTTTGCGGTTTTACAACAACTCTTCTACTCATATACTCCTCTTTCCAAAAAAGTCTATTACTATAACATATGAAAACTTTTTGTTTCTTGCTACATTAAGCCCAGAAAATTTTCTCTATAATTAGTCTCTAGGCCACTGGAATGGTGTTGTCATATGATCTAACGTATCGAACGTGTATCCTGCCTGTTTCAATTCGTCTATTATGGCAGGTAACATTTGCGCTGAAAGCTTACATGTCGAAGAATCATGCATTAAAATAACAGGCTTATTGTACTTCTTATAATCCTTCCGAATATTTTTCATAATGGAATAGGATGTTGGTCTTCCAACGGAATCTTCTGCACTGACATTCCAGTCATAATAAGTAAACCCTTCTGCCTCAAGTTTCGTAATAACCTCTTCCTCAATGTTGCTTAAGAAACGATTTGCGCTTCCCCATGGAAAACGGAAAATCTTAGGTTCAACACCAATGTTAGTTTTAATTGCATCATAAGCCTTTTGAAAATCATTTAAATAGGCATCTGCACTACAATATATCTGGTCGCATTCATGACAATATGTGTGAATTCCAATACAATTTCCATCTTTAACAGATTGCTTTAGTATTGATATCGTATCATCTGTAATCTGATTTCCAATCAGGAAAAAAGTAGCATTTACATTCTTTTCCTCCAAAACTTTCAGAATTTCCCTTGTAATCTCAGAAGGACCATCATCAAACGAAAGATAAGCAACCTTTTTCTTCTCATTTAGTACTAGATTTTCATTAATTGCTTCATTCTCTAGTACTTGTTGCGAATTGGTTTGTGCACTTTCCTTATCTGACAACCCAATGTTTTTGTAAAAAGAATATGTTTTTGTCTCATACACGTTCTGCTCTACTCGATAACAGATAAACAATGCAAACAAAAAAAATACTGCAACAACTATTTTTCTAGACATGCAGTCACCTTCATACACAATCTATTAAAATAATTATATGCAGTATTCTTTCATAATCATTCTTCTATTGAAAGAATCTTTAGCGATCTACTTCAAAACGTGCCATGGTTTTTAAACAGTTTACAAGGTTCATAAACTTATCATCCACATTTCCGTCTTCAATCGTAACATCAAGCGTAATGGCCATATCATGAAGCTGTTTGTCAGTAATATCATTTCTAAGAGACATCAAAATATTAAGTTTCTCTTTGTAAGTCTTTGCATCAAGAAAACGTTCTACCTCTTGATCCAACACATACGCTTCCTCACCTGGCTTTCTTTTTTCTTCCGATATTTTCTTTTCTTCGAAAACCATTTTATGTTCTGTGATTGTCTCTTTTAACTCTTCTCTCTCAACTTTCCTCTGAACACGCTCTAAGGATTCTACTGATACACAAGGACGATCAACGCGCTCAAATCGATATGTCTGTACGGCATCTGGATATTTTTCAAAATCCACTTTTGACATAAACATAGAAAGAGGCCTGGCATATATTCCAAAATCATCATACAACGCTTGATATATTACCATCTGTTCTCTTGTCTCTGTATGGGTAGCTACCGTAACAATCTGGTAGTATTTCATTTTAAAATGGCGATAAAATTCACCTGATTTCGGAATTTCTCTCTCTTTCATAATACTCCTTCAACTTTATCATAATCTCATTCACTTACATGTTATGATCTATTATAACACAACGTCGTTCTATTTTACTTCAACTGTCCAGCCTAATTCATCTTTGATTTTACCTAACTGGATACCTGTGATTGTATCGTATAATTTCTGACTGATTTCACCAATGTTGCCATCTTTGATTTGCATTACGTTGTCCTCAAATCTTAAATGTCCAACTGGTGAAATAACAGCAGCTGTACCACTTCCAAAACACTCTTCCAAAGCACCTGTTTTGGCAGCCTCTACTAATTCATCTACAGAAATTCTTCTTTCTTCTACTGGCAATCCCCAGTGTTTACATAATTCAATAACTGAATTTCTTGTAACACCTGGTAAAATACTTCCGTTTAGCATAGGAGTTACCACTGTCCCGTTAATCTTGAAGAAGATATTCATAGCTCCAACTTCTTCGATGTATTTTCTTTCTACACCGTCAAGCCATAATACCTGAGAATATCCTTCGTCATGAGCTTTTACCTGTGCAGCTAAAGAAGCGACATAGTTACCGCCTGTTTTCGCTTCACCGATACCACCTTTTACAGCTCTTACGTAGTCATCTTCGATCCAGATCTTAACTGGATTTAAACCTTCTGGATAATAAGCACCAACTGGACTGCAGATTATAATAAACTGATATGTGTCGGATGGACGTACACCTAAGAATGGGTCTGTCGCGATAATAAATGGTCTGATGTATAAGGATGTTCCTGGTTTTGTAGGAATCCATGCGTTATCTACTGCTACTAGTGCTTTAATTGCATCTACAAAATCTTCTTCCGGAATTTCAGGAATACAAATTCTTCGGTTTGTGTTTGTTGCTCTCTCAGCATTTTTGTTAGGACGGAATAACAAAACTCTTCCATCGTCTGTACGATATGCTTTTAAACCTTCGAACATTTCCTGTCCGTAATGAAATACCATTGCAGAAGGTTCTAACACGATTGGCTGATATTCTACAATTCTAGGGTCATGCCATCCTTTTCCAGTCTCATAATTCATAATAAACATATGGTCTGTGAAAATAGTTCCAAATTTTAATGGATTATCTTCTCCTGGAATTGGCTTTGGATTCTGTGTTTTCTCAATTCTGATATTTAACATTGATATCATCCTTTCTCTTTTTCCCACGGCTAATCCATCCAAGCTAACGTCACCTAACATTATTCCATTGGGTTTATCACCAGTTACGCTTAAAATGTAGTAGTCATTTTTTTATATGATAAACTCCACGTCTAATTTTTTCAAGTATTTTTACCATATTTTATAAGATCGTTAAGGGATTTTTGTTTTGATATTTACAAAAATAATACTCTAAGTCGTAATAAGTTTCTTCTTCCGATATTCCAACTAACTGCCACTCATTGGCTGTATCAAGATTTGGACAATAACGATCGGCTTGATATGCATAATCGATTTTAGTAATATATGCTTCTTCGCAATATTCATGTAGTTGTTCATATATATTTTGTCCACCTATGACAAATATTTCTTTCTCTTTGTAATCTTTTAGCATCTCAAAAAGTTCCTCAACGGAATGCGCCACTTCAAATCCTTTTGCCTGAAAATCGAATGCTTTTGTTAAGATTATGTTGACTCTATTTTCAAGTGGTCTTTTTCCTGGAAGACTTTCATATGTCTTTCTTCCCATTACCACAACCTGATGTTCTGTTAATTGTTTAAAATAACGTTTATCTGATGGGATATTTACAAGCAACTGATTATTAAGTCCAATTCCCCAATTATTATCTACTGCTGCTATTAACTTCATATTATTCCTCCGTAAACATAATTCTTCTGTATTATACAATTTTCTAGATTCATCTGTAAAGAAAATCAGCCTGTTTTTAACAGGTATTGTTTTACAGGTATCAATTTTGCACCAGAACAAATACTAATTTTATGAAAGAAAATTTATTTAAAAAATTTCTATTTTGCGGGTTCTTTGGCTGGTGTCTAGAGTGTTTCTGGACAGGACTTGGAAGCATAAGCAAGATAAAAAAAGATCGAACACTTACATGCAATACTTCTCTTTGGATGTTTCCTATCTATGGCATGGCAGCATTTATTGAGCCGATTAGCAGAAAACTAAAATCTCAAAACGCTTTTGTGCGAGGAGGTGTGTATTCGTTCCTAATCATTACGTTTGAACTATTGTCTGGAGAACTACTAAAAAAATTCAAAGCGTGTCCATGGGATTATAGTGACAGAAGATTCAATTTAGATGGAGTCATTCGATTTGATTACCTTCCGGTGTGGTTTGTAGTAGGTCTGCTTTATGAAAAAATGTTAAATAGAAATTAATAGGTGCCGACTTCACATAAGCCGGCGTCTGTTTTTCTATTTAAAAATTCATTCCATTCCATCCCCACGTATCAATTTCTTGATAGCGAATGTAAATTTTATCTTTCGGAGTTCCTGTCACTTCATTGTAAATGTTACAAATTTCACTGGTCAATGCATCATAAGCTGACTTTTCTGCACTGCCAAAAATACTTACCTCTACAAATATAATTTTTGGTGATGCTTCTCCTTTAAAATACAACTTATATTCGTCTTCAAATCCTACCATAAGCCACGCTTCACTTTTGCCTGGAATTAGAGAAATTGCTTTTCCTAACTTTGTTTTAATCTCTTCCTGCTCCTGACTGGATAATTTGAATGATACTTTTGAATTAATAAATGGCATTTTTCTTCTCTCCTTTTTGTGTCTTTTTCATATATACGGTTATTATTTTACCAAACTATTCCTAGTATGACCAGTTTATCTTTGGATTATCTAATGCAAAAGAAACTGTCATTTGCTATAATAGCTTTTGATAAGAATTTATTCTGAAAGGCTAAAATAAAATGAAATTAGAATATATTATATTTATTACTCCAAATAAACTAAACGATCTTTCATGCCAGCTCATGCACAATCTAGACATGATGGAAATTCATTCTTTATGGAATCCAAAAGAAGAAGATGTGCATTCTATTCCTTCTGAAACTGCCTTAGTGGTAAGTGATACGGAACTCGGAACACAATTTGCAGCCCATCACCATTTTCCATACATTTTAAAGTGGGATGAGACGAATCCCATTTCTCCAGTTCCAAAGCCTGTCTGCTATTTCGACCAGATAGAAACTTTAACTTGTGAATACCTGTCAAACCAGTGGAAACGCGCACATCATTTGCCTATTACCGTTACAGCGACCAAACGTTTGATATTAAAAGAGCTTACATTAGAAGACTTTGAAACGCTCTATACGATACGTGATACGGAAACAATGCGTTCTTCTCTTCCAGCTCAGGACACCTTGGAAAATGAATTAGAAAAGCACAAACACTATATTACGTATCAATATGAATTTTTTGATTACGGTCTATGGGGTGTATACCTTAAGGACGGCACATTAATTGGACAGGCAGGCATTCAGAATCAGGAATATCACAATCAGACTATTCTAGAATTATCCTATTTAATCGCACCTGAATACCAAAAGAAAGGATATGCCACAGAAGCAGTTCTGGCAATTTACGATTATGTAGTATCTAACTTAAAGCAAGAACGCTTGCTCGCTATTATTGCCAAAAACAATTTGCCATCTATTAAAACTGCTATGAACCTTGGAATGAAACGATGTGAAGAAGTAGAACATTTGGGATTCTCCTGTAACTACTATATCATAGATGATATCAGAGATTTTGTAGTTCGCTATCATAGTGAACAAAAACGTGTAAATGCTGCAAAATCAGCTTTTCGCAGTGCTATGAAGCATCCGGTACAAGAAGTTTATTCTAAATACAAAAAAAAGTTTAAATAATAAGACAAAAAAAGCTGCACGACTGATTCAAAATCATTGCAGCTTTTTCTTCTATGGATCAATTATTTTGCTGGAGAAGCTGTTGTTGTAGCAGCATCACCTGCAGCACCATTCGTTGTTCCGTTTGTTGTTCCGTTTACTGTACCATTTGTTGTTCCATTTGTTGTTCCATTTGTTGCACCATCTGTTGCTGCTCCATTACCTGTTGTTCCGTTAACAGCGTCATCTACTGCATTACCTACATCATCTACTGCATCTTCAACTGCGTCACCTGCATCATCAATAGCATCTGCTACACCATCATTATCAGTATCTGCTGTTGCTCCGTCATTTGCTGTTCCATTTTCTGTACCATTAGTAGTACCGTTTTCTGTGTTAGTTCCATCATTTGTGTTACCATTATTGGAGCAAGCTGTTATTGACAACAGACCAAAACAGCACACTGCAACTAACAAACATATTTTCTTTCTCATGAAATACGCCTCCTATAAAGTAAAAATTCATTTTACGGAGTTAGTATGTCTCGAAAAAAAAAATATATACAAATTTTCTCACTTTTTGTTTTTCTCTTTGTATTCTACTTCAGGCATAAATTCTCGAAAACGGTTTGGCATCATATTTAATTGCAATTTTTCATTGGTTCTCTCTCGAATTGCAATAGAATCCACAAAATGCTTCCATAGATTCAAAAACTCATCCTCTTCTTCTAACTGATTCATATCCTTTTCCAGATTAATCTCATATTTTTCCAAAACAAACCACCGTCCATAGGCTTTATGAACCGCTGCCTTTTTCCTTCCCTCATCATAGATAAGCCAATTTTCACCTGGCAGTCGATCTGCAAAATGATCCGCAATGAAAAAAATAATATCATTTTTAGGACGAAATCTTCCGAAGAGAATTTGATTTCCCATTTTTACAAAACGTAAAAATCCCTCATAATGAAATAATTCATTTTTTGTATTCAATTCCATCTTATAAAGATGACTTACATAAGGATTTGACAAATACTCCATAACCCCTTTACCCATGGCAAAACCTAGAATTAAAAAACGATATATGACATCTGCTTTTTCCTTATCCTGTGAAATCGATGCATGATACACTGTAATATAAGCATCATTAGATATCTTCTGCCGAATGGAACGTTTTACCTTCTCAGCCTTCTCCCAATCAGGCTCTACATAAATCATTTTCGTGAAAAACTCATAATTTTCTGGCTCTTCTACAAGAATTCTGTTATTTTCATGACCATATCTTGACGCCCATGCATCATAAATACCTGTAAAAATACCCGTAGTAGAATTCTCACATATATACAAATGTTTTTCTTTCATCGGCCACCTCTACCTTAGATTCTGATTCGCGCTTGTAAATTTTGCATCATCAAACAGTGATATCTGCTCATACAACCCACTTCCGCCAATACCCGCTGGAAGTTTTTCTTTCACATCAAGCATATGGCTTAGTATATAGTCTTCTTCTATCTTAACAGGATACATTGTCTTACCCTTACAAGTAATAAAATATAAAGCCCTCTTTAAAACCACGCCCATTTTCTTTAAATCTGAAAAATCCAGATTGGTATACCTTCTTGCATGAACAATTCTCTGGGCTGATTTCACACCAATACCAGGGACGCGAAGAAGCAGGGAATATGGTGCCTTATTCACTTCCAAAGGAAATGTTTCAAGATGATTCATGGCCCAATTACACTTTGGATCTAACAGCATATTGAAATTCGGCTTATCCTTTGTCAATAATTCACTTGCCTGAAAGCCATAAAAACGCAACAACCAGTCAGCCTGATACAAACGATGCTCTCGTAGCAATGGTGGTCCGTCTTGTAATACAGGCAGATTCGAATCCTGTGTTGTATTTACAAAAGCAGAATAAAAAACTCTCTTTAATTCAAACTTTTTGTATAAGCTATCAACCACATTCAAAATCTCATAATCTGTCTCTTTGGTTGCGCCAATAATCATCTGTGTACTTTGTCCCGCTGGCACAAACAGGCTTTTTTTCTCTCTCCTGCGAACTGGCATACGAGAACTGGAATTCATAACAGACAACGAGTTAGAAATTGCCTCTGGTTCTTGTTCTGACATACCTGGAAGCATTATAGAGCTTTTTGCCTGTTCAATCTGCTTCGGTTCATTCTTTCTATACTTATTCTCCTGAATTCCTAGCTGTATCTGCTTCATAGGAGTTAATATCGTTTTCCGGTTCTTATGAGGTGCAAGGGTCTTTAAGCCCTCCGAAGTTGGTAATTCCAGATTAATACTCATTCGGTCAGCTAAATGACCTAGTTCTTTAATTAAATCAGGACTTGCTCCAGGAATTGCTTTCACATGAATGTATCCATTAAAATGGTACTGATTACGCAATAAAGAAATTGCCTGAATTAGCTGCTCCATGGTGTAGTTAGGATTTTTCATGATACCAGAGCTTAAGAATAATCCTTCAATATAATTTCTTCGATAAAACTCAATGGTCAGTTTGGCTACCTCTTCTGGCGTAAAACTTGTTCGAACCACATCTCTGGAAGAACGGTTTACACAATATTTGCAATCGAATATACACTCATTGGTAAACAAAATTTTTAATAAAGAGATGCATCTTCCATCCGCAGAAAAACAGTGGCAAATACCTCTCGACACTGTATTCCCAATCCCGTCTGCTTTTCCTTTCCGATTGACTCCGCTTGATGTACATGCTACATCGTACTTCGCTGCATCTGAAAGAATCTCTAATTTATCCGTTAAATTTAAATCATTCTGAATAATCATAATCCACCTCAATCGAATATATGTTCTATATTATCACAGAACATATATTCTTTCAAGGTCATAGATCCATTTTTACCTTTTTCTCTCCAATAATTAAAGAAATCAAAATCCATATAGCAGATGTGCATAAGATCATACCCTCATTTAAGATGAATGCCTGATAGTCATGAAAATCCATCCCTTCTGCTTTGCTCCATGCATTATTCACTTTCACATATAAAAAAGTCGGAAGATATTTTGTAAACAGAACAACCTTATCTGGCAAGAAATCCTGTTTTACAAAAACACCGCATAAAAATGTAATTCCCAAAGAAATTAACTGACCAATAGAATCAATATTCTTTATTGATTTTATCAGCATTCCAATAAAAGAGGATATCGCTACGCAATAAATAGCATAGTTTAATTCATTTATGATTACCATAATTACTGACTTGTCATGAATGCCTATCCCAACGATCATACTTACTAATAGCCCCATAAAAAGTGCTAAGAAGAGCCCAACCAGAATACAAACAAATATTGCATTTCGAAAAATTGCATTTCCTGCAACTGGTGCTATTCTGTTGTGCTTTTCAATCTCATCTCTTCTTAAATAATAAATAGCAGAAACCGTATAAAGCAGTATGATACTAAGCAATATATACGCCATATAGTTCTGACATGAAGCAAATTGCTCTTTCTTAAATAATACTTTTTCTACAGGCAAAACCATAACCTCTTTTGACAGCATCTGTTCCACAACTTGAATGGATTCTTCTAGAGGTAATCCCTGGTTAGGACATTGTTTTAGAACCATTAGGTATTTACTGATTAAAGTATCTACCAAAACAGTATCTTGTGATTCTGTCAACTCATTTCTCATTATATCCACTGGTTTGCCATTTAAGTAATTTACTGTAAAATATCTTGGAATACGAATGACACATTTGATATTATCATAAAATAAATCTTCCTCTAACTGGCTTTCATTCTCTATCTCCCCATCAGAAAACTTAACATACTGGCTTAAATAATCTTCAAACTGTTCTGTGAGCAAGGTATCTTCATCTTCATTCATCAGTAAAACTGGAATTCTATTGTCCTTTGTATACAAATTTTTACTAACTAGCATAACCAAGATTGCAAATATTGCAATCTCTAATAGAATGAATTTCCACATTCGCATAATGAGCTTTAACGTTATATTACTTACGTGCATATATCTTCCTCCTTGCAATTCGCACCTCGGCTGCAATCAGAATAACAACCATCGCAAGTAAAATTGCGATATCTCGTCCATACATTTTCATATCCTTTATAAAATAAACATGAAACATTGCATCTGCAGCAATATTAACTGGATTTGTTTTTCCAAGAAGCGGGAATTTAACATCCACTGTATATCGCACTTTATAGAAAACAATTCCTCCTAAAAAGCCAGTAAGGAATATAAATCGTTCTGCCCATTTTTGTTTCATTTTCAAATCTGCATTTACAATCGTGCAGAACAGCACTCCCACTAAAACTCCTACTAGACTTGTCAGCATTTGAACCAAAAAAATATAAGAGAATACAGAAAGAAGCTTAAGTTTCCTTACTAAGATTATGTAGCTATCCAGTAGCAGATTGGCTACCAGCTCTACCAAACATACTGATAAGAAATTTTGCAGAACCAACGTTCTTCTCGCAACTGGAACTATCCTGTAATGGGCACCTAACTTTGATTGACACTCTTCCAAATCGGTCGTAATTCTTATTCCCCATTGCATCGCTAAAAATGCCGCCATTGCCAGTAATGAAAGAAAATAAGCATCATTCTTGTGAAAATTTTCTTTTGTGCACTCTTTCATAACATAATTCATGTGAAGATTTAAATCTGAATTTTCTTTTGACTCCTCATACCACTCAACATAAGTTTTAATAATATTCGTTACTGCGTTTTCCTTATTACATATTACATAATACCTGTTTCTTTTCTTTATGTAAGCATCAATTATCCCACTTGAAAGTTTATCTCTTGCTATCATTTCTGAACTTAGTTCCGGCTGAAAAATGGAATTTCCTAAGCTCGTTTTTGCAAGCTTCATATTACGGTATAACTCTTCAGTCTCCTTCGAACTGTACACCACAGACACTCTGATTGGACTAAATTTATCATTACTATTTTTTGGAATTGCCACACAAAATAATGTTGCTAGAATAAGCGGAAACAAAATACACCAAAAGCAACCGGTATAATCCGTAAATAAGCTTTTCGTTCTTAATTTTAAACAATTACCTACAGATTGAAACATGGCTCATTACTCCTCTACTCATTTTTTTCCTCTCTCAAATTCTTTTCCTGTCATTTCCCAATACACATCATCAAGGGTAGGTAACTCAGAAACAATTTCCCCAAATGCAATTTCATTATCCTTAAAATACTTAAGCAAATGAAGCAAATTATTCCTTCCTCGCTTTGACTTGACTGTAAGAATCTCATCCCTATACTCCACATAGAATACTCCTGGCATTAACCTTATCTGTTCTACCTGTTTTTCTGTAATATGATATACACGAATTCTACTTCGCTCTCCTAGTGAAATACTCTTTTTCAACTCTTGCTTGGTTCCACTTGCTACTATTCGCCCCTTATCCATAATTGCTATCTTATCACAGATTTCTTCTGCCTCGTCAATGGAATGGGTCGTTAAGAGAATCGTCTTTCCTTCATTTTTTAACTCTCTTAATTTCTCATATATTCTATGTTTCATCTTAGGCTCACAGTTTGACACGCCGCCATCAAGAATTATCAATTCTGGATTATGCACAATGGCACATGCAAAGTTGCATAATTTTTGTCGTCCTTCATCCAATTTATAGTAATAAACTTTCTTCACTTCATTAAGGCCTAATGCCTCTAAAATAGAATCCACTGCCTGCTCGGTTTTGGTTTTATTCTTCAGATACAATTTTGCAAAATAGTAAATATTATCGTATACAGTCAATGTTTCAAAAACGGCATTTTCCTGAAAGCAGACTCCAATTTTCTTTTTTACATCATTTTTCAGAGTAGTCAATTTTTCCTCAAATAACTTAATATTTCCCTTATCGTATGAAACAAGAGCTAAAAGACATTGGACCAATGTTGTCTTTCCCGAACCTGTAGGCCCTAATACTCCAAATATTTCTCCTGTCCCCACTTCTATGCTTAACTGGTCAATTACTTGATAATTGCCATATCGTTTCATTAATTTTTTCACTGAAACAACCATATTTTTCTCCTCTCCATATTCTATCAACTAAATTAACTTTATAAAAATCACGAAAAGTTATTGAAATGATTGCATTTTTCCACCATAATAAAAGAAATGAAAAAAGGTTGAAAGGCCGATGTTAAAATGAATGAAATTTTAGATAAATCTTTCTTGTTCGTCTGTGCGATTATTTTATATGCAGAAACATTCAAAGGTAATTATATCATGTTTCCTATCTTGCTTGCACTTTTATTTGCTTGCCTTTTGATTTACCTTGAGAATAGATTAATTAAGAATCTTCTCTTTTTTTCTTATCTCATGCTATGTACTATATTACCGCAGCTTACGATGTTTTTACCCATTTTCATGTATGATTACTTTTTGAGTAAATTTTATTACTTTCTATTATTTATATTTTACATATTAAATATGAACTACACCAAATTAGGCATGCACAATACTGTTTATATTATACTGTTTACACTTCTTAGTTTCTACCTTAAATGTAAAACTTCAAAACATACGCATTTGCTAACTCTCCACCATCAGTCATTAAATGACAATAAGGAACTTGTTTTGATAGAAGAAGAAAAGAACCGCAGTATATTAGAAAATCAGGATTATGAAATTAATATCGCCACATTAAGCGAACGAAACCGTATATCCAAAGAAATACACGATCACATTGGCCATGTATTATCCCGTTCTTTAATTCAGATAGGCGCACTGCTTACTTTAGAAAAAGATCCACTCATCAAGGATGAATTAAACCGTTTAAAGCTGTCCTTATCAGAAGGGATGGATAGCGTTCGCGCTAGTATACATAATATGCACGATGAATCTATAGATTTATATAGTACAATTTTAAACTTAGTAAAAGAATTTCAGTTTTGTGAAATACAGTATCAATATGACATTGTTAATCCGCCTTTACTAAAAGTAAAATACTGTTTCATTGCAATTGTCAAGGAAGCCCTTTCCAATATAATGAAGCATTCCTCTGCTACAAAAGTATTAATCGTTCTTGCAGAAGAACCAGCTTTGTACCGGCTTATTATTGAAGATAACGGTGAGATTAATGAAAAAACCAAGGCACTAGCAAGACGTGTACAGCTTTCGAATGATTATGTGGAAGGAATGGGACTTCAAAACATGATAGAACGTGTAAAAGGATTTAACGGTAATCTTCAAATTGTAACTAATAATGGATTTAAAATTTTCATTTCCATACCAAAAGAAAAAGATGGAGGTTGATAGAATTGAATACTCTCACGGTTGTATTAGTAGATGATGACAAGTTAGTTTGTTCATCCCTTAAAATAATATTAAGTGCTCAGCCAGACATTGCTATTGTTGGCACTGGTAACAATGGACTAGAGGCCATTAGTCTTTACGACTCCCAAAAACCAGACATCCTGTTAATGGACATTCGAATGGACGAGATGTCTGGCTTACAGGCTGGCGAGGAAATTCTAAAGAATCATAAAGAGGCACGTATCTTATATTTAACCACATTCTTAGATGATGAATATATTATCAAAGCTTTGAATATGGGCGCCAAAGGCTACATGCTCAAACAGGACTTCGACAGTATTGTTCCTGCACTACATGCTGTTATGCTTGGTCAGAATGTTTACGGCAACGAAATCGTATCCAAACTTCCAACATTGCTTTCTCCATCCCCAGATGCATCCATTTATCAAAAACATGGCATTACAGATAAAGAATTTTCAATTATCGAACTGATCGCAGAGGGGAAATCCAACAAAGAAATGGTTGATGCGCTATTTTTGTCAGAAGGAACCATTAGGAACTACATAAGTACTATTCTAGAAAAATTAGAACTTCGTGACCGAACACAAATCGCTATCTTCTATTATAAACATCGTTTAAATTAAATTATTCCTTTTTTCCAAAAATTATTTTCTAAAAAAACTATTGACTTTCATTCCAAAATGTATATAATATATATATGTCAAGCGGGTGTAGTTCAATGGTAGAACACTAGCCTTCCAAGCTAGATACGTGGGTTCGATTCCCATCACCCGCTTTTTATCAAAACTTCGTTTTTTTACGAAGTTTTTTTTGTATAATACATTACAGATTGCTCTGAAGCTGTAATGTATAATCCGCTTTTCAATTAATACATGTATCTTTTCCTTCTTTTTCCATTTCTATAATTTTTTACAAACTGATAATGAAATAGATACATCTTATCTCAATTTAGTATATGGAAGTTTGTCACAAATGTTCCATTTTTCTTTCCTTGTTGACATTTTTCGAGTTTCTTTTTATGATAAGACAATAAAATATCACAAAAAATTTTAAGGTTAAGGTATCATCATGCACACAATATCAAGACACAAACATCACCTAAAACCTCCCATAAAAGCAGGTTCTAGAATAATTAAAACTGCCGTTGCTGTAATGTTCTCATACTTAATAACCGAACTCCTTCATACACCAACACCTATTCACGCTATCGTTGCCGTTATCATTACAATGCAGCCTACGATATATGAAACAGTTTCAACCTCTAAGAACCGAATTTGGGGCACCATTATCGGGCTTCTAATAGGGTCTATTTATATACTATTCATTCCAACAAATATAATTACTTTAGGCATTGGGGTATTTATCACATTGACGCTTTGTACACATTTTGGATGGGGCGCAGCATGTGGAATCTCCTGTTTTGCGTTCACAGCTCTAATCATCCAAAAAGATGCATCTATCGTCGATGGCTTTTATCGACTAATTGACACTGCCATAGGCGTTATGTCATCTTTAATTATAAATTTTATAACACCAAATCGTTCCTGTGATAAAACCTTAGAGCAACAGCTCACACAGATAAAGAAAGACTTATTTACTTATTTACTCATGAATTTGGAATGCTATATTACATTAGAAAATAAAGAAAATCTGAATTATCTACACACTAATCTTCAAATTTCCTTTGAACGTGCAAAAGAAAAATATGAAAAATACGAATTGGAATGTAAATATAGACACTATTCCTATGAAAAACTGAATGAATATAATAAACTCTATCATAACCTATGGTCAATATTCATTTTAATTGACCAGATACATCTTGATATTATCAATGGTCAACGGGTGCATAATAATTTATATTCAATATTTTCTGAGTGCTTTAGAAAATTAAAAGAATTGAAAGAATTAGTTGATAAAACTGACACAATGACAATGCAAGATATACAAACACAACTAAATGCCTTAATCAACCAGTTGCAAACCGACTTATTGGACATTGAAAAGACTGGAATCGACGGATACGAGCTATCCAGACACGAGAAAAGAGAAGTATCAAATAAATTATACCTGTTAGACAGAATTCTTCATCTCGCACAGGTAATTCTATAAGTTAACAACACAAAGCCCATAAAGGGGGAGTGAGCCAGTATAGAGGCTCATGGGCTTTGTTCTATTTGGAGATTATCATGTTTTACGATAAAATTCAATATTTTTCGAAGTTTCTTAACGACATTTTAACATTTTCGTTTGATATTTTTCCTTATTTCCCACTATAAATAAAGTATGACTTTTATATATTTTTACAATTTCATAACGATATAATAATTCAAAGTACATCAATAACCAGTTAGGTATAAAAAATATGGAAAATGTTTGGTTATGCCCCATCCTAGTTTATTTGTTGGTATAATTATTTTGTTATTTTCACTTAAAACATAGACCGAAAACTTAATATAAGAAGACCCAATAAACAAACCAAAGGAAAACAAAGTACTACAGTAATCTATTTTACAGTATGAGAACTACTCGATTAATATAAGATACAAAAAGTGAAAAGGATACAAGATTATAACTGGGGTATTACAATTTACATCCTGACTGTTCTGGCTTTCTTTGCGTAGCTTCAACATAACATCGTTGTATTTTATGTTATCTATTTTGACATAATAAAACATGCTTTGCAGCAATTAATCAGAAAAAACGTTCACAAGGGTAATGTTTGTTGTTCTATCCCAAATTAGGAGGTTACCAAAATGAATAAACAAACAATACTAATTGTAGAAGATGAACAATATCTACGCAATACGATTACAGAGCATCTTGAAGCCAATCATTATAAAACGCTTACAGCGTCCACTGGTCTAGAAGCTTTAACTATCGCAACAAGTCATTGTCCTGATTTAATTTTACTAGACTTAGGGTTACCGGATATTGATGGTATTGAAATAATACAAGAAATCAGGACCTGGTCTAACATTCCTATTATAGTAGTTTCAGGACGTATTCAGGAACGTGAAATTGTACTGGCGCTAGATTCTGGTGCAGATGACTACATAACCAAACCCTTTGGTACCTCAGAACTGCTCGCCCGCATCCGCACTGCATTTAGACACTGTAATTATCAGGAATTTTATCAGAAAGCAAAAAAACCTCATGTAGTAAAGATACGAGGGTTAGAAATTGATTTTGAAAAGCATATTGTAAAAATGAATGATAAACCACTTCATTTAACGCAGATAGAATTTAAGATTCTTCGTCTCCTAACGCTAAATGCAGGACGTGTTCTATCTTACGAAACAATTATTCAAGCAATCTGGGGGCCTTATGCTGATAAAAACAATCAAATCCTTCGGGTTAATATGGCAAATATTCGCAAAAAACTCAAAGAAAACCCATCTGATCCAAAATACATTTTTACTGTCAGTGGCCTTGGTTATCGAATGATTGATGATCATGAATAGTACCTAACTAAATTAGGAAAGCCAGTAACTGTACTATCTTTTGCTTTACTGGTTTTTCTTAACGAATTAATTTTACCTTCCTGTTTTTTCATAAAAAGTATTGAATTTCTACCTTCATTGTGTTATCATATATGGGCGATAGCGAATTTATTGTGCTGAAATAGCTCAGTTGGTAGAGCACTTCACTCGTAATGAAGGGGTCGAGGGTTCAAGTCCCTTTTTCAGCTTGTTGAAAGTCTTGTGTTTACAAGGCTTTTTTATGTTTAGAAATGTGACGGATTTTCCTTACCCGTTCATGTTCATTCCACGCCTGTCCTTTATGGGCTTTTGTTCTATAGGACAGGTGTGGATCGATTTTTCCTATAGAGTGAAAAAAGTGCCTTACCAGCCAACTTTGGTAAAGCACTTTTCTCTATAATCTATTATTTTACATTGGAATAATCAATCGGTTCTTTTTTCTTCTCATAGCAGGCAATTCCATATAGAATGGCAAGTAACATAATCACACTCACAAACAGCGGAATCAACGCTGTCTGCAAAACTCCCATTAGAACATAACCAACCATGCAGCAAAGTGCAACAACACTGGCATAAACCAGCTGCGTCGATACATGATCAAGATGATTACAGCCAGCCCCCGTAGAAGATAATATTGTGGTATCTGAAATCGGAGAAATGTGATCTCCATAAACAGCTCCTGCAAGGATCGAACCCAACACTGGATAAAGAATTCCTATGGTCCCTTCTGTCTTACAAATAGATGCTCCAATCGGAATTAGAATTGCCATAGTCCCCCAAGAAGTTCCTGTTGCAAATCCAAGGAATGCAGCAACTACGAAAATAATCACTGGAAGAACAAACACAGGGAAATCCATCTGTTTTACTAAATAACCTACATAATGTCCAGTATCCAGATATTGTTCACTGCAGATTCCACCAATTGTCCAAGCAAGCACTAGAATAATAAATGCAGGCACCATGGATTTTACACCCTCTGTTATGCTTTCCATAAACTCACTAAAGGAAAGAATTTTTCTTGGTAAATACTGAATGAATATTATAGCTAATGCAAAGAAACTTCCCAAAACCAAAGACAATGATGAGTCACAAGCTCCAAATGCCCCAAGTATAGTACTCTTTCCACTAAAAGCACCGCCAGTATACATCATAGCAACGATTGTTCCAATAATGAGAGATGCAATTGGAATTACCAGATCTAGTACATTACCACGATCCGAAATAACCATGTCCTCTTTGTTTTCAGACTGAATCGGCTTACCTAGAAATAGGTCGCCACTCTCAATTGCGGCCTTCTCAAAACGTTTCATAGGCCCAAAATTTAATTTAGTTCCACAAATTATAATAATCATTATAATTGTCAAAATGGCATATAGGTTATATGGAATAATTTCAATAAATACCTTCATTCCATTTTCTTCATTGACCGCTTTTTGTATATAGGTGGCAACAGATGCACCCCAGCTTGAAATTGGCGCAATAATACAAATGGGAGCTGCCGTTGCATCTAACAAATACGCTAATTTTGCTCTAGAGATACGATGCTTGTCCGTTACAGGTTTCATAACTGTTCCTACTGTAAGACAGTTGAAATAGTCATCAATAAAGATAAGACAGCCTAACACAGTTGTTGCAAAGGATGCTCCCTTCCTTGTCTTAATACGCTTAACAGCCCATTCGCCGTAAGCACGGGAACCTCCACCTTTTGTTACTATCACAACGATTGCTCCTAAAAGGCTTAGGAAAATCAAAATATTAATGTTTTCTCCCATTCGTTCACCCATAACACCAAACGTGGTTGTTAACATTCCAATTAAACTTCCATTACTATAAATAAATGCTCCTGCCAGAATACCTAGTAGCAGCGACGAAATTACTTCTTTTGTAATTAATGCTAGAATAATCGCAATAAGTGGCGGAATCAACGTCAACCAACCAATATTTGCTAAATCCATGTTGTTCTTCCTTTCTTTATGCATTTCGTACTTTGTATGTCCAGTATACTATATCATCATTTTCGACATGTTTCAATTATTTATTTGCTTTTATGAGTAATTATGCAAAAATACCAATATTTACGCAATGAAACAAACGAGCGGCAAACTGCCTTTTACGCAATCTGCCACTCTTCTAATTCTATTCTTATGCATGTTCTCCGTATCTTTTTTCAATCCAGCCTAATCCTTTATAAAGCACTGTAGCAAGGATGCAAAGAAGGATGATGCTTAAGATTACCCAGTCAAGTTTAAATACTTGGCTTCCATATATAATCAAATAGCCCAATCCAGCTTTTGCTGCCAAAAATTCTCCTATGATAACTCCAACTAGTGATAAGCCAATATTCACCTTCATGAGACTAATCATGGAAGGAATATTACTTGGAAGCACCACCTTCCATAAAACATCTTTTTTGGTTCCACCAAGTGTACGTATCAGTTTCACCTTATCTTCCTCTACCGACTTAAAATCCGTGTATAAGGTAATAATAGTGCCAAATACAGAAACCGAAATTGCTGCAATAATGATGGTCTTCATATTATTTCCCAACCAAACGATAAATACAGGCGCTAAGGCGGATTTTGGTAAACTATTAAGCACCACCAGATATGGTTCTAATACTTTTGAAATATTGTGATTCCACCAAAGCAACACTGCTAGTGCAATTCCAAATATATTAACAAAAGCAAAACTCAAAAGAGTTTCCAATAGCGTGATACCAAGGTGGTAGAACAATTCTCCCCCCTGGGCCATTTGACACATAGATTTGACCACTCTAGATGGACTGCTAAAGATAAAGGCATCAATAAAACCAATCTGTGCTCCAATCTCCCACATCGCAAGAAATGCAACAAAAATAAGAATCTGTAAGGTTGATATTTTTCTCTGGTTTATCAAATATTTCTTTACATATTCTCGTTGTGCTAAAGAAACATTGTTATCGAGGGTTACGAGTTTCAGTTTTCTTCTAGACAAAGCTTGCATTCTGGTTCAACTCCTTCCATATAAGGTTGAAGTAATCTTTAAATTCAGGTGCACTTCTCGCACGGAATGGGGTTCGTTCCTCATCTAACGTCAGTTTTATCTCAAACTCAGTTTTTACTGTTGCTGGCCTGCAAGTCAATACAAGAACCCGATCCGCCATGCTAATTGCTTCCGATATGTCGTGCGTAATCAAAATTGCTGTTTTCTGTTCCTTTTTTATAATCCCATAAATATCATCTGAAACTTCCAAACGTGTCTGATAGTCCAGTGCTGAAAATGGTTCATCTAGCAGCAAGATATCTGGTTCTAAAAGCAAAGTACGAATAAGTGCCGCTCTCTGTCGCATCCCACCCGATAGTTCCGAAGGTTTTGAGTCCTTAAATGTAATTAGTCCATACGTTTCAAGCATTTCATTTATCATAATGTAACTGGATTCAGAGAGTCTATGTTGAATCTCTAAACCTAGTGTAAGATTCTTAAGGGTCGTTCTCCAATCTAACAAATGATCCTTCTGTAACATATATCCAATATTAATTCCTGCTTCCTTTGCTTCTTTCCCATTAATTTGAATAGTGCCGGAACTTGGAGAAATTAATCCTGCTATCAAGGATAAGAGAGTTGATTTTCCGCAACCACTTGGACCAACTATAGCAAGAAATTCCCCATCATGAACCATAAAATTCACATCTTCTAATGCTCGCGTTTCCTGAGTTAGATTATGATAGGAATAGCTTAAATGATTGATAGCTAATAATTCACCCATTTAACTCCTCCATATAATAATGAGGTATAACCTCATATTGGTTATACCTCATTATATGACAGAATTTTCTATGGGTGATCGTGTATCACCTTTTTATTAATAGCAAACGACAATTCCTCCATCATTTGCATATACCGTGCTAATGCCTGCTGCATTTACAATTAGAATATCTTTAAACGGAACTCTTCCCTTGATCTGGTCTCTTATGTGTTCTGCACGTTCTAGACAGTTACAATGAGTGATACCTAGTATCCTATCTTCTGCATCGGTTACGTCCTTTTCAATACTTGAAATTAATAAATCTAATGCTTTTTTCATTCCTCTTGCCTGATCAAATTTTTCAATTTCACCATGCCCATTGGAACACATAATCGGTTTCAGGTTCAAAGTGTTCGCAATAAATGCTTTTACAGTAGAGAGCCTACCCGCTTTACGAAGATTGTCAAGTGATTCCAAAAGGAACTTTGTTGTCATGTGATCACGATACTTCTCTGCTTCCTCTACTACCTTTTCAAAAGGGAGTCCTTGATCCGCTAATTCTTTTACTTTCAGAAGGACAAGTGTCTGCCCAACGGCTGCACTAAGAGAGTCGATTACTGCAATATTTTTCTGCTTATTTTCTTCTAAATACATGTTTTTTGCTACAAGTGCACTGTTGTAGGAACCGCTTAACTTAGATGATAAAGTGACTACATACACATCTTCTTCGCCACCATATAAGCTCATATACGCTTCTGGTGCTGGACATGCTGTAACAGGTGACTGCTCACTTGCACTCAATTTCTGCAGTAAATCCTGCTGGTCTAGTGTGCTGTCATCCATAATAATATCTTCATCTATCTGAATTGTAAGAGGTACTAAGCAAATATTTGCTTCTTTTAGTAATTCTTCCGTTACGTCTGTGCAACTATCACCAATCAATTTATACATTACTAATATATCCTCCATTTTTATTTCCGTATAATGTAGTTTTCATTACTACATAATATAACACACTATTCAGGCGACGTCAATGCGTATACGATATTATTTCGTATTTAAGTTTGTATTATGTTGAATTCAATATTAGTATTTCACAGAAATTGATGAATATAACAAAATCAGCAGTTTTTTCTCCTGCTGATTTCAAATTTTAAACCCAAAATACCCCAACAATCCTAACCTAAGCCAGACTATTGGGGTAACCATTATCTATCTTCTACTTATTCATTTTCTTCTTCAGCTGGAACATCAATCTTAATAGAAAGCTCTTCTAACTGCTTAACATCTACCACATCAGGTGCATTGGTCATTAAGTCAGATGCATCCTTAATCTTAGGGAATGCGATTACGTCACGGATACTATCCTGTTTTGCCATAAGCATTACAAGACGGTCAAGACCGTAAGCAAGTCCAGCGTGTGGTGGCACTCCGTATTTGAATGCACTTAGCAAGAAACCAAATTGTTCTTCCGCAAGTTCTCTTGGAAGACCAAGCACATCAAACATCTTAGTCTGAATATCATTCTGGTGAATACGAATACTTCCTCCACCGATTTCACAACCATTTAATACGATATCGTAAGCTTTTGCACGAACACGGCCTGGATCAGAATCAATGTATTGTAAATCTTCTTCCATAGGCATTGTAAATGGGTGGTGCATAGCCATGTATCTGTTCTCTTCTTCAGACCACTCAAGTAATGGGAACTCTGTGATCCATACAAAACGATAATCGTCTTTATGAAGTAATCCTTGCTGCTGTGCAATCTGTAAACGAAGAGCACCTAATACATTCCATACAATTTTATTCTTATCTGCAGCAAATAATAATAAGTCTCCTGGTTTACCTTCCATTGCATCAATTAATGCTGTCATCTCTTCTTCTTTCATGAATTTTGCGAAAGAAGATTTCACAGTTCCGTCTTCATGAATTGCAATGTAAGCAAGACCTTTGGCGCCGTAACCTTTGGCAAATTCCACTAAAGCGTCAATTTTCTTACGAGGCATCATACCTTCACCTTTGGCGTTAATACCACGAACCGTACCACCATTTTCAATAGCGCCTTTGAATACAACAAAATCACAGTCTTTTACGACTTCTGTTACATTCTTTAGTTCCATACCGAAACGTAAGTCTGGTTTATCGGAACCGAAACGGTCCATTGCTTCCTGCCATGGCATTCTCTGGATTGGAAGCTGTACATCTACATCAAGTACTTCTTTAAATAATTTCTTTAATAATCTTTCGTTCACGTCCATAACGTCTTCCATATCAACGAAAGATAATTCCATATCGATCTGTGTGAACTCTGGCTGTCTGTCAGCACGTAAATCTTCATCACGGAAGCAACGAGCTAATTGGAAGTAACGGTCGTAACCAGAACACATTAATAACTGTTTGAATAGCTGTGGAGACTGAGGTAACGCATAGAAAGTACCTGGATGCACACGACTTGGTACTAAGTAATCTCTAGCCCCTTCAGGTGTACTCTTGCACAACATAGGAGTTTCAATTTCTAAAAATCCTTCGTCTGCAAGAAATTGTCTTGTTAAAGTAGCAACCTGACTCTTCATGATAATATTTCTTTGAAGATCTGGTCTTCTTAAATCTAAGAAACGATATTTTAAGCGTAATTCTTCTTTGGTCTTAGAATCCTCTTCGATTGGGAAAGGTGGTACTTCAGACTCTGATAAAATACGGATCGATTCTGCACGAACTTCGATATCACCTGTCTTTAAGTTATCGTTCACACCGCCTGCACGACCATTTACTTTACCTGTTACGGCAATTACAAACTCACTTCTTAATTTTTCAGCTTTCTGGAAGTTCTCTGTTCCACATTCACTTTCTTCGAAGATTAACTGCAAGATACCACTACGGTCTCTTAAATCTACGAAAATAATTCCACCTTTATTTCTGCTTTTTTGAACCCATCCCATTACTGTGACAGTTTCACCAATGTTCTTATTTGACACTTCTGTACATCTATGACTCCTTTTTAAGCCGGCCATTGATTCTGCCATGATCATTTCCTCCATTCCAATCCTATTGGATATATCTTTTTATTTCAATCAAAGTGTGTGTTTCTCACACTCTTATGGCTTAACTTTCCTAGTTAATAAAATAAGAGCTGATTGCATCTAATGCAACTTCTGTCTGCTCATGTGTTTCCATATTTTTAATCACTGCTTTGTTGTTAGCAAGTTCATCTGCACCGATAATAACAGTGTTCTTTGCACCGATTTTATTGGCGTATTTCATCTGTGCTTTTACACTACGATCAAGATAATCTGTCTCAACTACGATACCATTAGAACGCATCTCGTTCACAATCTTATAAGCTCTTGCTTTTGCTTCTTTTCCTAAGATACCAACATATAATGAAATCTCTGGTGCTGCTTCAATTTCTGTTCCCTCTTTTTCAAGGAAATAGATAATTCGTTCGATACCCATACCAAAACCTACAGAAGGGATGTCCTGTTTCTGATCAATTTCATGTACTAAGTTATCGTAACGGCCACCACCACATAATGTGAAGCCTTCTTCATTTACAAACTCGAATACAGTTTTTGTATAGTAATCTAATCCACGAACGATTCCCGTATCTATTTCATAAGGAATGTTTAATTCGGTTAATAATGACTGCAATTCTTCAAAATGTTCTCTACATTCATCATCAAGATAATCAATGGTACGAGGAGCATTTGCAACGATTTCCTTGCAGCTTGGAACTTTACAGTCGATTACACGTAGAGGGTTTTTCTTCATACGCTCTCTACAAGTTGGACATAAGTCATCTTCATATTTTTTCAAATACTCAAGTAACGCCTCGTTATATGTCTTTCTACACTCTTTACAACCGATGCTGTTGATATGAAGTTTCGCATTTTTTAAACCAATTCTTTTAATGAATGTTGTGATTAATGTAATTAACTCGACCTCTGCTAATGGGCTTTTGGAACCAACAAATTCTACACCAAATTGATGATGCTGTCTTAAACGTCCACTCTGTGGCTGCTCATAACGAAATGCTGGTGTTACATAAAACATTTTAATTGGCTGGCTCTCTGCATATAAGTTATTTTCAAGATATGCACGAATCGCACCTGCTGTACCTTCAGGTTTTAAGGTAATACTTCTATTACCTTTATCTTCAAATGTGTACATTTCCTTTTGCACCACATCTGTTGTTTCACCTACACCACGCTGGAATAATACCGTATGTTCAAAAACAGGTGTAATTACTTCCTTGATGTTATATGTTCTGCAAAGCTCTCTTGCAAGTTTTTCGATTACAGTACGTTTGTGCATATTGTCGCCAAACCAGTCCTGGGTTCCTTTTGGTCTTTGTGTAATCATGTTGTTCCTCCTTAATCTATTAACGCGCTTATGGCATTTTCCTTCTCACAGATTAAATCCTTCACAGAATTAAACTGTTCAGAATTGATAAACCGCTGAAATGCTAAAAACACTTCCATATCAAAATTCTTTACTTCCTCTATCATTAAATCTATTGCAGTATCGATATCAAATGCTTCCCGGTAAGGCCTGTCCGAAACCAAAGCAGCAAAAACATCACAGGTGCGCAGAATCCTTGCCCCTAGTGGAATATCTTTTTCTTTCAAATTATCTGGATATCCAGTTCCATCGTAGTTTTCATGATGATAATATACAGACTCTAAAATATCCTGTGAAAATCCCATATCTTTTAAAATGTTATAACTAAAAGTAGAATGCATTCTCACGTATTTGATTTCTTCAATCTTTAAAGTATCTTTCTTTCTGCCATATAAATATTTGCAAAGTTTCAATTTTCCAATATCATGAAGCATTCCTGCCATCGCAATGTTGCTGCAGAAACTATCACTTTCTCCTAGTTCCTTCGCCACATAATATGCCAGATTGCTCACGATAATTCCATGGGATATGGCATACTTTAAATCCTCTTTAACAGCTAATTTCATTGCATCTTCTGGTTTTGTTTTCTGCTCAGTCAGACACATTATAATCCCCTTCTATGAACGTTTTCTTTCTCATAATCATTTCTTCAATACGTTCTACATACTCATTTACATTCTTCACATTTTCAATTCTTTGGATACGTCCCGTATCGGGAAATACAAATTTAGAAGATGCCCCTGCTCCTAATGCCAAAATACTGTGTTTCTCTTCCATAATCAGAATATTGTAAATGCCTTCTTTTCCTTCAAGTGCATATCCTACATTTTCCCTGCTGCTGTTTTTACTTCCAGTCGCATTTTTTTGACGGTACATGTAGTATGGCTTCATACCTGCATGTTCTGCAAACTCGTACCCAAGTTCTATCATCTTGTCAACGTCACCAAATGTAAATTCACCATAATGTTCTCTCTGCATATTAAGTATGGCCGCTCTCTTTAACACTAAAGAGTGAACCGTAATACTGTCTGGTCCTAATTCCATTACTTCTTCCAATGTCCTTCGAACATCTTCATCTGTCTCATTTGGCAATCCGACAATCAAATCCATATTAATATTGTTATGACCAGCTTCTCTTGCCTGTAAAAAGACACGTCTTACATCCTCAACAGTATGATTTCGTCCGATGACTTTAAGTGTCTCATCCTTCATTGTCTGAGGATTGATAGAAATTCTGGTTACTCCATATTCTTTTAACAATGCAAGCTTCTCTTTTGTAATACTGTCTGGTCTTCCTGCTTCTACAGTATACTCCGCTACGTAAGTGAAATCAAAAGATTCTTTTACTTTTTTAAGCAATGCTTCTAACTGTCTCGCATTTAAAGTAGTAGGAGTCCCTCCTCCAATATAAATCGTTGCCAGTTTTTTATCTGGCAGACAAGTGGACACATAATCGATTTCTTTAAAAAGTGCCTCAAGATAATGCTCCACATAAGCCGAATACTCTTTTAATGCGTAAGAAGTAAAAGAGCAATACAAACAGGTTGTTGGACAGAACGGAATTCCAATGTAAACACTATAACTATGTTTGTAATCAATTTTATGCAGTAATTCATATTCTTTCTTTACAATCTCATATCCTAATTCCGCTTTCTTATCCGAGACAAGATAACGTTTTTGCATTACCTCGAATATTTCTTCTTTTGTATGTCCCTGTTCCATCAACTCCATAAATAGTTTGGTCGGACGTACGCCTGTTAAGGTTCCCCAAGGAAGAATAACAGGATTTATTTTTGATAGTGCATGGTAAACAGCTTGTTTCACTGCATCCTTGCACAATCTTCTATCAGAACGAGTTATCTGTTCACGTATCTCCTCCTGACAGATGCCATCACGTCTTACCGTAACACCAATTTCTTCCTCTGAAAAAGATAAGAAGATAGAATCCTCTTCTCCTTCAGGCTCAGTCATCTTTAAGACGTGTGACTCCACTGGATAAAATGCCTTCACTAATGCGAGTATCTCATAGGAAAACATATCTTCTGTCATATATATATACATTATGATTCTTCCTTACTTCTATTTCACTCTTAAGCCCTATTCTCTACAAAAGGATTATTGGCCTTTTCATATTTTATTGTTGTTGCAGGTCCATGTCCTGGGAATACATAAGTATCTTCTGGCAAATTCATAAGAGAATTCACAGACTCAATAATCGCACGACTATTTCCTGTTGGAAGATCCGTTCTGCCTACAGATTCTAAGAATAATGTATCACCACTAAATAGACATTCATTTTTCTCAAAATACAGGCAGCAAGAACCTTTCGTATGTCCTGGAGTTGCAATCAGTTTTACTGGAAAACCTGCCGCTTCAAATGTTTCATCTGCTTTCTTATAAATTGCCCCTATTACGGTTGCAGGATTCCCTACCTGCACAGAACAGTTTAATCTTTCATCTTCTAGCATAGCTTTTTCTGCTTCATATGCATAAACTGGAACATGATAGTTTTCCAACACACCACTAACTCCAATAATATGGTCAAAATGTCCATGGGTTAGAAGAATTCCTTCTAATTCCAGACCTTCTTCTCTTAAATACTTGCAAATTACATTTGCCTGATCACCTGGATCTACTATCACTGCCTTTTTGGTCTTAACATTGGACAATACATAACAGTTTGTTTGAACCATCCCTACCACCATGTTTTTTATTTTAAGCCCATTCAATTCAAAATTATCCTGCATACTTAAACTCCATTCCGATACGCCAGGAAAATCAGCCTGACGTTCTCTCAATATCTATAACACCATCTACATTTCTTAGTTTACCACAGATAACTCCAAGCTGTTCTACACCTTGGATATCAAATGCAACACTAATTGTAGCAGTTCCTTGTTTGCTTGTACGAACGGTCATTGAAGTTACATCAATCTTATCTTCTGTAAATGCTTTTGATACATCTACTAATACACCTGTACGGTTTTTCGCATAAATTTTAATTTCAGCTGTATACAATTCACTGCTTGTTTTTACGGAAGATGTACTCCATTCGGCTTCGATTAGTCGAACTCTGTCCTCTTCTGGCAGTTGAATAATATTAATGCAATCTGTTCTATGAATCGAAACGCCACGCCCTCTTGTAACGAAACCAATGATTTCATCACCAGGTACGGGACTACAGCATTTTGAGAAACGTACCGCCACATCGTGGATACCTTCCACTACAATACCACCTTTGGATTTACGGATGGATGCAGGCTTATTCTCCTTCACTTCCTGTACCGTTTCCATTACACGCTCATCTGTAATCTCCTTGCGGTGTTTCTTCATATAGCATTCCTGTAATTTATTAATGACCTGGCCTTCTTTTAAACCGCCATGTCCCAATGCTGCATAAACAGAATCCCAGTCACGGAAACCGTATTTTTGCATACATGGATTCATAAATTCAGGTTTTAACAAATCACTGAGCACAATGGATTTTGTTTTACAGTAAGCCTGTAACATCTCTTTTCCACGAATAATGTTATCTTCTTTTAACTGTGCCTTAAACCATTGATTAATTTTATTCTTTGCCTGGGTACTCTTAACTTGGGAGAGCCAGTCACGGCTTGGTCCTTTGGAATTCTGAGAAGTCAGAATCTCAATACGATCCCCATTCTGAATCTGATAATTGATATTTACCAGTTTTCCATTTACTCTGGCACCGACCATTTTGTTACCAACTGCACTATGAATGCTGTAAGCAAAATCCACTGGCGTAGAACCTGTTGGTAAATTCTTCACATCACCAGAAGGTGTAAAACAGTAAACACTCTCTGAAAACAAATCCAAATCACTCTTTAATAAGCTTAAAAATTCCTTGTTGTCAGACATTTCTCTCTGCCACTCCAGAATCTGACGAAGCCAAGTTAATTTTGCTTCTTCGTTATCTTTGGTGTTTTTACCGTCACTGCCTTCTTTGTATTTCCAATGGGCAGCAATACCGTATTCCGCAATACGATGCATCTCATAAGTTCGAATCTGAATCTCAAATGGCTGACCATTTGGTCCGATTAACGTTGTATGCAGCGATTGATACATATTCGGTTTTGGCATCGCAATATAATCTTTAAAACGTCCTGGTATCGGCTTATACATCTCATGGATGATACCAAGTGCCGCATAACAGTCCTTTACAGTTTCCACAATAATACGAACCGCGAACAAATCATAAATCTGCTCTAAGGTCTTATTCTGATTCAGCATTTTACGATAAATACTAAACAAATGCTTTACACGTCCATCAATATCTGCATCAATATTGGCATTCTTAATATGAAATGTTACTTCTTCTACAATTCCGTTAATAAATGCTTCTCGATCGCTTTTTTTCGTCTCGATTTTCTCAAGCAAGTCCGTATAAACTTCTGGTTCTAAGTATTTAAGAGACAGGTCGTCTAATTCGATCTTAATCTTAGAGATACCTAGCCTCTGTGCAATCGGTGCATAGATATCCATCGTTTCTCTGGCTTTTTCTCTCTGTTTCTCTGGCTTCATATACTGTAAAGTACGCATATTATGAAGGCGGTCTGCTAATTTTATCAGAATGACACGAATATCTTTCGCCATTGCCAAGAACATTTTTCGTAGGTTTTCTGCCTGTAATTCCACTTTATCTGCCTGGTAGTTTAAATTAGTCAGCTTCGTTACACCGTCTACGAGCAGTGCAATTTCATCACTAAACTCTACGGATAGTTCTTCCACTGTACAAATTGTATCTTCCACCACATCGTGTAATATACCTGCAACTATCGTTTCTTTATCCAGCTCAAGTTCAGCTAAAATAATCGCCACACACAAGGGATGTATAATGTAAGGTTCGCCTGACTTTCTATACTGGTCCTTATGGGCATTATATGCTATCTTGTATGCCTTCTCAATCATGGAAAGATCAGCAGATGGATGGTAGTTTCTGATTATCTCTATTAACTTATCATATAGTATCTCTGGCTCTGTAAAATCCGCAGGCGTTGATAAGCTTGCATGATCTTTTTTCGCTATTTTTTTTGCCATTTCGAGTCCGTTGCCAATTATGTCCATGATATCACCCCCAGCTTAGAATTTTCTCTATTATAATAATTAATTATTATAATAAGAAATTTATAAAAAATCAACCTTTAGCATTTGGTGCAGGTTGGAATAGAGCAGTTTTTTATAGTATTGCCATAAATTTTTAACAATGCTTTCTTCTGGTGTTTGTTCTTTATTATAAGTGAAGAAATCGCAATAAACCGATTTGTTCTATGTTAAACCGGGGCTGCATATTGACATTTCTCATCCTCATGATATAATAACCAAGTCGGACGGCATACAGGGTATGCCTTGCAAGGTGTTTTGATAACCATATCAATGATTATTAAAATTCCCGGATGGACGTGAGTATTCATGAGCCAGATAAGATTCTTCTTATCTGGCCTATTTTTTTGGGAGGAATGTATGAATTTTTTACAAGACAACATCAAGAAATTATATTTTAAGTTTCTGATACCTTCTTTAGGGAGTGCAATGGTAATGTCTATTTACACCTTAACGGATGCCATTGTAATTGGAAAAGGAATTGGAGCAGATGCGCTTGCTGCCTTAAGCATTACTACACCACTATTATGCATTTTAGTATCTACAGGAATCTTATTTGGCATGGGTGGTTCTGTACAGATGAGTGTACAGCGTGGAATTGGAGATAATGAAAAAGCAAATCAGTTTTTCACCTTATCTTTCATACTTATAAGCATTATGTGTGCTTTATTATGGGCATTATATGGTGTTCGTATGCCTTCACTTCTGAAGTTGATGGGTGCAAATGAAACCTTATTTCCATATGCCTTATCGTATATGAAGTATATAAACCTTTTTCTTCCTTTTGTTGTATTTTCCAACTACGTTGCAATCTTTGTTCGTGCAGACAGTGATCCAAATCGTGCAATGGCGGGCGTATTGCTTGGCGGTGCACTCAATATTGCATTAGATATTGTTTTTGTTTTTCCACTGCAATTAGGAATGGCAGGTGCCGCTTTAGCATCAGCCCTAGGAATGATGTTACAGGTTATCATTGCAGGAAGTCACTTTGTCTCTAAAAATAGCAACCTTCGTTTTATTGCTGTACATGATATTTCCCATAACACGTGTACCATTATTGGAAGTGGCATACCGAGCTTTTTCAACGAGTTTGCCAATGGATTTATTGTCCTATTATTCAATGTACAAATATTGAAATACTGTGGAGCTGCTTCTTTATCTGTATACAGTGTGATTGCTAATTGTGTGATTTTATTTAATTCTTTGTTTACCGGAGTTGGACAAGCCGTTCAGCCTATTATTTCTACCAATTATGGTGCTGGGAAAATTACTCGTATTAATTCAGTCAAAAGGATGGCGTATGTTACCATATTAATTTTAGGAACTATATTTTCTTTCAGTGGAATTCTGTTTCCCACAGTTGTTTGTGGAACATTTTTAGATATGAATGTAGAACTGGCACAGATTGCAAAGCGCGGAGTAAGATTATATTTTATTGCTTTCTTGCCTATGGGAATTAACTTATTAACTTCATACTATCTGCAAGCAGTACTTCGTACAAAGCAATCCTTGTGTATTTCTGTTTTAAGAAATATTGTTTTGAGCAGTATCGCAATTCTTCTTTTTCCTGTTTTTTTTGGCTCGGAAAGCCTTTGGATTGTTATGCCAGTTGTGGAAAGTTTTGTTCTGGCAATTAGTATTGTATTTGTTAAGACAGCAGAATAACTCTTTTAGAAATAGAAGTAAGGGGGAAGTGTATCTTAATTCTCCCCTTCTCCCTTACTAAGTCATCCATTGCAAGAAATATTCTGTTTTCATTTTAATTCTGACTGGCAACAGTTCTACATACAGACTGTCCCGCTTGAATTTCAACACTATGATAAGTAAATGCATTCACAAACCAAGGTTCAAATTTTCCATGTATTAATAATACAATTTCACGGCTTTTTCAATTTTTTTAACGAATGTATAATACTAATAATTCAATAAAACTAAGGAGGGTTAACAAATGAAAACGATTTCCATTTTAGGGGACTCTTATTCCACTTATTCTGGATGGATACCTGAAGATTATCATTTCTGGTATGCTGATGAAAGAAATGAATGCGAAAATAATATGACAAGTGTGGAACAGACCTGGTGGCGACTGCTATGCAAAGAACTACAGTTAGAACTAATATCCAATTGCAGTTTCAGCGGC
>ERZ808278.53-NODE-53-length-101838-cov-7.876856_pt1 | contig 101838 bp, 169 predicted proteins | sample MGYA00521239_ERZ808278 | MGnify/ENA primary metagenome ERZ808278 (study PRJEB31516, sample SAMN03275600) | gut metagenome | biome: mammalia-associated habitat; material: feces | host: Papio cynocephalus | place: Kenya | collected 2012-07-17 ...
GCTTCAACCTATGCTTTTCTTCTACGCTTAATCTTACGAAAGAGCTTATGACGCTGATAGTCATTCTTCTTCTGCATCTTTCGCTTAGGACTTTCCATCTGTGTCATAATTATTTCAGTTTAAGATTGTTACCTCTTCTCCACCAGAACTTCTAGCCATAAGAGTCTTTACCAAAGTTATTCTAGGGGAGCAGATTAAGTATATTTGGCAACGTAGAAGTTGTTATAGCATCATACATTTTCTATTTCTAAGCATCTATAGCTTGCTTCTATTGTGCTTTTATTTCCTCTTCGGAAGGACCAAGTAAAGTAGTAGGAACATCTGCTCGTATTGTAGTAGGCTATTTAACAGAAGGACTATTTACAACTATTGGACTATAATTTTTAGCATCTTCATAATCCTATTCAAGATCAGCCATATTTACAGCATAATTATAAGCATTAGGGTTTGCTTTTTTGTGAGCATATGCCGCTTTAACTAAGCTATCCATATTTCTTAGATTTCTGGAATAATTTGCTAATGAATCTTGATAATAACCTTTCTACTTAAGAGCTTTAGCGTAATCTTGTGTAGACTTAGCTTTAAGTGCTGAACCGTATCTATTATGCATTAATCTAACATAATCCTTTACAAAATCTGCATCAGTTTTGTAGCTTGTATATGTTTTACCATTCCATCCAACACCTCCATAATTGTGCTGTTTCCTAGCAACATTAGACCTACCATAATTAGACTCATAAGCCAACTAGCGCATCACATTATAATAGGCTGTATCTCCATAGCCATATCTTGTCAATTGTTGTCCTACAATAGGACCAAGCCTACGAACAAAAGAACCGATAGAGTCATTGCTATCATTTTTACCTCCTTTAAATTTAGGTACCTCAAAATCTAGTGGGGCGTCGTATGGAATAGGCTTTGTTATTTCACTGGCAATGCCTACGTCTTTACCTGCGTCATAAGAATTAAGTATAGACTGAACCTATATATCAATCTACTGCTATTCTTCAGGTGTAGGTTCCTTAACCTAAGAGTCTCCTCCTAGGTTAATCCCACGTATATCTTTCCAGTAATCAGCACCATTCTTCCATGCTTCATACTTCTCTTGAAACGCCTTGTTATCGTACTTCATAATCAATGCTCTCCTACCACTTTATTACGGATGGCGGTCTTCGCCTTAAGTTTCTCGCGCTCATATGCAGCATCGTCCTTTTGCTTCTGTAGCTCCATTTCGTGCTTCATCTTATCCTTCTCGAGCTGTACCTTCTAATCCTCAATCTCACGCTTCTACTTAGCTTCGTAGCGCTTATTATAAGCTTCCTGGTTAACCTTTTGCTGTTCGATAGCTTGTTTACCGATCTCAATTGGGTCTGGGATTCCGTTGTTATCCTGATCCATCTCTTCTGTACCACGATAAGCGTTAATCTGAGCTACGGCTATCTTAGTCTGGTTATCTTGATCAATCTGATATCTCTGAAGATCCATCTGAGCTTCCTGTAACATAAGCTCTTGCTGCTTAGCCTCATTCTGCATCTGCTGTAACTGCTGTTGCTGTTGAGCCTCTGCCTCCTGCTGCTGTTGTTGCATCTGCTCCTGTCTGGTCTACATATCCTTAAGCTTCTGCTTAATGATATTAAAGTTATCGTTTGTAAGAATCTCGGCTGCCTCAAGTAAACTAGCACCATTCTGCATTGCAGGTTGTATAAGCTGTTGGAGCTTCTGTATGTTCTCAAGATCTTTAGAAGTATCGCTTACAAATACATCCATATCTTCATAGTAGAACTTAGGTGTAATATCAAGGAACGCTCTCTCTCCATTATCGAAAATGTATTGAAGCTTTTGTTTACCGGTGTCTTCCCAAGCTCCCTTAGCTGTATTAAGCAGCATATTAAGTACTCTACGCTTACACTAATTATGTACCCAGAATAAAGGTTCTGTAATATGAGAACTCTGTACTACTGATCTCTCTACATTGCCTACCATCTCAGATGAGCTTACAGCACCTTCGCGTTGCTGAGTAATACCAGAAATTGTACCAGCGAGCTCTTCTATCTTATCCATAAGCTGAATATACTCAGCAATCACATTGGACATTGTAAGATCCAACGCTGTAATCTGGTTAAACTGAGCAGGCTTACCGCCCTCTCTTCCAGGAATACAGTTATGAACTATTGTCATATCAGAGAGTAAGAATTCATGCTTTGAATCATCAATAGCAAATCCATAATATTCTCCTCTACCGGCATATTCTATTTTGAAATGCGAATAGTTCTTATTGTATACTCTACCCTATGTAAAATGAAATTTCTTTCTTTCTATTTTTGTAGGTATATCATAGTTTCCGTCAAATATTCTAGCTTTATAGAAAGGTTCAGAAATAGTTATGGTTTTATTTTTATATATCTTCCTAACAACTGATTTTTTTCTCTTTACAGATACTCTATATCCTAATTTCCTCGCTAAGTCAACGAATAAATCAAATATATCTTTATGTGATTCATATTGTGTAAACTCTACATATCCTTTATGATTTTCGTTTCCTTTAAACACGCTTCCATCAGTATCTATTAATCCTGCTAAGAAGTTTAAAGCATCATCAATATTATCTATATGTAAACCGCTCACTTCTTTGTTATCATATACGCCGAAATACCTAAGATCTTCTATAAACGGATTCAAGAAAACCTATCCTTTCTTTTTGTTGTTAGCAGAACTAAGTCTAATTGTTATTGATTTACTACCATCCCTATGTCTATAAGAACATCTTAATCCGTGTGTGCAAGCATAATCTTCAAGATATTGTATTATTTCTGGATCCATAGATTCGAGCTCAGGTGTATTCTTTGTGCCGTCTCCAAGCCAAAGCCCAAGCAGATACATATCTCTTCCACCAAATTTACTAGGTTCCTTAGGATCGAAGAAATTATCCTCTCTTTCAAGGAAGCATCTCTGTGCGTAATACTTGTTTTGCTTAAATTTAAGCATAAGGTCTTTAGCTTTATCTACTCTTACTTCAGAATCAGAGTGTCCATTTATTCTATATCTGTATCTGACTAAGTGATCGGCTGTAACTTTCTGTATATCGGATCCTATAGATGGTATTATATTATACATCTCATCTTCTCCGTGGAAAAGATTTGTAACCTAAGTCAAATGATGTCCAGGAGTATATACAAACTATCCTAACTTAATATCCTTCATCTTAGTATTACCACCAGGTGTGGCTACAAGAGTTTCTGGATCAAAACACCAACCCTCCTCATATGGATTAATGAAGTTAACACCTACACTTGATAAATAGTGCATCCACTTAGCTGGACTAATACTCATAGACTTAGGTATCTGAGTAATATCCATATTAATAACCTTACCTTTATCTCTAGCGATAGCTAACTCAAGTCTATACCACAGTACGATATACATATATTGTAAAGGCTTAAGAATGCTTACAAGAGATCTAGGCTTACTATTAGTGTTACTATATATAGCGCCACAGTATGGAAGTTTCTAGCTATTAGGATTATCTATACTTACGTGCTGATATTCGATAGGCTGTATGCCAAAGTATAGATCACTACCAGCTCTATATCCTTCCCATACTTCTACAATCCAGTCTGGTTCTACACTAATTTCTGTACCTACAGGCTGATATGTTTCGTCAACAATGTTAATCTAAGGCTGACCAGTTTCATCAGCCGTAGTAACGTAATAGATCTTCTTAAAAGACTTCCAACAACAATGCCAAACGTTTACCAAAGACTTACCAGCGCCTTCAAATATAGGATTATCATATATTCGTAATTGAATACCCATATCAACTGGGCTTCTATCTCCAAGATTTCTACCAGGAGTAGAACCAATTAGATCTTCAAGCTTATCAAGATCCTTCTCTTCAAGCTTATCAAAGTATCTATCATATACTTCAGTGATAGGCATTCTCATTTTTCTACAGCACCATGAACCATCTTCAATGAACTCTAAGTCTGGGCTCTTGTCGTAAGAGAAATATATAGGATTAACTCTTTCGACATATGGCTCTGCATTAAGTACGCCAACATAGTAAATTTCTCTACCTGAGATCAATCCGTCTTTCCAGCCCTTGATGAACTCATTATCAAGATCAAGTTTCTCTCTAAGGTATGTAAGCGTATGATACGCTGTGTTTTCAATAATATCTTTGTAATCCTTATCCATGTACTTAGCTATGGCCTCTGGTGGCATAACCTCACCAGACTATAACTATTCTTGGAACTACTGAGCCTCTTCTGGGCTCATTCTAGCTGTGATAGCTGCTTCAATATATTGTAGAATCATCTACTTTTCTTTCTCCTGCATTTCAGATGTAGCCTCCTGAGAAGTTCTAATAACTCTAAAGTTAAGAGGTCTCTTTGTCTCCTCGCCTATAAGCAAATCTACTTTAGGTCTAATAATATTAAAGTCGTGAGGAGTAGCAGGAAAACCATCCTCGACCTTGAATGGGTTTGTAATTGATTTAAAATCCTTCTCGTCGAAGATGCTGTTATATAAATTATAATAGGTCTACAGCTCTCCGTAGTATGATGTGCTATTTCCTCCAGACGTTACGTTACCTTCACCTATAATATAGTTAACGCAATCCTATTGCCATTTCTTTCCTTTCTATGAAAGAGGCAACTTTTGTCTAGGGAAAGCTGAATTGTATAAATTATCTTCCATGTATTAAAATGTGAATATCGGTATACCGTCTTCACCTGTGCTGTTATCTTCTTCAAACCATTGTTTGCTAAATAACGGCATCTCGAAGAGTTCAACCTATTTGTTTTGTTCTTTAGCAGACGAAACCTTCAACTAATAGAGTTCCTCTCTATATATCATAACCATACACAAAGCAATTAAACGGTCTACGTTTTTTACTCCATCATTAGCTATAAGCTCTTCTATTAAGGCTTCGCTGTATACTCTTTCTACATTAGGGTGACCAGGTTCATACTCATCCAGTAACCACTCTAATATCAATCCTTCGCCATACGCTCTGATCTACTTAGTCATATGGCATCCTTTTCTTCTCTACACCTTGCTATCTTTAAATACCTCAGATATAATCTTATCCGGCTAATCAGCCAAGAGGTAATCGCAGTGTTTATTCGTAAAGTAAGGGTAGATGCCTTTTCTTTCATTCTCAAATAGTAATCTAGCATTATAGAAAGTAAGTAATTTGCGTACATTCTCATAGTATTCTTCTGCCGTATCGGGGCGTCCAGAATACTCTGCTACTATTACGTCATTCCAAGCTTCTCCTGCTCGTACACGCTTAAATATAAATGTAGAGCCTAATGAGTTTGTAAAGCTATCGTCGTGGTCATAAGGGTCGCACCCACCGATATATAAACCCAAAGGGGGATCTTTAACAGGATACTCCCAAATTACAACAGAACCATGCGGCTTATCACCTTTCTTTAAAGGATAGTTAGTTATATCTCCGCTAGGCTTTTCTATAGCTTTTACTTGCCCATTTCCATCCCATTCTAGATCTACTATATGCTTCATACTTTGAAGTTTCTTGTTTGTACGTATACGAGTTAGCTGATCCATTAAAAGCTTTCTAGGGAATATGTTTTTGCCAAGTTCCAATACGGCTTCTGCTGGCCTAATAGGACGCTCTGATATAAATCGATCTATAGACTATTGGCTTGCGCCTCCTTCTTTAACCTTATTACGTTGTTCAAGAAGGTTCTCGATAGCCTTCTCTTTGTAGCTATTACCGTCGCTATCCATATATAGCTGCTTACCATCATCTCCAAATGATTCTAGGTTTGAGTAAGCTGGCACAAAGAATCCGCATTCTGTATTCTCTCTACCATCGTCCCACTTATTTGGAAAGCTAAGTACATTATAAGCTTTTGGCTTATAAAATAATTCCTTCAAGCCATCGAAAGACGCTCCTTCTGTACCACCTGTGTTGTGCGTTACAATGCCATTACATATATAATTATGCTATTCTTTTGCTGTAAGATTATAAATATCCTGCATGCCGATGTCTTCAATTTTAACGATTCTTTCAGCATGCACACCAAGAACATACTTATGATATTTAGCTAACCAATCTTGGGTATATAAATTCATTAAATCCAAAGCTGACTGTTTGTAACCAACAAAACATGTTATGTATTTTGCAAAGTTGCCAACACTATTAATGTCGGCAATTGTTAACCTCCAATGCCCAGCTCTATCTTTAATAATCTTTCCATCGCATTCATACTCCCTAAATTTTGTTTTTATAAATTTAATGTTGCAGTGAATTCCAAAATGAAGTAATACAGACTCTACTTCTCTAAGAATTTCTTCCTAACATTGAGTAAGAGTTATTCTTGGTCTTCCTGTTTTATCTACACTAATATACCCATCAGTATCAAATAGCCCGCCAATTAATTCAGATAAAGATTCGGCGTCATACTAATGAATGTTTATCGGTAATCTTTTTGCCGCCTTTGTCTAACCATATATTCCTAGTTCTCTAAGATTTTTACAAATGCCTTTTATCCTGGTTTCTTTATATATCTTACCATCTTTAGTTTCTCTTTGAGGTTTGTCTGGAGCAGTATCAAAATGCGTTTCAATATAATCATTAATCTCAAAATCACAGTTTGATAATCTTGGCGTTTTATCAAAACCATAGCTACCATCGCCTATAAGCCATCCAACAACTCTAGGTTCCCACATTTTCTTTGTACCAAAGAAAGGAATACTATCTATTACTCCAACCTATTCTCCTATCTTGCATTTTCCAGCATCATGGAATAACCAGGCTTTCATAACTTCATTTTCTTTTCTTTTTCCTGGAACTCTTTTTGTTTTTCCCGGAGTAGACCAAAGTAATGGATGATCCGTACTGCACTCTAATATTCTGCCAGTGTTTGTCGTTATTCTAACACAAGGCTTCTACGCTGGTGGATTAATGTTATCAATATGCTATTGCACGGCTTGATATGTATCCCAACCAAGTATTCCTTGTTCTTTTTTGATATCTTCTATATTAATACAATCACCAGTAGATGTCCAAACTTTTGTACCTTTACAAACACAGCCAAAAGCTATCATTGTTCCGAATGCTACACCATCGTCGGTTTCTACAGATGGCTACTCAATACGCCACGCATCAAGAAGACTAGGGAATTTACCGCCTTCCTCCCATAGTACAAGCTTTCCACGAGTACCACGAATGCGTTCTGGGTCATTCTTAAGTGTAATGCCAACTATACTAGAAAGATATCCTTGCTCTGTTTGCTTACCAAATTCATCAGTTATCTTATAGCCAGATACTCTTTCCATACGGGTTGATACAAGCCTCTATTTAGCCCACGCTGTGTGTTTATCAAGAAAGTCCATTATTTGCCAAGCTTTAGTAAGCAAGCCGTCACCAATTAGAAACTTCTATTCCGAAGCCACAGCGAAGTTCTTTGAACCTGGAATAAGCATGTAATTTCTCACAAGCATTGATGCTCCCTTAAAACTATACCCGCGCTATCTGCACTTGAGAACAGCCATGTGCTTTCCTTCTACTTCTGCTTGTTCTATAGCGCAGAAATAATAGTAGTCATAATCCCAGAAACTAGGGAACTTAAGAATACGCTCTCTTCGTTTTCTAAGATTACCTTCTCTATCAGTATATTCTGTTTCTTTAAGAGCCATAATAGGACTATAATTGAGATAGAAATAATTAAAGCCAGTTATGCCTTCTCCGTCTGGAGCAGTGTAACCATTAAGGCATCTATCTGTTTCTTGCTCCCAATATTTGTTATAATCAGTAGTACCCATGGGAGCTAGGGTATAACATCCATGTTCCTCAAAGAAGATAGCAGCCTATCTAAACTTGTCAGTATTGTGGAGTTTCTAATTAAAATCTACCATAATAGTTATTCGTACATACCAATAACGCCGCCACCTTTAACTCTACCAGCTTCAGCTTGTTCTGCCTTCGCCTGTTTTGAAGCAAGATCCAAAGACTTAATAATACCGCTAACATCTTTTAGTATTGCGGAAAGCTTCTTAGCAGTATCTATATCAAGTTCTTCTTCAGCGTACATATCCATTGTATTCATTATTCCCTCTGCTGCGCTCTTAGAAGATTTAAGCAATCTGGTAGCAGGAGTCTCTTGAAACTCCTGAAACCTCTTTGCTAATTCTTTTACAGTGTCATCAGGTATATAATTCTCATCATTAAGCACATCTTTAGCCACTCTCCATGTTCTCTCTTTTTCTGGATAAGCTTCATAAGGGCTATTCCATTTATAACGCCATACAACAAATTCTATCTTCTTAAGAGCATCTTGTTTATTTTTGGCATTATTATAATAATTCTTAAATGGAGGAATGGCTAGATCTTCTGTACTTAATTGTATTTTATTCTATACTATGTCAAACATTATAACGATATTGTTGTTATTTCTGGACAGAATTTAGAAGTGTCACTTACATCTATTTTATCTATCCATGTTGATATTTTCATCGTCTAGTTTACAGATTCGGAAGATGCTGGTTTTAGTATATATATACCATCACTCGTGCTATCATCGTACGTTATATTATTATTATCAACATTGTAATATTGTGCCTAAGCAGCACTAATAGAAGAACTTATATAGAACAAATTTGTAACGCTAGACTTATCTACCTACTATATCGAACACCATTGTTTATTGCTAGTATTTACATTAATCTTTCCTGGATTAGTTACTGTAGGTATTGAACTAACAGAACATTTACCGCTTATAGATACTATTCCATTGTCAGTTTTAACGCCATTATTAAATGTAGCTTTTTTATAAACCTCTACACCAATTGCGTCATTATATGCTAGGAATATCTGCGAACCAATGTATTGTAAACATGTACTTCTAGATATTTTTCTATAATATGTGCCTGTTACCTTATTTGCCATTGTGCCATTAGTATAATATATATTATCTTTAACGCTAAATGAGTCAACTGCTTTAAATGATATATTTGTACTAGTTTCTGTTTTACTATACCATTGCTCAACATTATCAGCGCCAGCACTATTTATCCAATCTGGTTTTCCATTAGTTATGCCAAGCTTATACTCTACACCACCAACAATAAAGTATATTGTACCGTCTTTTAATACAATATTACCATCGTCTCCTCTACATGTTAAAACACCTTTATCTGTAACAGTAAATGGAGCCTCAGCTATATTGCTAGCATCTTTATCATTTGTTCCAGCCCATATTCTAACGTTGCCTTGCGATGATACCTTATCTGATTTACCAGAAGTCATACCAGCTACAATATTTTCATTGTCTGTAATGATAACTTCTTCTGCTGTAAGTTCTTGTATGTATGCCTTCATCGCCACTAATACTTCTGTATATATAGGACCCATATCGCTAAGTTTGTCCCAGTAATCTGTATTTGTAGGAACTACGTTAGAGCATTGTTTTTTACATACAAAAAAATCTGTTACATTTTTAGACTATCCATCTGCTACAACTGTATGTGTATAAGATACAAAATCCTGATAGAACAATCCACCATCTGATTGCGTTGTACCATCAAAATACTAAACATTTGAAGCCCAAGATCCTCTATTTCTTAATGGAGAACCCTTTAGTGTTTGAGATGAACTGTTTCCATCTTTCGCCATATATATCCACAAGCTAGGTTGGCTATAAGAGCTCCACTTTCCATCGTTATCTTCAGCGCTTCCAGAAGATCCCCTATATCTCCTTATACTTACATATTGACTTGACCCCTATCCGTATCCAGAAGCTGTTTTTATATCTATTGGATTATCAGTCCATCTTGATCCAGATTTAATGTACTCTCCAGCCTTTCCGTTTTGAAATCCAGAATCATTAGTCCATGTCGTAGGGTCATTCGTTCCAGTAAATACAGATGTGGTTTCTCCAGGTTTTAATGCACAGAATATATATTGTACGCCATCGCCATCAGTACCATCTTTTCCCCAATGCGCCCAAATTACAGGGCCTTTCGCAGGAAGCCAATCACTTATAACTCCATTATTGTCTTGTGTTCTATACATCATCCATTCTGTACGATGTGTAGAATCTATACCTGTAGGGTTATCTGTCCATCCTGATGGAACATCACCCCATGCTGGTTTTGTAGTTGGTTTTGTAGGCTGGTTGTCATTTAATTGATAAATGTATTCTTTTCCTGTAACATCAGATCCGTTATCGCCATCTTTTCCGGAAATACAAACTGGACCTATAATGTCTCCAAAGCCACCACCTGTCTTGATGTATACCCAAATCTCCCAAGTAAAATATCCTTGTTCTGGGTTAACATTTACAGCATTCCATCCAGCATTTACAGGATCTTGCCCAATTACTGGTAATTGAGATGTAGGTAAATTATTGTCGTCTGGATAGTTTTTAAAATAAGGCTTATAATATCCACCACTTTGTGAGTCTGCTCCGCTTCCACCAGAAAGTTCTACTGTAGCATTTTCTGAAGCTGGATTCCATGTTGTAACAGTTCTACCACCTCTTGTGAATGTTATACTACCAACTGCTGATGTTTTTAAATAATCCTATAGCTTTCTATCAAGGTTATCGCTAGTTATAGCTCCCCCAGATACATCCGATAGTTTTACCTATGTCGATATACCGTTATTTTGAGTAAGGTTAAGATAATCGTTAGCTAAGCTAAATTCTGTTATCTTGTAATTATCTACATTTGCTCCAGCAATTTTGTTATCAATCTCGTCTTTCGTGTAATACTTTGTAGAATCAAATCTTTGATAGTTTGAAGAATTTACAAAGTTATTTGTTACCCATGTTTTTGTAGCAGCATCATCACTTATATTAAGCGCCTATATCTATGCATCTACATAAACCTTTGTAGCATAGTCAGATAAATTAATGTCTTTACTATTATCTATCATAGTCTCGACTTCCTTAATTATATCTGGCTTAACTTTATCTAAAGACTACTTTAAACTATCAGCATATTCTTTAACAGATTCTAAATCAGACTAATTGGCTTTACTATTCCAGTTCTTCTTATCATCTGATGTAACATGTACATCTGTGTTGTTTGCATGATTATAAATCTTTGAATGCAATACGGAATAATACTAAGCCATTGTTGTATTAAGTTCTTCGATTGGATTTGGCTTCTTCTCGACAACCTAATCATTCTATGATAGTAATTCAGTCATGTTAATTTGTTTAAATTATTATTAATTATAGCACTGTGGCGTCATTGAAGACCACGCCTAAAGCGCCACAGCTAAAGATTAAATAAGCTTTTTACTACAAGTTTAAGTAAAATAATATAAGACTAAGATCGGATTAATCCTAGTCAAGTTTAATATTAGCGTATTACTACGCGAGTCCTAGTATATTTCATCTAGGAGGGATAAAAGCTCTATCCTGGTACGCATTTAGAAAGAGGCGTGGTAGAGCCTGTTGAGCTAGGCGGGGCAACGAACCCCGTCATGCTTTCATTAAGACCTAGCTAAATAAAATTCAATAATTATAACAAAAACAAAAATTAAGACTACATAATATGAAGCAAAAACGCGAACAATTCAGCTAACTCATCTTTATATTTACATATCACTTCATTTGTAAGCTATATTGATTTCATTTCATGTATTCTAAACAAGAAAGCTTTTGCAGAAAGTTTATAATCTTCTTTTTTATGCTATTCAACAAATGTGGATATATCTTTTGCACATAAAGCTTGATATATTTTATTTTTTACTTCATCTGCTGTATGTATTAAGCTATCATGATTCTATACATAGTTATATCCAACATAAGGAGTATCTATAACTTTACCTGAATAAAATAAAACATAATATGCTGTTTGTGTATCTTCTACATATCTTCTATCACTATAATCGACTTTATTCCATATAGTTCTACGTATAATTTTATTATTAAGCCAATTGCTTACAAAACTTGTAACAGCTTCGTTTTTTAATATAAAGTCTAAGCTATTATATTCTCCAAATTGTTTAGATTTTATTTCATTTTTAGAATCGTCGGTTATTATTCTAACACCACTAGATACTACATCGGCATTATTTTTTATAGCCAAATCGTATAATGTCTATATGTAGTCTTTATCTAAATAATCATCTCCATCTAGGAATACAGTGTATTCACCTTTCGCTTCTTTAGTACCTATTCTCCTAGACATACCTGCACCTAAATTTTCAGAATTATTTACAACTCTTATTCTAGGATCTTTTACAGACTATACAATCTATAATGTATTATCTGTAGAACAGTCGTTAATAATTAATATCTCTAAATCCTTATAAGTCTGATTTATGCAACTCTATATTGCTTTGTATATAGTTTTGCTTACATTATAAGCTGTTATAATTACCGTTATCATAGATTAAATGTTAAAATCTTTCTTAACATTCGTTTTAATTTCTTCAAGCAGATTAATATAATCTGTATACTTTTTTATATCTTCAGAATTTTTCTCACCAGTAATCTATACTTTATTATAGCTGTTGATAAGGTCAAATTCTTCTGTTTGTGAAACATATTCTCTAATAATATTTCTAATACAATCTTTATAGTCTGGAATACCTGTAAGATGCACCTAGATAAAATTATAGATTGTTTCTTGTTCGCCATTTTCATTTGTTCTCTGTTCGCTCGTAATATTATAATTGTAATAATATGTGTTATCACCGAGTTGTTTTATGGCGCTTGGTTTTATATTGGAACTTATTGTGTTCATATTTAAAAATATATGGTAAACTTAATTTGTTTAATGTTTTATACAACCTCTTGTTTTTAGACCTAATAATCAACTACTTGTTATTTCTTAAAGCATGTATCTCAAAATATTTTTGCCTAACTAAGATCTCAATTACGTAGAGCATTTTATTATTTAGATTTGTTATCTATGTTAAATCACCATTCCATGTAGATAGTCTATATTTTGATAAATGTTCTACTATGTACGAAAAATGTTTAGAGTCGCAAAATTTTAGCCACCCTCTATATGATGTCATTCTCGACTCGAATGCACACTTAGAAATTCGCTTATTCATATATCGACGAATAAGTTTAGATATTTTTATTTTTATGGATTTCCTAAGTAATCTGTATCTATGTCTAAATATATATCCAACAAAATCGATACCACGATCTTCTACTGGGAATACTTGATAGTTTGATTTTATTTCTAATTTTAGAATATTGTGGAAATAAAATTTTATAGCTATCAATATATTTCTAAGATGATCTTTATTACTATCAAGAATCACTATATCATCAGCGTATCTGTAGTAATATTTACATCTAACATTTTCTTTAATCCAATGATCAAAATATGTTAAATATAAATTCGCAAAAAATTGCGACAAATAATTACCTATTGGAACACCGTCTGCTGAATATATTATTTCTTTTAATAACTTTAATAACCACTTGTCTTTTATTTTCTTTTGTATTATTTTATATAAAATATCATGATCTATAGATGGATAGAATTTACGAACGTCAAGCTTTAAGCAATATTGTGTTTCTTCAATATTGCTCTGCAAATCATTATATAAATCTTTGGCACATTTATGTATGCCTCTACCTCGTATTGAAGAGTATGTATTTTTAATAAATATTTTTCTCCAAATACCTTCCATGACATTCATTATTGCATGATGCGCAATTCTATCAGGGTAATATGGTAGACGATAAATTATACGTTCTTTTGGTTCGTATATTTTAAATGTGCTATACTAAGATGTTCTGTAAGTTAGATTTATAAAATCTTGTAATAACTTTTCGTTTTCTTCATCCCTATTTTTATCATGTTTCTATACACCATATTTCTTTGTTTTATTTAATCTAGCATTTTCATCTGCTATATAAATATTATTTAATGTGCAAATCTTTTCTTTAAGATTCCCTATTCTTTTCAAATCTTTTTATATTAATACCGAGTCTTCGGATTGATCCTACCAACACGGTGTGGTTAATAAACGTTATTTTTTACCAAGAGGTAAGGTTGTTATTCTTAACAAAAATTAAAATAAATAGCTAACATTGGAATTGGCATTACTAACACCATTATTAGAGTTGAAATAGCTAAGGCTGGCTTTACTACCATTATTAGCGTTACTACCTACTAAGAGTTTTGTAATTTCCAATATAAAGAATAAAAACCAAATTCAAAATTATGCCCTTATCACGGATCTAAAGCCAACATTGGAAAAGGCATGACCAACACCACAATAAGAGCCGAAAGAGCCAAGGCCGGCCTTACCACCATAATAAGCGTGACCACCCACCAAGAGCGTTTTATTTCCTAAATAGGAAGCATTGCAATAATAATAATCACATTTATATGTAGATTCTGATGCTCCAACATCTGAAGGTATAATTTCTCCAGTTTCACCTAAATCGAATTCTTTAATATATCCATCTTTAGGAATTTCAAAATGAATATCCCCATCCATGCCAAAATCGTCACTAAATTTTGAACTATCAGCTGTGGTGGATACTTCGAGTAAAGCATCAGCTGCATTATACATTATATTTACACCATCAAGATTAGTCCATATATCTCCAAATGGGTTTTCAAATCCTCTCCATCTGTTTACGCTAAGAGTTTTTGTACTAATCGTTGTAGTATCATTTATCTTAGTTTCTGGAATAACTAACGATTTTACACCACTAAAATTTCCTAATTCGTTAGTATATCCACAAGGTGTTAATGGATTGACGCTATTATAATTATCCCATTGATTATAATCAAAAGTAGTTAAACCTGACCCCAATCCTCCTTGATGACATCCATCAGAAGTAAGTTCCGAATTAAAAGCTAACTGTGAGTTAAAATTAGCATATTCGATTACATAAGCCCAATAGAATATCCATTTATAGAACTCGTAACACAATAATTCTTGACCAGAGTTTTTAGCATTAGTACGCATTGCTGCTCTAGATAATGAAGTTCTAGGTTTTCCAAGGTCTGTTCTAAATTTATCTGTATCCAAATATTGATCATTAGCGCTTCTATTTGATCCACCACGATATCCTGTAGACGTATTTACAACAGATGCTACTTTTGTAGTACCAGAATCACTATATGTTGTAATTCTATATGCGCTCACAAACATCTCTGGTATTTCAACCCATGTTGAGTCAATTTGTGACAAAGATATTCTAACCCATCTCTTATCTCCATTAGAACCAGATTTGCCATAGAACTTAGGAATATGTACCATCACATCTCCATCGGTACCATCAAGCACAGATGCTGCTCCATCAGCTTTTTTTGACCAATCATTAGGATCAAGATAATAGTTCACTTTACCATTCTTAACAAGACAGCCTTTGTATCGTGATTGAACAGGCAACGACTTATGATACAGTTGGTTACCAATTCTCGTACAAGCTGGGTTGGCTACAGTTGTATCCCATTCAATACCATATGACAATAAATCGGCAAAAGCATCTGTATCAACGCCAACAACACCATCTTTAACATCAAGACCATTTCCAACTTTTACAACTCCGAAGTCATCTTTAGTAGCAAGTTTAATCTTAGCTACCTTGTCTTCTACGACACTTGTGCCATTAATTTGCACATCATCAACATTACCACTTGCAGTGATTTCGCTCTTCTTGGCGTACTCTGAAAGGTCTACGGTTCCACCATCTGTTGTAAACGCATGTTCTGGGCTACCTATATTTTTTCCCGATTTGACAATACTTATATAGTCGCCGTTCCCATTAATGGAGACATCTCCTGCATTAATTGCATTAATTGTAGTTATTTCATTTGGATTAATTTTCGTTGTTGTTGCTCCATCGCCAATATAAATACCAGTATTTTTAATTTTGAGATCAAATTCTTTCCAATTATCATTATCATCTTTATGACACTAAAGCGAATAATATGTTGCGTTGGTTTCTTGTGATTCAATATTGTTTTCAACAAAATGTTCTTTCAGGTTGATTTCGCCACCATTAGCTGTATAAACGTGATAAAATCCTTCTCTATCTTCATAATAATTGGGATTAATAATTCCGTTTTTAGTTAATGTTAAACCGGTATCTGTTCCTTCAGAAAACTTTATATAACATCCAAGATCAAGATTTGACTTATCAGCTCCTATTTGTATCTAGCCTAAAGAAGTTTGGGTTGAATTTTTTGAACCAATAGCTGCAACAGATAAACCTGTGTTATCTGTTGTTACAGACAGATTAGTCAAACCATCACCATCCTAATCAAGATCAAAATTCGTAAAGTTCCTATACAGATTAATATTAGTTGTGTTATGATCTGTATTTATAGCATCTGTAACATATTGTTGTGTAGCATACTTTGCCAAATCAATGTTGGCGATTTTATTAACTACAACAGATTCTTCATTAACTCTGACGTCGTCTACTTTTCCAGCTTCAGGCAGCTCTGTTTTCTTAGCATAATCAGTTAACTCACTCTTTAATGCAAATGTGGCAGTATCTATTACTCCTCCATTAGTCGAGAACGCCTCTGTATGACTACCGAGTGATTTAGAAATCCCTGTAGGTGATATTGACACAATGTTAGCTCCATTGCTTATTGCTATTTTTTTATCATAAGCGTTAATGTTAATCTTTGTATTATTACTAGAGACTTTAATATACTAACTATCAATATATGAATTAGTATTAGTTAACGAACTATTAGTTACACCGATTCCGTAGCCACCATCGAATTCTAAATATCCATCTTTAATTGTATACGTCTAATTAACCTTCTGTGTATATGGGATGTATTTGAGATTATTAATAGCTTCTGCACGGTTATTGACCTCTTCTTTTATACTAGCAGTTATTTCATCTTCCTTACCTTTAGCACGATTATATTCTACTTCAACTTGATCTTGTGCATTTTTCTTAACCTTAGTCCACAACAAATCAAGGCCGTTCTTATCAAGATACTCAACCTTCTATGTATCTTCTGCTTGTACTTTAATATTTTCTTCCATACCTTATTAGCTTAAACCGTTAATATAATCAGTACTGATTGCCGTAATATTAGATACTGTACTACTAATGTTGTTTACAGTTGTTGTGAGATTTGCAAGATTGTTACTAACAGTGCTAATGCTATTGTTCAATGTTGTTGTAGCATTTGAAATCGCCGTAGTTCTATCTGATATTTCCTTGTTGATAGCATTATTTAAAGTTGTATCGGCATTTTTTCTATCAGTAGTCTCTTGTGCAATCTTATCAGAATTAGCTTTCTCGGCAGCTCTAGCAGTAGCAGCTTCAGATGTAATAGCATTAGACAGTTCTGTTTCTTTAGCTGTAGCTCTAGTTACTTCATTTGTAATAGCTGTAGTATTAGCCTATTCTGCTTTCTTGGCTCTATCAATCTCCTTATTAAGGTTAGACGTAATATCACTTTCAGCCTATGTGGCTCTATTCTTTTCTGCTGTAATAGCAGCTTCGTTATCAGCCTCAGCTTGCTTAGCTCTATCAGATTCAGTCTTTAATTCTGTTTTTGAAGCCTTTGTTGCGATAGCCTCTTCAATAGCTTGATGAAGGTCATCATTCTCTGCAAGTTTGTCAGCAATCTCTTTCAACGTATCGTACGCCTCTGGTGCACCATTGATAAGATCTTTTATAGCTTTTCTGTAAGAACCTTCAGTACTAGAATCTCCATCAATAACATCAATTCTATCTTTATTTGCCTTTTCTGCCGCCTTGGCTCTTGTAATCTCATTATTAAGATTAGTTGTAAGAGTGTCATCATTCTTCTTTCTAGTAGCAGCCTCTGTGTCAATATTGCTTTGAAGAGTGTTCTCTGCATTAGTAGCTCTAGTTGTCTCATTCTGCAAGAGATTTTTAATGGCGTCATCTTCGGACTTTCTTGTAGCAGCTTCTGCTGTAATTGCATTACTGTTATCTTTTTCTGCAGCCTTAGCACGAGTAATCTCTGCGTTTAATGCACTAGTAATAGTATCGTCATTAAGCTTTCTTGTGTTAGCTTCAGCTTTGATCGCTGCATCAAGTTTGGCTTCCTCTTGTGTTGCTCTAGATAACTCTGCTGCATCTGCAGCTTTACGCGCAGCAGTCTCTTCGTCTATTCTTTGACCAAGAGCATTGTCTGCGTTAGTTCTATCTTTAGCTTCCTATTCGTCTCTAGCTTTTGATTCAGCTTCGACTTTATGTGTGTAGTTAATAGCTCCGTTAATTACAGTAGCATTTGTATGGATTTCATCTACAAGCTCTTCGAGCGTGTCGTGTTTATCGTCAACATTACCCTTAAGCTCATCAAATGCTTGCAATACGGCATTTGCATCCATAATATCACCACGCACGAATTCGTTAGCATGTTCGCCCATTAAGATATTAACAGTACGTGTACCAACTTGTGGAGCGCCATGTATCTCTACACCTTTTAATGGTTGTTTCTTAAAATTCATATTATTTAATACTATTTTGTTTATATATAAACAGTAAAAAAGGGAACTACCTTTCGGTAATCCCCTTTATGTAAGCAGATCAGGCCTGCTCTCCACTTACCTCAGCACTATCTTGTGCCGCCGCTTGCTCTGGTGCGGACTGCTGCTGTTCGCTAGCCTGTGCCTCAGTTCCCGTAGCTGCGCTAACTTCGTTTACATTTCCAGTACCTGTAGAACCAAAACCGTTCTCTCCTCTTTCTGTGTCAGAAAGCTCTGCTGCTTCAGAAATTGTATACTCTGGTACCGGAACAATAACCAACTGACAAAAACGTTCACCTTGCTTATATATTGCAGGCACAACATCTGTGGTAGCCTTCATATAAGCCACAATCTCGCCTCTATAATCAGAGTCTATAACGCCAACATTGTCAGTAAGCCATAATGATTTTTTCCAAATACTAGAGCGTGGTATAAGCAAACCAACATATCCGGCAGGAATCTCTACTGCCAATCCTGTATGGTAAACCAACATTAGCTGATTTGCTTCATTAAGTGCTGTTTCAATCTTAATGCAAGTCAAATCAATTCCTGCAGCACCTTTTGTGCTACGAATAGGGAGGACCGCATTGTCCTCAAGTCTCTTAAATTTTAACTCCATAGTATTCTTTAATATTGTTTTATCTTTAGTAGCCCCACTCCGTGTCCATCGGAGACCTACTGTTTTAGAGACAGTTGTGCACAGGCGGTACACCATAGGGCAATATAGTTGCGGGAGTTAGAGTCGAACTAACAAATCGGGGTTATGAGCCGCGCATGATACCATTTCATCATCCCGCGATATTGGAGTCTATGTGGGAGTCGAACCCACTAACTATTCCCTTTATATCGGGTTGTCTTTACCGTTTGACTAATAGACTCTAAAGGTTGATTACTTCGGAGTAGCTTTAGCTACGTAGTATTTATTTCTTACGAGTAATCCAATTCCATAATCTCTTATACCAAGGTTGCTTCTTAATAAGATCTACGACCTTACACTTAAGTATATTACCGTTTTTCAATATAATGCTATTGCAATCCTCGAATAATTTATTAATAACATGCTGTCTCATTTGTTCAAGCATTGCATTTATATCATTCTCTGTTAACGATGCGCCTTGATTTATTTTAGCAGAAATAAATGCAAGTCTAGGGTTATCAACATTATCTTGATTTGTAAAATCTACTACAAGAGATGGATTTTTCACACTTTTTACAGCCTTCTTCATAATCTAAACATTTAAATTGACTCTTTTACTTCACAATCTGGACAGTTTGAGCAATCTCCACAACATAGTTCCTGTGATTTCTGTTTGGCTGCCCACTCTTCTTTTCGCTTTTGTGCAGCAATGTTATAATTATTAATTGCGTCCTTCCATTCGTCTGCGTTGTTAACGATAATAAAATCCTTTTTATAATCTTTATCGTAGAACGTGACCATAATGTCGCCTTTCTTAACATCTACTGTTCTATCTTCGGCTTTAGCATTTGTCTTTTTCCAAACGATTGTAGCGTCCTCTGGAATTACATAAATCTCGTCAATTGCCCTAGGACCTCTATCAAGTACACTCGCCTCAAAAGTGTCTGTATCAATCATTATTGGGGTGCGGCCTGAATTAATTATCTTTTTCATATGGACTATAATTTCTTGTTTTATCTTCTTTAAATCTTCCCTTAAGCTTAAACCTGAAAAGTTTGTTTATCAACACATCTCTAGTGTCATCATGGTCTTTCATAACATCTACAACAAACTTGAACTGATGCATTACTATTTGTTTTACCAATTCTGGATCTTCATTGAGTTTACGTCCGATCTCTTTACAAACTTTATCAATATTCATCACTTAGTAACTTCTTCTACTGCTACGATGTCGTATAGAGAAACTAATTGTGAATCCTTTAGTAAATCAAAATACAAAGGACCTCTCATTGATCTATATACAATAACATCACCAACCTTAATAGGCATTTGATGGGCTTCTGTTGTTGTCATAGGATGTGTATACTCATATGGCAATTTAAGTACAACAGCTCTTGTAAAATCGGAATCAACTTCTTTAATTTCTGTCTTTACGTCATCATAGTCAACAGCTTCGATCCCATCCTTATCCTTTTTTGGCTTAGCATCTTTAACCACGGGTTCGGAGATCTTCTTTTTAACTTTTACAGGCTCAAGAGGCTTTACTAAAAAATATTGCCTAAAATCGTATTTGATCTTAGAGCTAACATCTTCGGCCAACTGAGTCTGATCAATAATATTATTGTCTTCCATATTACTTCTTTAGAGATTTAAGATGTTCGAGTAACTTGACCATATTGCGAAGTACGGTTTCCTTCTCAACCTTAAGACACTGAGGAGTATCATCGTTTGATGTAAGAAGTGTAGATAGATCAGAGTTATACTTAACGAGCAAATTGTCAATCTCATCGAAAATATTAACGAATTGTTTGTCGCTTGTAGCATTCATCTTAACTTCTTCAAGATATCCATTATCAACAAGCATTTTTGCATAGTCTTCAGAAATTGTATATACTGAATTGTATGAGGAAACAACCGTAGAATTCTCTTCGTTTGAGCTATTATGCTCTTCGTTATATACACTCTTGTAATCATTTGTGTTATTATCATACTCGAATGTATCACCAACTTCCATTACAAAGAATGGCTTAATAACCTTTAAAATCTTTGTCATATCCATTAATTTTTATTGTTTTACGCCGCCATAACGTAAATTTAGTTTGTAATGGTTGCAAATGATATAAAAATTTTATAAATTGCAACTTTTTCGTTTTTTTTACGTTAGGGGGATAGTAGGGGGTAATAGATTAAAGAACCCTTTCTCTTATATATTCTCTTTAGGAGTTCTATATACTCTATAGATATAGTAAGACTATATATTGTAAGAGTAATATATAACTTAGTAATATAGTAAGACTAATAATAAATAGTATGGATAAAAAGAAATGTATAATAGACAAGTATAGTACAGTATACTGTTTTAACGTATATGTAATACTTAATCCTGATAAGAGTATAGTAGACAAAAGGTTTGAATGGAGTGATGACCATACATCTATACTAGATGGTAAGTATGATGATTTTACAGCATATACAGTTACTGGGGCTACATGTAAAGACAATGAAGAAGACTGTATAGTAATAGTAATTAACAAAGTAAAAGATGAATTTGATAATATAAATACTATATCTCATGAGTCTTTACATGCTACAATGGATATACTTAAATCTTGCGGCGTTAAGTATAGTGATGATAGTTGTGAAGCTTACGCTTATTTGCAGGGGTATATAACGGAGTGTGTGTACAAAACATATAAGAAAGCATGAATTAGGCAGAGATGAGTTCCATACTATATTATGCAGACTTTTTGTCTCTACAATATTAGGATAAACCATGTACTGAGTAGTGTAAGTATTTCTTTATACATGGTATCCCTATGAATATAGCATACATAGTAGACCAAGAACCAACTTACGATATAAGCAATTAGTGGTTCTAGAAAAGCCTCAAAGAATATAGTATGCTTAAACATAAATTTGGTGATGACGGAGCATAGAGTTTCATTAAAAATCTATGTAATCTTGGTGTTTCTGGGTCAGTAAATGCTACATAGATGATGAAATATATACACCGATACGACGAAAAGCGTGAGAGGGATAAAGCTTTTAGGGCGTTTAAATACAATAGATCAAAGAAAAAATACACACATATAACAAAGAATGACGATGGTGAAATTATAGAGGAAGAGTGTTCAAAATACGTAGCCCATGCTGAGTAGAATGGCACAAGATGAAAGGTATCGTAAAGCAGCAGAAGTAATATCGAGGGCTGAAAAGAATGGTATGAGATTAGGGTTTTATGATAAACATGACGATGAATCCATCTGATTTAATTTTTATATTTTTAATTCTACCAGGTTCAGCTGTATTACTAGCCTGGGTATTATGTAATAGATATGGGAAAGATTAGTAAATATTGTAATTTGTACGATAAAAATGGTAAATTTTTACATAGGTCAGGTAAGTATACAACTAAAGAACTTAAGGAGCTATTAGATACGCTCCCTAAATATTCTAAAGAGTGGTCTTATGTCACAAACTTACTTATGCAATGTAAGGATGATTATAATGAAAATGAGTATGTAAAAGATACCTCAGAAGTCCATAAAACAACGAAAAATGAAGTTATAAACGCTTTAAATGATGTAGATGATGGCACAGAAGCAAAACAATAACGCAGGTAACGACGATGAGTTATTAAACGTACTAAAGCAATTTGGAGAAGTACATGTATTGTATGACCCAAGTGATCCAAAAGATAAGAATGCATCTGCTGATGAAGTAATTAATAGATTTAATAAACTTATTAATAAGAATAAAAATGGAAACCAGCCACATGGATCCAAAGTTCAGAGAAGCAATAGAAGATCTGTACAAAGAACTAGAAAATGTACCTGCCTCTGAATATATAAGACAAATATTAGAATTAGCATTTAAATTAGATAGAGATGGAGAGTTCTGGAAGTTCAAAGAAGTCTTCGGAGAAGGAGACGTCTACAGATTTAGTACAACTAATTAAGCAGCTTAAAGACTACATTATCATTGATAGAAAAGATTATGAAAAGCTTGTACAAGATAGCAGAATTAAAGATCTTGATAACAGTAGTAGTGTAATAGAGGCGTTACGTGCGCAAAATAAACTATTAGAACAAGAAATTGCTAGTCAAGCATCCTGGGTTAAATATTGGAAAGATAAGTATAAAGAATGCGCTGACGAGCTAAAAGAAAATGCAGAAAATGAGCCAAAAAATGTAAAATCTAAATGGTGGTCTTTCTAAAATGAAACAAGATAATATATATAACTACAAAGGGCATGATTACAAATACATTTGAGTAGGTAGGTTTAAAGATAGCACAGGACAGTGGATTGATGCAGTAATGTACGAAAGAGATAATCATATATACATGAGGGAGATACAAGATTTCTTTAGAAAGTTTAAGGAGATTAGCCGGGGCGAATAACCTCGGCTTTTTTATTTTTAAATTTTTATTTTATAATTTAAATGTGTTATGTGTGTATAAAGACGTGAAACAGTGATAATTGACTCCCCCGGCTCGCGTTTGAGATCTGACTACCCCCGGCATCTTAGTTGACATTGCTGATAGATTGTCAACCTTGATCGCGGGAACATAAAGAACAATTCTGTACTATTAGTAACAATAAAACATAATCAATATGGACTATTTCAATTTTATAGCTATTATGCTCTACGCTATCCAGCGTGATATGATCGGTTGTTCAGTTATTGATGTAATTAATTCAATTGATAACGAGCGCATGGAATTATCTCGCGTTGATTACCTTGGTGTCGTAGTTGAAGACGCGCTGAGAGATCACTACTTGTACGCCGTATCATTCGGTGTCTACAACAAGTATCTTGAAGATAAGCGATTCTATCAGGGACTATTGCCATTTTAATGGCGTAGTCTCTTTATTTTTACAACATGTTTAATCAATAAATATACAATTATGAAAAAGTTTTTAGTTATCAGAGTGTATAAGGTAGGAAACTCAGAAGTAGTAGCATCATTCGATTCTGTCGACGACGCTAAAACTTATGCAACATTGTCCGAAAAGAATAATGATGCACAAACTTATGTTGTCGCACAACTTGTATAACGCATTGGGGCAGGATTATCCTGCCCTTATGTCTATTATTTTTTGTCATGTTTAATCAATAAATATTTATAGTTATGAAAAAGGTTATCACTATCTCTATTGTGTGTGTTATCGTCGCATTTATTACTGGTGCGCAATTTGGTTATTATGGATGTGTATCTAAATACCGTGTAATCAAAGCAAATTATAACACAATTCCATACAAGATTGAGCTTATTAAGGCTCAGAAAGCTGCACTTGATGCAGCGGACCATGTAATGGATGAGAATGAATTGTTTGACAAAGATGGCAGTGATGCAATGGCTAACTACTTACACAAAGCAGCTATTGTAGACAGCTTGTACAACGTTGGAGACTAGGGCTTGCGCCTTAGTTCTCCTACTTGTTCTTTCCTTGCGGGAACATAAAGAACACCTCTAAATTAATAGCAGAGGAAGAAGAGAAAGATGTCTAGATGGGAAACAGTCTCAATACAATCATATTTATATGATTAGCAAGTTTCGCCAAGCCCTTTCTTCCTTAATATATAGCTTTTTAGCTATTATCTTCAAAACGAATTTATTCACCATTAAATATATTTAATTATGAGTTTGTATCGTTTATTTGACATGTCTGTGCTGCAGGCTAAGCCTCAGCCAGGACAAACAGAAGGTAATTTCTATGTAGCTTGTACTCTCGAGAACCAGGATTGTGTCTTTGAGGAAAATACTAACATTGTTATGTTTGGTGTTGACGGCTTAATTCGTGCTATTCGTCCATATTTGGATGCAGAACACGGAGGAACAGCTCAGACATCAAACGAAGATGGTATTCCAGACAAATACAAAACCATGCATGGAATATTTGTCACCCAAAAACTACAACATGGTATGAGTTATTTGCTGGACAACAACGGCAACCCACGTTTGGATAAGAATACAAACCAGCCAATTACAATGGATAGCGTTAATGTGTTCTGCATTCTAATAAACGAACAGCCTAAAGTTGACGGTACACCAAACTATGCTAAAAACTGGGACCCAATCTCAAGAGTACGCTCTATTGAACGTCAGTTCTTCAGACCTGTGAATAACACACCTGCTACACAAGCAGGTAATGCAGCTCCTCAGCCTGCACCACAGCCTGCACCTGACCCATTAGCAGCAGCTATAGCGGCTCCTACACAGCAGCCAACTCAGCCTAATGTGGCACAACCTCAGCAGCCGGCACCTCAACCAGCTCCTCAACCTAACGTTGCTCAGCCACAACCAAGCGCAGTAGCTCCAGGCAGTACAGCTCCAGCTTCCTTCTAGTCAGCTTGCATCGTAGCGTCCTCGTGGCGCTACCTTGCTTGCTTAAACAAATGTATCTCGCTTCGCTCAGTCATTAGCTTGGGGCAACCTTGCTTACGATTGAGAAAGGCGGGAAAGCATATGAAATTACAGATAGAACAGATAGAATAGATAATATAATTTAAAACATAATCAATATGAAAATCAAGAAAGAAATTACAGCTAACGTAAAGTTAAGCAGAGAAGAATTAAGCATGTGTATTGAACTTGCGGCAATAGTAGTAAAATCATGTGCAGATCAATGTATAAGAGATAGACCGCAAATAACAATCAATGAAAATAAAATTGAAAGATTTAGTACAATAGCTAGTAAAATTTATAGTCTACATCATCTTTTGGATGAACATTATAGTAAATTAAACATTTCAATTCAAGACAAATAAAGACAGAATATGAAAATAAATACAACTTTTATTGCGACTAAAAAAGAGGTGTTAGACCTATTAAAATTATTAGCAAAACTATCAAATTGTTATACACATGTCAATAAAGAATCCAAAGAGCTTGTATTATATACTGCGCTAAAATTAGAAGACAGAGACTTAGATAAAATGCTTAGTTTAAACAGACAACTAGCAGAATTAGATTCTAAAGACTTTGATAAAATATTAGATGCAAATAATATAGCCCTATTAAACAAATAAAGACAGCCAGGAGTCTATAAAATGTGAGCACTACGTATTACTGCGTAATACTCCGATTATCACTGATGAGACTGGACGAAACTACTCTTTGTTGCATCAGAGGGTAGTCTGATACCAACCGTGATTTTTAGTAATAAAGTATATTGGTTCGTGAGAATAGATATACTTGTAATGCAGCCGAGTGGCGGTCACAAGCCCGCAGATGATGAACGCGCTAATAGTGGTTGCAAAGCTATTAGAATGGCAGTTATCTGAATGCAGAGTGAACAATATTACTAGTAATGTAGAGAATTGAGGTAGACAGCCTACTTGCAAGAGGTGTATTAAATGGTTTCAATTCTCTATGACAGCTGGATAGACAGCATGTGGTTATTCTACACTTATATTAAGATAAGAGGGTAGACTATGTGCACGTAAAGTGAACGAGGCACTTGATAGAATTATAATCTATGACGGTTCGAGTCCAAATAACCACCAAATGTATTTTTCTTTATGTCTTAGGGTGTCATTAGTTATAAGTTGTTTGCTAATAACCTGATGTTCACAATACGCTGGTTCGTGAGAATAGGCGTATTTTATTTGTATATTAATCAATAATTATATAATTATGAACAAAATTAATAAAATTATGGATCAGCTTAATCTATTTATAATAGGAGCTGTAATTGGTTCTTGTGTTAGTTTATGCTTCGCTGTTAATCATTATAAAAAGACAAGTAGTAAAGCACAAGCTAAGATCGAAGCATATGAAGAGTACTATAGAAGTACAGAAACATTGCTTGACTCTCTTGATGGCACACATAATCTAGATTTAATGGATACTGACTTAGAAACAGATTATGGTACTGATTATCTTAAAGCAAAATCTATTGTTGATTCTTTAAATAATAAATAGTTATGAAATATGAAATCATCAACGACATCTGGTATTCATAGATTGAAATTAGGCCAGTTAATGACATTGGATAACCATGTTTATCAATGTGTAAAATACAAAGGAAATTTTGTTGCATGTGAAAAATGTGTTATTGCTGCTCATGACAATAATGAATTTTGGGCAGAATCGTATATAACATGTAAAAGGTGTCATGAGAATGGATATTTTAAACAAATAAAATGAAACATAAGGGTTGAGTTGCATCAACCCTAAGTGTTTAATGTAGCCAGCATTAGCTGAGAGTCCAAAGCCTCTATAAATACAGATGGAACACCAAGTATAAGTGGTAAGTCTTATACAAGTAAATAAATTCATTAATTATCAAAATTATGAGTAGTATTTTATTAAGCAAAATTGGGAATACGTACCCAAAAGTAAGAACGGAAGTTCATGCAACAGAAAACGAAACAAGTGTAGCAGTTCGTGTTATTCTTTCACCAAATCATGTTGATTTAGACTACCCTTCGTACATTGAGACTAAATGGAAAAAGCAAATTCCAGCACTTAAAGGAATCGGTGTACTGCATGACGACAAAACAAGTGAACAGCAAATATATGTCGCAATGCAAATCAATGGTAAGTACAACAGTGTAGACGACGTTAATTCTTTAGCAGAAATGGCAAAAGCTATTGCTGCTATCGCTGAAGAAAGACTCAGTGAGCCTGAAGTAATCAAAAACATTGGTGCGGATTGTAAGCCTTGGTTCGATGAAGAAGAAAAAAGTTGTGATAACGCATAACCAAGTCGTTCAACCACAATCAGCAAAAGGTAGAACTGATGCTGAATATGTAAACTACAAGGTTATAGCTAAAGAGGGAGGATCTACAATGATCCTCTCTTCAGGGTTAAGTAAAGTCAATGCCGTATCCCTATATAACAAACTTAACAGCTTTATTAACAATAAGCATAAGGATATTCCGGGGGCAGGTAAGACAAGTGTTAAATTTGTTATCATACATTAAAGTATAAAATGTCTATTAAATTGTATGAAGAGCCAGACAATCATGGATCTGGCTGGGTGATAGCGTTAGTTATAATAGTGCTAATGCTATTTGTTACTGCTAAGTGTCAAGCGGTAAACCCAACAAAAGTTGACACTATGTTATGTAAAGTAGAATGCATCAAGAAAATTGTTGAGAAATCATCAACGAATGGTAAATCTACTAAGTTTTACGCTGTATATAGTGATGAAAAAACAAAATTTTCAGAGATTATACCAATTTCTAAGAATGTAGTTGATTATATCAATATATGCAAGCAATACTCTATCAAGCCATATTTAGGAATAAAACTAAAAAATGGAACTATATCATCAATAGTACGTTATAAAATTAAATTCGTACCAAAATGAGTAAACTTGTAAAATTTGATGTAATACAATTAAGGGATGCTGAAAAAGATATTATTTACAACACAGAAAACAATATAACTATAACAGGATATGTTACATCAAAAATGGAAAAAGTTATATTAGCAGATGCGTTTGTAATAATAGCTGCAGCTAAAGGAATGATTGTTGGCTATAACAAAAAATACTTACAATGTGTAATAATGAAACAAGAAATAGCAAAAAGTATTAAAAAGGAGCCAATAATCCAAGTTACTATAAAAGAAGATGAATTTAATACTCTTATAAAAAGAGAAATGAATGGAGGTGTGTTTTATCATAAATTATCAAAAATGTTTGAGAAAATATATGAAAATACACCAATGTTTGTTGCGTTTATTCATCCAACAACAAGAGCAAAGATAATATTTAAACTATCTAAAGCTGAAAAAGTAATAAAGACTATTGGATACGAAAGTAACGACTCTTACCAAAAAATAAGAGTCGTTACACCAATGATTAAATTAATACTTGCAGATAGAATATTATGAACAAAAAACTTAGTCCTGGCAGAATCTACAACATAAAAGGAGTCATAGTTAGGGCTAAACGTCAATTCGGTAGTTGTAAAGGTTGTATATTTGATAATCCTTTTTCTTGTCCAAGAGTACAAGATTTAAAAAATTTCAAAGAACAACTGACATGCTCCGAAGATGGTATAATTTTTATTCGTCCTTAATATGGCAAAACGTAGAAAAAATGGGCAAATGTCCGACGAAGAGCTTGAAACAAGACGTTATCACAAAGATGTTAGAAAGCTCAAAAAAGTTTGTGAAGATAATAATATAATATTGTTATCTTATAAAGATGCTACAGATGACGATGTTTGCATATTATCAAACAACGAGTATGAGATTGGTGCTACAAAAGAGTATATAATCGAAGGATCAGAAAGCTATTTTGTGCATGAAAAAGATTTTAGTAAAACTCAACAATTATTTGACCATGAATAAAGCAGTAAGTATATTTGTAAGTATGCTATGTATTGTACTTACATCAGAGCCATTATTTGAAATAATTCAACGTGGTACAAATATAAGTAACTTAGCACTAGGCTTAATAGCAATGTGGCTAGTAATATTGTTAATTATAAGCTTATTGTTTTTATTAGCAATATGGGTTGATATAATTGAAAAGTAAAGTTGCATTTCAAGGGGACGCAATCAAGCGTCCCCAAGATTTATTACGTTAAAGGCGTACATAACAGTTCAAGTCTGTATAAAATCACTAATTGTGGGAGAGGAGGCGCGAATTGACTGGAATCGCGTGCAATAGCAGGTGGATATACGTAAACCAGGAGTATATAAGTATCCCACAATACGATACATTAGCTCAGTTGGCAGAGCAATAGATTTTTAATCTATGGGTCATGAGTTCGAGTCTCATATGTATCACAAAGATGATTCCGTGTATCTATAAATCCCGGATAATTAACATTTGTCAAATCTCTAAAATATTATCAAAATGAAGAGATTATTTAAGGTTGTAAGTGCATCCCTTATTGCACTTTTAGCTATTATGATTTTAGGATCATGTAGCGCTAAACAAACATTCAAAGATGAAATCTTAAAAGAAGATTCCATCATGGTTACAAAAATGATAGCAGAAGTTAACAATCCAACATTTGCAGATCTAAATGACGTGTTAACGTACTATCATGACGAAAAATTGTGGAAAGAGCAAGACTCCGTGTTTTTCTCTATACCACAAAAAGTGATTCCGGATATTATAAGCGTTTTACAAAAGAATCACGATCCAGTAACAAAGGTGAACATCGCTAATGAGTTCAAAAACAATAAACGAATTTACCTTAATTTGCCGGATAAGTCTGATATGTACGAAGCATTAACACCTCCAGACATTCCAAATGTAAAGACTGTCGATACTGTTATAAATGGAAAACATGTACAGATAACAGAGTCTGCGTCTCCTGATGTTAATGTTAAAATAACAAATACGGAGGACTAGTTATGAAAAAATATATCATGTTATCATACAATGGTGATGATATAACACCTGTAGTAATAGTATCTCTTGGAAATGTACTAAAAGAGTACGGCGTAACGACAGAAGAAGTACATGGAATTTGTATAGATGAAGCAGAAGTATGCTCTATACTAGCTAAAAATACGCAAGTACAAACTCCTGTAGAAATTTCTGTAGTTGAAAGTGCCTGTATATATGCACAACGTAGATTTGGAAAATACTTTGGACAAGGTTTAAAACTTACATTAGCTGTTGGGGAAGATGTAATAAATCACCCACAAGATAAAGCTTTAATTCAAGCAGTGAAAACCCTAAGTAATGGTATTAGCTCAAAAATGCGGGCACAATACGGCATTTCAACTGAGGATATCTCTGTATTCAAACAAATTAGTAAAAACATTCAAGATGTGTAGAACTGTACGAACCAAGAAAGTGTATCGTCCACGTCATGCAGAACGTAAAGCTAAAGCTTACAAGCGTGACAAGTTTAACAATCATTTAAATCCATTAGACTATGTTTGTGATTCCGATAATGAAGTCTAATAGCAAAAAGATCGTTTGCGTAGCCAAATATCCGACGGAGAAACAAGCTAGATATGCAAGATTTGCATTAATTAAAATTGCAAACTGTGCACACTTGGTGCCAGTAGATTCTGAAATTGATGAGAAAGGTGCAAAACTAGTAAAAAATCCAGATTGGAGTATTGGAGAAATACAAAACGTAAATTTGTAAAAGACAACAATGTTAATTATTTTATAAACAATTTAAATCAATTAAATTATGGCAAAGAAAGATGAAAAGAATGCTGCACAGCAGCAAAATGGTACAACTGTTGACAACGTAGTAGAACAGCTCAAGAAGAAAAATCTTGTAGTTGACGTAGCTGATAAGGCTGCAGAATCCATTAAGCAGGATGAAGAAAAACGTAAGATTGATGAGCTCAAATCTGTCATCAAGTGTGCCAATTATCTTCGTACTCGTGAGTTGCTTAACGTCCGAAAGGACCGTGCGAAGTCAAAAATTACTCTCGATATTCTGAAAAAGCGCCAAGAATTGTTGGCTCGTCTCGTTGGTAAGAACGATGATGGTACCGAGGTCGCAGAAGACCAACGAATTACGCCAAATCAATTCAAAGACCTTTCAAAGAAGATCGACGAAGATCAGCGTAAGCAAATGAACGATCTTAACACTGAGTTTGATGGGCACATCAACGAACTTCAGTCGGCGTACCCAGGTTACTGGTGTTATGAGCGTTATAGTTTCCGCGACTAGTATTCTTTCCAGGGCAAGTATCATCGTATCACGCCCAAGCTCCAAGAGATTACAGCGATGCACTAGTGAGTGGCAAGGACACTTAAAGAGTAAAAGAATGAATTGACATTCCTATCTAAGTATCTTAGTATCATGATAGGGAAAGAATGACGTGACCCTACACGTATAATTAGGGGCAGTAGATCAAAAAATATGACATGTGCGTATCTTCGTATCGGGGAGAATTACTTTAAGATAACTTCAATATTGTGAACCCTGCATGTAATATCAAAAATGCTGAACGCAGTCCTCTAAGTATCATAGTATCATGAGGGTCACTGTGTATTTTAAAACCATGATTTAATGCGTTCTAAGACATCATAAAAAGTAAATGGAGTAATTAACCACAAGCTATTTAAAAGTGCCTTAGAACGCAAATAAAGTGGTTTAAATCGAATGTTCTGACTGATCATTAGAGCATTTACAAAGAAAGTAAAGTGTGTATGAAATAATCTGCTTGGACAGCGGTTCAATTCCGCTCACGTCCACAAAATATTAAATAGGGCGTGTTTTGGTTTTGACAGGCGGAGGAGATAAATACATATAAACACTATACTAAATATAAAAGGCAATGTTAACAACATTGTAGATTATACTCACGTAGCGTAAGTAAAGTCTAGGTGTTTCCTACCAAAGTGGAGAGAGAAGAAAGGGCCCGTCGCCTTATGGTTTGGGGTAGTAGAGTTCGAGTCTCTACACTTCTCCAATTTAATTATGAAGGGATATAAAGCGATGATCCGGGACAGGTGTCCTTATGTCGTCAACATCGCTCTTAAATGGTGTACAGAATTTGGACGTATTGTAAATTTACAATGTGAACCAGAAAATAGAATAAAGTACAGAGTTAAAGAGAGGTGGATAGAAAGAGTATATAAAGAGAATGTAGCTATATATACTACAAAAGATGAAAAGAATTCGTCTGTAAGAAAAGCTCTTGGTATACATAAAGGAAAGCAAGAATTTAATTTTGCTAATTCTATAAATATGGAAAGTATTAATCCTAACCTAGAAAAAGGAGAATTAAACTTCTGGAAATGGGTACAAACATGGGTTATATGGTTTCAAAAGCATTATAAATACATAGAGTGTATTTATTCAATCTCTGGCGTCTTTGATGATAATTGCAAAAATTATATTCGCAGAAATGCAGACGTCGACGAATATTTGGATGGATTCATAAAATACATCGAAAGAACGTTCAATAACAAATAATTATCAATGGAGTATTTCCCTTTAAAATTAAAAGAACGCATTGAACTTTTAATGCGTAAGCAGCTACCAGATGCGACAATTGAAATTGTAATTAAACAGTTAAAACAACAATTTGAAAACAAATATTGTTATGAGCCGTATTTGGTATGTTGTGGTGACAATCTTGATGAAGATTGTTTGTATGAGTATTGTCGTAATCCAAGACTAAGAAATGTAGTAGATTGGGTTATGCATAATATAGTCTTTCAAAATATTGGATGGGAGACTATGGAAGTTAGAAAAAGAATAGTTGTATGTATGCTTAACAAAATTGAGATGAATACAGCCTCTGATAATCTTCGTATAATCATAACAGACAATGTAATCAAGAGTATAGGAAGTGTTTTTAGACAAAAAACACTAGACCTACCATTTTAAACAAAGCCTAGGATAAGAGAGATCTTTCCTAGGCTACTATTATGGAGTATCAACGTATCACTCAATCTGAAATTGAGACCATAAAAGAGGCGCAAAAGGGAAATGAACTTGCGTTTAATAAACTGTTTAACCGTTACAAAGAGTTCGTTGACAACGTACTCTTTAGTTACGTGAATGACATGGATGAAGCTAAAGACCTTACCAATGTGGTATTTCTAAAAGTTCATCAGAAACTCTCGACATTCACAGATTATTCGTCTTTTGGCGGATGGCTGAGAATTATAGCTAATAGAACAGCTATAGATTATTTACGTAAAATAAAAGAAAAATCAATGGAATTGGGAGAAGATACTGGCCGACTACCAGTTGAATTAACTAATTCTTCGGAAGAAGAAGATCTTGTCAATCTTCTTGAGTACGAATCTCTTCTTAAAGAGTTTAAAAAACTACCAGAGAAGACACAGAAAATTTTTAATTTGTTTTATGTAGAAGATCTTACAGTTGATGAAATTAGCAAAGTGCTGAAAATTCCTACAGGCACTATAAAAGCTGCGTTAAGTCGCACACGTAGGAAAATTAAAAACAATTTAAATGTTTAACAAATGACTTCACTTTTAATGATTCTCTCTTCTATTGCTTGCGCATTGGGTTTTGCTCGATACAATAAAAGCAATAAGTTGTTCTGGATCCTTCTTGTAAGCCTTTTAACAGGTTTTACTGGTTGTAAAATGATCAGTTCTGCCTTTACTGATCACAAAAGTGAAACTAGTATTGTTAAATCTACTTCTGCTCCCATGCTGGCACCAACGTGCTCATTTCAGGCTTTGGAACCCTCAGAGGGCGCTGGTACAATTGTTGAGACAAAACCAGTAGGTAAGGACACAGCAAAAGTAGATACAATTGCTAGTACTAACTTTGGTGAAGATGAGCATCTATCTGTGCTCACACAACCACCACAACTTGAAGGATTAAAAACGAATTTTATGTTCGACACAAGTTGAACTTATTTTAGTTGTCCAGGAAAGTATCAAACAATTTAAAACATTCTATTATGAAAAAGATATTTCATGTAGGAAACAAAAAAGGTCTACGCAAGCTTATTAAGCTTTTGGACCAACAAGGCGTGAAACATGACCTTACTATAAAAAGTAAGATTAATAAGCATTACGGAATTGAGTATGTTATAGAACACGGAAAGATTCAACTTATGTCTCACGCTAAAGTAATTGAGTTAATTAAAGCTGTTAAGAAAGCAGCATAGTAATAAACAATTTTAAAACATTATCAAAATGGCTAATAAAAATAAAGCGCAGGTTAAGCCTGCAAAGAATACACAAATAACTGAGTCACAGGCTAATCAGTCTACATTAGAAGCAATGATGAATACGACTCTTGGTAACAGCTCACTAGATCGTAATCATCAAGTAGATCTTGTAAAGATGATACATGAACGTTGTTTCCTTGATCCAAACGCAGCTGACCATACAGGTTTGTCTCAAGAAAGTATTGATAAGATGAATCATATCAATTTCCTTGGTATGGTTACAATTTACGCAAATGAGATTAACTCTGGTAATAGTGATTTCGCCATTATCTTGCGTAAGGCTGCGCTTCCTGAATTTAAGGAGGCTTGTGCAGAGCTTAATATTAAGCTTGATGAAACAAAGTTGCTTCCAGATAACAAGAGTACAGATGCTGGAAATATAAGCATTCCAGCAGTAGCTGTTGAGGTATCAGAGGAAACAAAGAAAAGCCTTACAAAAGACGCTGAAATCTTAAACAAAACAGCAGGAAAAACTTACGATCCTACAAAGATTAAAGATGAAGATGAGTTAAAAACGGTTCTTTCTAGTTTCTTAGCACTTAATAACGATTCCAAACTTATGGATAGCGTTAGCAAGTGTATATCTTTCTACAGCGCTTGGGCAAAAATTCAAGCAAATCGAAAGGTCAATTCTGCAGAGGAAACATTGAAGAACACAAAGGATAAGGATTATAAGGCAAGTGCAGAGAAATCTCTCGCTGATGCTAAGGCAGAACTTGAATCCATCAAGAATATGTCTAAGTCTGATATCTTTCGCAAAGTTGTTAAGATTACGGGTCGTGTCGGAACACTTGTATATGGCCTTGGGGCTCATCTCTTCAATGTTACCGCTGCCTCTGGATCTCCAGTATCTGCATTCTGTGAGCTTTATGCACACAGTACGGATAAGAAGACCGGAAAATGCAAGTACTCTGATGACGAAATTGCCAATGTGATCAAGTGTATCGTATCAATCGCTGCAGATGAAGTTCTTTCTAAAGGACGTGCATTGATTGATAATGAGAATAAACTTCCAGAGAAGGATCGTGTTAAGGCTCATATTGAGACTGGAGAAAAGAATATCAAGTATGCGGAACGTGTACTTGCATGTATTTCTAACGCTCCTTCTGACTTTGTATCGAACTTGAATGAAAACTTCAAGAATGGTGACAACTTCGCTAAGAAAACTGTAATTTCAATTAAACGTGCATTCTATCATGACGTTGTGCCAGAAATGATGGCAAAGGTTAAGATAGATTCGATGCTTGCTAATTGTACACAGTACGCTGGCGTGATTTCTAACTTGTTCCGTAATCCTTCAGATCCTATCGCCGGAGTTGCAAAAAGCAATATTATTGATCTTGAGTTTAAGACCGATGATGAAATTAAGGCAGAAAATGACGCTGCTGCAGTAGAGGAAAAGAAAGCTGCCGAGAAGAAGGCTAAGGAGGATGAAAAGAAAGCGATAAAGGGAAAAGCCAAGTCTAAGGTTGAAAAAAAATAATTCGGCCAATTAAGAAAGCTAGTTCACGACTAGTTGGTCGAGTAAAAAAAGCTTTAGATATAAAGTGGCAAAGTGAACAAACTAAGTAAACTATCAAAGTATGAAAAATTTAGTTACATCGTTGTTAGGTATAGCTTTTCTTATTGTTGGTACTAATATTGCCAGCATGGGAAAGGCTGACATTTCATCGAATCTGCAAACAGTAGCAGCATCTACTGTTCCGCAACCACAACTGAGCAATATGCTCAACAATAATGTTAAAAGTGCTAATCCTGATACAGTGCATGATACTATTAAAGTAAAAGTTCCTGTATCTTGTAATCATAAGCAACAGCCTATAAAGACTGTTGTTAAGAAAACTGTAATCAAGAAGACAGATACGTCGTATGTACCACTTCTGTGGATTGCAGAACCTGGAGAAAAGGCAGACTCCATTAATCACAACTATACCATTCGTAAGGGAGAGTTAAATGATTATAAACAAATCATCTCTAAGGTATGTAAGTAAACACAAGAACCCTATATACTTAACTTAGGTAAGCACTTATAATAGGTCCCATTAGCCTATGTGCAAATTAAATAACTTGATCCGAGAATATGTTAACTCTGTCTTGCAGAGCGAGATTACTCAAAAGGTAGGATGAAATGTATCAAACATTGAAACGTTAAGATACAAGTAGGAGAAGCGTTGTATCAACTCCTAAGATTACACAACTGGACTTATGAGAACCGTATTGGAGATAAGCAGGATGAGGTTGTGTAATCTAAAAACGCATAAGTCTCAAGAAGAGCATAATGAACCGTATCGGAATTACATATGATGATACTAAATATGTACGAACGTTACACGAGAAAAAACTATTTGTGTCCCCAGTAGGTGAACAGAATTGCATACATGGTATGGTGCATGGTGCTGGAAGAACCGAGGACTCCAAAGCAAATAGTAGTATCAATAAGCTGTAGGTAGTGTTTTTATCTGTCCAAGGATAATATAAAGGCCGAAGAAACAACATCAATACTGTGGGGATAATACCACACAGAGTAAACTAAATGAGTTTGCTGGCTATACCAAAACCTTACTGTTCGATTCAGTGCAACTCCGTTGAAGGGGTGCCAGGGATGGGGTAGAAGTGCCTGATTGTTGACCGCCAGGCTTTGCTCGTTCAAGCGGTATATAAAAGTAAAATGAGCACAAGGGTAGGGCAACCCCTTAATCGAAGCTTTATTATAAGTATCGTACGCGGATGAAGACCGCGGTGAAAGTCTATTTCAATATATATAGTAATAATGGTAAGCGATTACGAAATATATATTTCCCATAAGAACTAAATAACTTATGAGGCTATGATCGATGGTTCCGTTATAACCAAAGAAAATTGATGGAGAGCTATCCTAAAACAAGAAATGGCAAAAATATAAGGTTTAAGTTGATTCGAGATATGTCTAGCCAAGACCATTTGACCTCCACTTAATCCAGAAAGAAATTAAACTAATAATTTATTTATGTCTTATTATGCAATATTACATAGTCTCTACAGAGTAGTAAGCTGGTATATTATGTATGAGTTTAATATACATATTTAGATATAAATTATGAAAATTTAATGGTATTCAAAAATAACATGTATAATAAAAATTGATGTCACTCCATAGAGAAAATCGTATATTGTAGTTACGAGCTTGAGGTGGAGAAATCGAGTGCCAACCGATGTGCTAAACCATGCTAAAGTATATTGCGCAACAATATATGTAAACACAAAGGTTCAAAGCAATACAAGAAATTGATGGGCAGCTTATATCAACGTTGTAAAACAACTGGTGCATGTTATACATATATACTGTCTCTATATATGTATATCACGTTATAAGTGGGTGACAAGATGGAATGTATGGGTTGAATTCCCAATATTCGTGCACTATAAATAGGAGGTAGTAATACCGGTATAGAAAAATTACAAATATCAGCAAAGATATAAAAAGCCGTAAAGTCTGTGAAGGGTTTGATCCTGAGACATTCCGATAACCAACCACTGGATATATGCCAATAGCTAGTATCGCAGAGAGGAATCTTAGCTGACAGACGCTTCTATGTTAGCAGTGGAGGATATCCGCTTCAATAACAACCATGTAGTTTAATAATTCGGTATGGTATATAAGGGGAAATATGACCGAAATACTACATCTCTTTTTGTTGGATGTAATCTCTAATTTCTACGAACATTAGTCCGAAAGGAAATTTTGCCAACGAAGTTAGAGACATTATAGTTAGAAAAATCTATAAGCAGAAAAACTGCAAAATAAACATAGATATGACATTTGATTATGTCAAGACAGCATTCAAAGCTTTTGACGATGGGCCTGGATGAATCCAGTAAATGTTAATTGTATCATACGTATACAATTCCTGTTACAAGCTTACCTCCCTATTGTTGAGATAAGAAGAGTGTAACTAAGTCTCTATTAAAGCGTTTACAATAGTAAAACTGTCTTTATGAAAACAAAATAGCATCGAGTATCTTCGTATCAGCGTTGCTTTATTCAATAAACAACGGCAAAGGTATAGCCAAAGAATATACCATAGTTTAAAAATCATATCGTTAGTTAATCAATAACGATATCAAAAAGGATATGATTATGGCAGATATTAATATTAACATCGTGGAAAAAACAATTAAAGCAAATCGTACCCCACTGAGTATGATCGGTGGTAATCTTTTTGGTCAGGACGTATTTAGCCCTCAGACCAGAGTGTATAATCCTGATTACGAAAAGGTAATTGAACAGATTAAGCAAAGCGGTAATGCTGATCTTTGCCTCAACCGATCACCTCGTCGTTTCAACATTTTTGCTACTACTGTGTCAGACATGCGCATTAAAGAGAATATCGCTGGTGAAGTAGTTTGCAAGCTCAATCCTGATACAGACCAAGAGATTGAGATTCCTGCATCAACCCTTGAGTCTTTTGGAAAGACAACAGAGGAGGCAGTAAAGGAGGCTATTAAAAATCCTGAGAAGAAGATGGTATTCTCAGATCCTAAGAAGATGAACGTATATCTTAATGCACTTAACCGTGCAGAGATTGCTCGCCTTGATAAGATTATAGCTGAATGTGAGAAAGCTAAAGCTCAGCTTGTTTCAACAATTAGTCGTAACGAGCAGCAAGTAACTAGCTATTATGACGAGAAGTCTAATAGCAAGCCAAAGGCTGATGTATCTGTAAACGTTCATATGGAATCATAAGTCTATGGAGGCTATCTTGTCTGAAAAGAGCAAGAAGCTTGTAGGCATGTTGCTCTTAGAACCTCAGATAAAGGCAACTGTGTTCGAGAAACTCGATCATATTGATAAGTATAAAATGTACACCATAAAGGATAATGGGGACATCATTTTAGGTGAAACCAAAATCCAATGGTGGAACAACCTTATTGGTTGTCAGCGAACCATATCATTTATAGATTTTGCTCTAAAGGTATGGGAAGCACTAGTGAATCTTTCAACAGGTGTTAACCAAACAGCTATTATTGAAGGATTATCACGAGAAATCGTGATGAAAGCAGTTAAGGAAAAATCCTATGACTGGGTCGTAGAACGTCTAAACGATGTTGCTACCAAGGTTGCTCAGAAGTCAAAAATCGCAGATGGTATAGGAGCGGACCCCGAGGGGTCCCGGGTGCAAGGGCCAAGGCTTAATACCGAACACGATATTCCAGAGAATCTTGTTATCAATATCAATGGATGTAAAAAGAAAGTCCTAACATTTAGGGACTGTATAGGTGATCCTATTATTGAAGTCGAATATGGAATTATAGGAGCTAAACGAGTTAATCCATAAACAGAAGCATTCCTGCGGGAATGGTATAGGAATCGGTGCGCCGATAAATATGCATTCATGAATAGAAAAACTTGTTTACAAATATAAATACATACAAGATTCAATAAAGAATCATTTTTAAAGTGTATCTCTAAAACGTTTCCTGCGGGAAATAGGTAGTCTAGCCCCGAGGGGTTTAGCTACCAAGAGATCACTTTATCTATTTTTATATTAATTTATAACTATAGAACTAGGCAAGTGGCTGGATTCAAGTAATTGTTTAATTTTAATCAAACTATATGAATAAGAAATCAATTAAATTGAACTCAGCAAATATTATTACTATTCGTAAAAATCTTGATACAACTATTAATAAGTATTGGCGAATTATTCGAGCAGAGAATCTTATGGCTAAAAAAGCTGTTGCTGCAAAACAAGGTTCTGGCTTAGATCTCAAAAGTTTGTATAACCAAATTATGCAACTTAGTGAGAAACGTATCATGATTAAGGGTATTTTGATGGCTCTTAATACTGGTAGTACGACATTCTCTTATGAGAATTTTAAGAAGACAAATAATTATAGCATCTTTGCAGCTTGTGAGGCTAAAGAGGCAATTGCTCAACTTAAGATGATCAAGACACTTGATCCATCTACCAAAGCAAAAAAGGGTCTAAAATCAATGCCTAAACGAGAGATATTTTCATCGGCAAAGATTGCACAGCTAATTCATGATCATCAATTATTAGCAAATAAGTATGACGCCAACCTAGAGAAGTTTAACAATGAGACTTCTATAGAGATTACAGATATAGTTGCTGATAAGTTTGAGCAAGATTTAGCTGTATAAATATAATTAGTTCGAGACATATTGGGTCGCCGAAAGGAGTAAGATCGAGGCTTACACGAACTACAAAGGAACCCCTTGCCTTAAAATAACATTATTAACATTTAATTATCAAAATTATGAGTAAGAAGAATAAGAAGAACCTTAAGAAGGTTCAAGCTAAGATAGGAAATACACCAGCAAAGGCTGAGGCAGCTAAGAAGGAAGAGTCTAAGTCTGCTAATACAATCAAAAATATTGAAGCTCGTCGTAAAGCTGATGAAGAAAAAGCTAAACATAATACTGAGCTTAAAGCGGCTAAGAAAGAAGCCAAAAAGGCAAACGAAGAAAAGAAATACGCTGCTTCTAGGGCTCGTGTAGAGGCTCGTAATGCTCGCAAAAAGAGCATTATGGATAAATTAATTGACTCGAAGAAGATAAAGACTTCAGAGCCTACTAAAATAACTCTAGAGCAGCGTAATGAGCGTCAAGAGAACCGTCGTAAGACAGCAGAAGCTAGACATATAGCTTCGATTAAGCGTCGTTGTAAAAGAATGAGACTAGATGAGTCGACTACAAACAAAGTTGTAAGCGCTGCTAAAAAACAATGGGATTCAGCAACGAAATACAACGTTGTAATAGTTTACGATAAAATTCTTAAGAAACGTAAAGAAATAGAAAAAATTGTAAAAGATTGCAGCATTAAAACTGCATGCATTACAAACTCTACCGCATTTCTTAAAGACGTTCCTAAGAGCGCTATAGAAAAGCTTCGAGAATTAATAGGAAATGCTGTATTCTACCAATACCGTGCAGACGAAGTAAACCCATTTGAAGTAGCTGGAATAAGTATTAGTAAGCCAAAAATAAAAAAGCCTAAAAAAGGTGGCGCGCCTCATAGTGTAGAATGTTCTAAGATTCATAAAATTAATTTCTACAACCTCCGCCGCATTAAAAAGGCTATCAAAGAGGAAAAAGAGAAGAACACATATGAGTTCCGTCATGGTTCAAAGGCTGAGGGACGAAAAGCTCGTAGGATTCTCAGAAATACAGCTAAACCTGTAAATAAGAAACCTACACAAGTAAAAGAGATTAAGACAAAATCTAATAACAAAGCAGCTTAAAAATTGGAGGAATCGTTATGAATAATAATCAATATATTCAAGATTGCGTAGAAGATTATAGAGATATAAAAGAAGCGTGGTTGATAAATTTCAATAAACACCATGGTACAACTAGTAAGTTTTGTAAAGAGCATAATATTAAAGGCTTTAAACGTAAAAGACCTTGGTTTTTACTGCTCAAACGTGATTCAATCGCAATTGAATCTCGCATACAGAGTAAGAAAATTAACAGAACAGAGCTTATGGAGGGATACGTACAACACAAACTTGACAAATGGGAGCGAAAACACCCATGTCCAGTTAAAAAAGGCGATCTCTTCTATTCACAGCAATTCCCAATTTGGGAAGCTGAGAAAAATGCAGCGGAAGAACGTATTAGAGACTTGATCGTCGCTAAATATGACAAATTACAACTTGTTGGTAGATTTAAATCTTCCAATGAGTTATACAAAGAGCAAGAAATTGCTCAAATAAAAGATAATGGTGAAACTACAAAGTATGGAGGAGTAAATAATCTTCCAGAAAATAGTAAAGTAATGAAAATGGCTCGTAAAGAAACGAATAAGGTAAAAGCAAAACGTAAAAATCTTATTTGTACAAACCTTAAAGACCATCGAAAGAAACACGGACGTATACTATTGCCAAATTCAGATAAAAATATGAGAATAGCAGCATAGTAAAATGTTCGTAAAAAACTGACCACGACACCAGTGGTCACCCTAGTGTGCTCCGAAAGGATATGACTGAGAGGTGCAAACCCTCACTAGGGACTATGATAATAAAGGATAGACCAGTAGTTCTATATGACATAGAGGTTTTTCCAAATTGTTTTCATTGTACTTGTAAAGATTCAGAGAGTCATAAATTATATAAATTCGAGATATCTAACCGAAAAAATCAACTAGAAGAACTAGTTGACTTCTTTTACTATAAAAGAGTAGAACACATCATATGTGGATACAACAATAAGCATTATGATGATATAATAATAAATTACATGATACAATTTTGTGGTATTATGAAGCGGTTAGAGTATCTTCGTATTTGTAGTTCAATATATTATTTGAGTAGAGAAATTATAAGTGCAGAAAAAACAGAAAAAAACGACAGGATCAAAGAATATAAATATGCAAATAATTTTTATTCGTTTGATCTTATGACTATGCTATATAGTTCTAAGCAACAAAAAAGTCTAAAAGAAATTGAAATCTTATTAAATATGCCAAACGTTCAAGAGTTTGACGGTGATTTCAATTCTAGACTTACGGATTGCGAAATTGATGATATGATAGCATATAATGTTAACGATGTAGAAGCTACTGAAACTTTACTTAAAAAGGTAAAGAATGAAATAGACCTACGATTAACAGTAGAATCTGAATGGGGGTTTGATGCTCTTTCTATGAGCGGAGTACGGTTTGGAGAAGAGATATTGCTAAGAGAATATAAGAAATATAACAAATCATCAAAAGATGAACTCAAAGCGAATGCAAGAAAAATCGGAAAAATTAATTTAAAGGACATAATACTTCCATTTATACAATATTCTAATCCAAAGTTGAAAGAAGTCTTATTGGATGTAAAAAACGCTACATGTAATCCATGTAAGTCTGATAAGAAACAAGAAAACTACGAGAAGAAGTTTGTTCTCTCGAATATTTGCTATTCTATAGGTGAAGGTGGAATACATACCATAAATGAACCTAGGATCTACAAACCCAAAGATGGACAATTTATAGGGCATTCAGATGTAACTTCAATGTATCCGTCATTAGCGCTTATATACAAATGGTTGCCAGTCCACTTGGGAGAAGAATTTTGGAATGTGTACAAATCTTTATACAAGGAGAGGGTTACTGCCAAACATAGTGGAGAGAAATTGAAGTCTAAGGCGTTTAAACAGGCTCTCAATGCTCTTACAGGAAAGATGCAACAAGAAGGTAGCTGGGCATATGATCCACTAAACATATATAAAATACGTATAAACGGACAACTTATACTATTAATGCTAGTGGATAAGCTTCTGTCGTTAAATTGTGAGATTGTGCAAGTTAATACAGATGGTGTCGTTTATATTGCAGATATTTCTAATAGGGGATTAATAAATAATTCAATAAAAGAAATTGAACAATTAGCCAAGCTTTCCTTTGAATCCGATGACTATGAGTCGTTTTATCAGTACGACGTGAATAATTACTTTGGAATTCACAAAGGATATTCTCAATCTAGAAATCCGGAACTGATAGAAAAGAAAGGCAGGTTTATCACAGAAATAGGTTTTAATAATAGTATGACACCAGTTATTATACCGAAAGCTGTGATAAACTATTTTTTAACAAAAGAACCGATAGACAAATTTGTTAAGGAGGATAAAGATATCCGTAATTTCCTAATGTCTCAAAGCGTAAACAGGGAATTTAAAGTTGAATATGGAGGTAAACCTATTCAAAGGATTAACAGATACTACGCATCAAATAGCGGTTATTATCTAATGCGTGTTAAAGAGGATATATATGAACCACGTAAAGAAGTAAGAATAACAGATTACGGAGTTTGTATTGCAAACAAAATAGATAATACCAATACTGATGACAAGCAAATAAACTACCAATATTATATTAGTAAAGCTAGTAAAATTGTTAGCGAATTTGTAAATCGTCAATTAAAATTATTCGATGATTAATCGTTTATCTACGTATATAAGATGATTATTGAACTAAACACAAAACTCCTGGATATTCCAGGAATAAATTCAAATCAATTAATATTCCTAAGCTTGGTACTGGATAAGAATCAAAAAACTTATAATCAAGACGTCCGCAAAATTGTCAGCCTAATTAGCGACGAAGAAGTATCAAGTTTAATTTCTCAGGGACTTATTACCTCGATAGAGAAAGGTAAGTCAATTACGTATCATTCGACAGAAAAGCTTAATAATATAATCCGCCCAGAAAAGGATTATTTTGATCTGTTTTATGAGATGTACCCAGTATACGTTCTACGACCAGATGGTTCTAAAAATTATTTAAGAGCTAATGTAAATAAATGTAGACATTTGTTTAACGTTTATGTTGGACAAAGTGAAGCAATGGCTCAGCATCTTATTCAATGCCTTGACTTTGAAATGAAGAAAAAGACTAACGAAGGTAAACTGAGTTATATGAAAACGATGTGGAGATGGCTCGTAGACCATCAATGGGAAGAATCTGAGGAAGAAATGCAAGATAACTCTAAACAGGAGGAATTAACTTATGGAACAGAACTTATCTAATCTTATACGACCAATGTCTGTAGTAGCTCAAGAAGCTATTACATATATATCTGGTCGCAGAGATCACTCTATAGTATCTTTAAAGACTAGATGGAAAAAGTTTAATAAGCAGTGTATGGGAGGTATTGAACCAAATACCGTTTATACCATAGCTGGTATTTCGGGTAGCGGAAAATCGAGTTTTGCAAACGAGATTAGTACTGATATTATTGATTTGAATCAAGGAGAAGAAATAGTAATTCTGGTTTTCTCATTAGAGATGGTTGGATTTAGGCAAGTTGGAAGAACGCTTTCTAGTAAGCTTAGGAAAACAACTTCGACTTTGTATAGTTCTGAAAAGGACCTTGATGATGACACCTTCAGAAAAGTCATTCAAGTATCTAATCAACTAAAGGAGTATCCTATATGGTTTGTAGATAATCCTACAACTCCCAAGGAAGCAGAAGATATTATTAGATATTTCTATAATTCGTATGTAAAAGATACTAATAAGCATTTTGTAATCATGTATGATCATGCTTTATTAACAAAGCCAATTGGTTCTGTAATAGAAACAATGCAAGAACTTGAAAGGGTTTTTATTAGTGCGAAAAAGTATCCTATGACATCTATTCTACAATTAGCACAGATGAATAGAAATATTGAATCTCCAGAAAGAATTAATAATCCATTGTCGCATTATCCGATGAGGAGCGACATTTCATCTGCTGATGCATTATTTCAAGCAAGCGATTACGTAATAGTTATTCATAGACCAGAAATTCTTGGTATACAAGAATATGGTCCCAGTCATTTGCCGACTCAGAATAAAGTATATTTACATATGCTTAAGAATAGAGATGCAGGAAAGCCCTGTATACTTGAATTTCAGAATGATTTAGCGTATAACAACTTGATTGAATGCTAAAGTATTAAAATAGGCTGAATTATGACAACATTTGATATTAAGTTTAACAATACTACTAAGAACATTAATAATGGTAACATTTATTCAAAGATGCTTGATGATATTATTCTTGATACTGTAAAGAAAAACAATGATTATTTGTTTAAGTTGAAGAAGGATAAAGATGCAGATTTGATTGATGCAATGTTTGACAGTATTGATCACACTTATATTTGTAAGTCTCTGAAGGATAGTGATGTATTCACTAAGGCTTGCAAAATTCTTGCTGATTACAACAAGAAAAAGGCTGAGAATATCATATTAGGAAAGATATATCGTTTTTCTAATGGTACTCCAATTATATTTTATGATGATGAGATTCAAATTGGAACAGATATATACAGCTATACAGATTTCGGTAATTTTGACTTTATTTCAAGTTTAACACCTGAGAAGAAGAAAATTATCATTGATATTAACATTAAGCTTTAATTTAAAATAACTTAAGTATCATAGTATCATGAGTTTAACATTACCTACAAGTAAAATTCCTGCAGTTTCTGAAAATCCTAGATATCTAATTTTGTATGGTCTTCCAAAAGCTGGAAAAACATCTTGTCTTGCCCAGCTGGATAATAATCTTATCATAGACCTTGAAGGAGGCTCTGTCTTCGTTGATGCTATGGCCATCCAGTGTCGTACAATCAACGATTTAGGAGAAGCTGCAAGTGCCATTCGTGCCAAGAATAAAGAAGTAGGTCATAATTTCTATAGACATATCACTATTGATAATGCTACACGACTCGAAGATATCTGTATGAGCTATGCTTGTACACTCTATCGTCAAACTCCAATGGGCAAGAAATGGGAGGGTACAGATGTTACAACGCTGCCAAATGGAGCGGGGTACAAATATCTAAGAGATGCAGTAAAGAAGGTAATTGATATGTTCCGAGATTTGTGTGACGAATTTATTCTTGTTGGTCACGTTAAAGATACCATAACTGAAAAGGATGGTGTTGAAATATCTGCAAAAGAACTAGATTTAGTTGGAAAACTAAGTAAAATTGTATGTGGTTTAGCCGATGCGGTAGGATATGTATATCGTAAAGGTAATGAAACACATATATCTTTTAAAGGTGGAACGTCTGACACAATTATGGAAGCTCGTGCTAGACATATAGCAGGAAAAGATATAATTATTGCAGAAGGCAACGAAGATGGAACGATTACAACACATTGGGATAAAATATTTAAGTAAACTGTTATATAGATTCATTCGATCCACAGCATATTATGCCGAGAATAAAATGGATATATTAGCATTACGTATATTAAAATAAAGAAATTATGTTTAGTACAAAGACAGCCGTAACAAATAACGAAGAATTTTCTGGCAATTATATGCCAGTAGGTATTAACGAAAATGTAACTCTCAAGGAAGTGATATGCAGTGTATCACCACAAGGTTTTGATAAGCTTGAAATTACATTTGAGAACGAGCAAGGTCAAACTGCTACTATGACAGAGTGGAAGAATAATAAAGGTCAATATATTAAAACTGATGAAGATTTACAACGAGCAGATAATAATCAGTTTGGACGTATATGCCAGATTATTGATTGTTATTATCCACAACGTCCAGAAGCAGAACTGCAAACATTTAAAGAAATGATTAATTGGGTTAAGCAGATGCTTGATCCTATGATCGCTACTAAGAAGAAACTTCGTTTGAAAGTTAATTACGATAAGAAAGGTTACACTCGTGTAAGTTCTTATGGTATCTTCGTTGAAGATATGTCTAATAAAGATTCCCAGATTAAACTCTTTAAGAAAGATCTTATGGAGCGTCCAGTTGTAGCTGATGTAGAGCACAACGACCCGCTTAAGGTACCACCAACCATTACTCCGGAAACTGGGAATAATTCAGGTGTATCAGAGCTTCCGTTTTAAGGGAGAATATACATCTAAAGAGAAAGAAATACTACTTGATTGTATGAAATCCGGTAAATGGTTTTTATATCATTTACATAGCAGGAGTGTCAAACTGTATGACAAGTGGTTACGTCAGGGAGGGTAATACCGCCATAAACTGACGTTGGTGGAGCTAGGTAATTCAGTTACCCTTTGGAGGTGAAATGCCTCCAACAAGGCTAGTCAGGGTGTCGTGAGGCATAAGACAAGAATGGTTTTTATCTTTTGTTATTTTCGTACATTTTTCCCATTCTGCTAGGTTCGATTCCTAGCATAGCCACTGTTTTTGTTTATCATTTATATGTAGAAAACTCCGGTCCGTGAGGATAGGTCTCACTTAGTAACACGCTCTATTCACTTAGAGCAATCAGATTTCATGGTGAACCATACTTAAGTTGGATCTGGGATGTATAAATGAAGTCCCCGGCCTAGACAAGCCCGTAAACTGTCTGCCCGTTTGACCTGAGCATGTCATTAAACTGCTCTTTTATATGTGAGAGAAGTCTGAAAGTAACACTTGGCAGTTTTATACATTATATGTATACGAAGGTCCGACTCCTTCCTCTCACTCTAACTTATAAGTTATGTATAGTACTAAGACAGCAATAACAGTTTCGTTAAGAGACATATTGGACAAGTTGACTGATTTAGACATCTATACGTATTGTTTAGGGCAATTCAAAGTTGGAAAACTTATAAATAGCCCATTAAGATCTGGAGATAAGAATCCATCATTTGGAATATTCCAATCTAAAACAGGCGGATTGTTATGGAAAGATCTTGGAACTGGTGATTATGGAAACGCAATAAAGTTCCTAAAAGAATATAAAGGAATAACGACAAGAGAAGAATTAGAACGAGAATTATTGAGAATTGTACGCAGAATAAATCCTAATTTAACTGTTAGGACAAATACGTATGATAAACCGAAAGGAGAAACTGATATCGGGATAGTTCGACAACCGTTTACAGATGTAGATAAACAATACTGGAAACAGTTCGGTATTCATATAGATACATTGAAGAAATTCAATGTATTTAGCATTAAGTACTTTCTTTGTAATAGTATCGTCCGAAGTATCTATAAAGAAACTAGTCCTATGTATGCATATAAAGTGTATGATAAATTTAAAATTTATCGGCCGCTTGCCTCTAAGTATACTAAATGGCGTACCAATCTGACAAATAGGCATGTACAGGGATTAGCCGAATTACCTAAAGAGGGTGGCAATTTACTCATAATAACCAAATCATTGAAAGATGTTATGGTATGTTACGAAATGGGTTTTAATGCTATAGCTGCAGCCAGCGAAACAGTATTCATTCCTGATGATATACTTAAATCTTTACGTTCAAAATGGAAACATATTGTTATATTATACGATAGAGATATTACGGGTGTTCATAAGTCAAGGATGTATAGCAAACAGTACAAATTAGATGCATTTTTCATTAACAAGAAATTCAAAGCCAAAGATCTATCAGATGCTGTTCGTGACAACGGATTTAGCACCATGAAAGACTGGTTAACAAAAACGTTACAGAAATATGATTGATGTAGTAATAGGATGCCTGCTTGGTGTGCTGGGAGGTGCAGTAATGTCTCCTCTATTGCACAAGTGGTTGGCAAAGAAGCTGACTAAACGAATCTCCTTACAGAAGGGTGGATTCTTGCGTATTTATTTGCCAAACAAAATGCATATGACTATCTGGGATAGTTATAGTGATGAAGGTAATATATGCGCATGTGTTCATCATGGTGATTCTACTAAAGTAACAGATGGTGATATTGTCTATTTTGAAGGAAATATTGTCTCTAAGATAAGGGGTAAGAAGTTTTCTTATGATAGGCAAGAGTGGTAAAAGTAAGGTAAGGAATGCGACAGCAGTCGATAAGTATGGTATCCATTTTAGGAGCAAGCTCGAATGCTATACTTATGAAGCTTTTATGAAAGCAGGAATACCTGTTAAATATGAGCCAAAGCATTTTACTTTATTAAACAAATTCGAGCTATTTGGAGAAAAAATAAGACCAATTACATATCTACCTGATTTTATTGGCAAATACAAAAGTCAATCGTTCGTAGTAGAATGCAAAGGTCTTATTGGAGACTCCTTTCCACTTCGGTGGAAACTCTTTAAATATTATCTCAAACGACACAGAAGTAAAATGAAGTGTTATCTTGTTAGAAACCACAAACAAGTAGATGAGATGATTGAAGAGATTAAAGCCAATATTTGAGTATTTTAATATCAGTAAATATGGAAAAGAAATTTTTGAAAGTAGGTAAGAGTGTAAGTTTTAAGTTTAATACAGAAGGTCTTGAGTGTAATTTAACCCCAGGAGTGGTTTACAATATTAAAGTAGATCGTTATACAGATCAAATTACACTTGAGGAAACAGAAGCTCTTTCTTTACCTTCTAAGGTATATTGTACAGATCGTGACAATAGATTCGTAAACAAGGTTATTAATAGCTATAATTTAGCTGATAGTGGCTTTACTGGTGTAATGCTTGCAGGATTAAAAGGTTCTGGCAAGACAGTTATGATGAAAGTTATAGCCAATAAGAGCGGTCTTCCAATTATTAACATTGACAAGAATATTCGTCCTTGGATTCTTAAGAATCTTGTAGAAAAACTTGGTGATACAAGTGTATGCTTTTTATTTGATGAACTTGATAAACTCCTTGATGATTATGATGATTCTGCGCTATTACAGATACTTGATGGTACAGATACAAAAGGAAAACATATGATTTTGTTTACCTGTAATGATACAGACGAAATATCTGAATATCTGATTGACCGTTGCTCTCGTATCCGTTATTGGCGTGAGTTTGAAGAAATGTCTCCATCATTGATTATGGAGGTGTTAGAAGATCGTTTAGATAATAAAAATGAAGCAAAGTTCTTGACAGATTTTATAAAGGATAATTTTCAGGTATGCAGTTTTGATAATATTATTTCTTTTGTAAAAGAAGCTAATGATTATCCAAATGTTACATTTGAAGAGTTGTTTGAGGATATGAATCTCTCTCCAAAAGAAGGTGTAATTAAACCTCATATACGTCCAAATAATAAACAAAAGAACTTAAAGCTAAAGAGTATTAATCAATGTTATGATTGTGGCTGCTAATGGATTGTCCGGAATATAAAATACCTAAATATGAAATTCCATACTACGAAGATAATACACGTATAAGTAATAGTGCTATAGGCTGGTTTCTAAATAAGGGTCCAGCCTATTTTCGTAGGATGCTAGATGGTAAAGAAAAAGGATTAGATCTTCCTCAACTACGTAAAGGAACTATGATACACGAGTTTCTTCTTCAACCAGACAAATTCTGGGACGATTACGTAGTATTTAACGGAGAAAAACCCAAAAGCATACAAGCGCAAAAATTCTGCGAAAACTTAATAAATACCGTCGAAATAGAGCTAAATAAACAGCTCTCAGAAGCTTATCGTAAGTCTTATAGTATAGTTGGTAAAAGTGAAGATAAAATCCTCTCAGAAGCGCTTAAAATAAGCACAGAATACAAAGATTATATTGAAGCTTTAAAAACTAACAAAATACTTATATCCTGGCATGATTTAGATCAGCTTAACGCTATTTTGGATAATATTAAAAATCATAAATTAGCTAATAAACTTCTTATTTCAGCAGGAGAATATGTCGGCAAACATACATATCATGAATTCCAAATAAATTGGGAGATGTATGTAGATGATAATAAATATATTCCGTGTAAATCGTTATTGGATAGCTGCACATTTGATTGGGGTAATAAAGAATGCATAATTATGGATATAAAAACTACTGGCAAATTATGGCATTTTGAAGACAGTATGAATGAATTTGATTACTGCCGGCAACTACATTTCTATGAATACGCAGTAGAATGGTATCTTAAAAATATTCTAAACGAAAATCCAATTGAATGGAAATTTACATGTTACATAATAGCTATTGACACAACAGGTAGTAATGAAATAAGAGTATTCAAGCTAGAATATAGCCAACTTGCTAAAAGTTCTTTTGATATACATTTAGCATGTAATAATATATATTGGCATATGGCTAATAATAAGTGGGATCATAGTAGAGAATACTATGACGGAGATGGTAGCGAAGACTTAAACCTATGACAGATTTCGACAAAGTAGTAATTCCACTACTTGACAGTAATATACTGCCATCAGATATTGATGAGCAGTTTGTTGGATGTTTTACAGAAGATTTAGACCATCCAACAGATATGCCAGTTATTTATATGTTATTTAAATGTGATAAAGTTACACAAAATTCTATTAATCGTATCAATCATATCGAGAAATGTAAAAATTTACATACTACTAGATACAAAATGATCGATAATGTAAATTGCGTAGCTTATGGATTTATTCTAACGGGAAAATATAAAAGTCTTATTACAGGAAATTGTAATTTAGACTTGAAAGATTGCTTAAAAATAGCATCTTTTTGGGGATATAATGATAATATTGTAAACGTTATCAATCATATGCCTTGTATATTAATGGTGAATAAAGAAATGCCGTTAGAAGATTTCCAATATACAATTGATGATATATTTACTGGTAAAACAAAAGAAGGGGAAGGATTGCAATTTAGCAGTCCCTCCCCTTTTATTTTTTTTAAAAGTACTTGTCGATAATTCAATGAATTTCAGATAGAGTCATTATGGATTAAAACTTCCTCCAGCATCAAATGAGCCTCCACCAAAATCTTGGTTCGGATCAAACTATCCACTTCCTAATGAATTATCTGTATTATTATAATCATCTGGCATAACTGGTTCTCCAGACGAATTACCTGTAGAATCATTTCCAAATAGATGCAGATACCAATATTTATTTCTATAGTAGTTTTGTTTAGCTCGCAGTGTATTGTAATTCATATCTTCATATAGATTACTAAATGGAACCATTTTCATAACATCACGGAACCATCTGCTAGACCCTTTATACGCGCCAGACTTTACTGTATCTGTTGGATTATGTCCAGTTAACCCCATAGCATCAAGTATGTATGTAAAACCTGTACCAAAATCATTCCATACAGACTGTAATGTTGTAATAGATCCGATGAAATCCATAACTGTAGTAGGATCAAGATTTGTTCCTCTAGCTTCTGCAAGACGAAGTGATATTAAATATAAATATTGTATCCACCAAGATTTATCGTCATCAGCTTTCATTTTTAAGAATACAGAAGCTAACGTTACTGCCGCACAAATAGCTACATCTGCAGAAACAGCTTTGACTCCTTCTATTTCAAGCTATGTTATACCTTTTAACTTTTCTCTTTTATCAGAATATTCTTGCTTTTTTGCTGGATCATGAGATAAAAATGAACGTATGCCATATATCCAATTAGTTATATATCTTCTAGACAAATTTGCTATAGATGTATAATGACCTCGTTCTATTTCTCCAGTTTCATAGTTGTAATAACCATAACTTTGAGCCTCTTCTGTTGTTTTTGGATTTTTTACAGGGACTCCGTTTTCATCCAGCTCCTTTACAATGTAATCATTTGCATTCTACATTCTTTCGTATACGTTGCCAACAATGAAATTACGCATCATAAACATCATAGCTGTATACAAATTCTATCTAGCTTTAGACACTTCTGTAGCAGGCATAACTCCGTTATAGTAAGCAGATCTCTAAATAATTTTATTTCTTACATTCTTTGCTATCTTGCTATTCAAATATTTCTAGAATGCCTAATTAACAGTTGGAAGATAATCTCCTGGATGCCAATCGTATGCATCATACAAAGTTATGTGCAAACCAGAATATACTGATTTGGCCTACTTCTTTGTATATCCGGCATCAGTAAACGCTTTTATAAGCTAATTACGAGTATAAAATCCAGGTTTAACACCAGCATATGATGTATCTTCAAAAAGCCTTGTATGATGATAGAAAGATAACATAACAATAGAATTATTCATATAGTCACCTAACGTATAACCTCCCATCATTAAATATTTAAGACAAAATCTTCTGAACCACCCTTTGTGTAAACCTTCAAATATTTCAGAGTTGTTCTTACTTATCTAGTTCATCTACATCAAAGCTCCCTCTTTAGTTGTAGCCTACGCTTTACCTAATCCTCTAAAATTGTTTAATATAGTTCTAGGATTAAGGAGTTTACCAATAGCCCACCTAAAGTCTTTCATTGTAAGATATTTGCCTACAAGAGAATCTTTAAATATCTACATATTTGCATCCATTGCACCAACAGCCATAGAAGCGGTATTAAGACCAAGCATATGTATAGACCCGTACCTCTTTGCTCTTGATATCAAAACTCTAGCAGCATCTCCTTTCTCGTTATTTTTAGTAAGACCAGATACAACATTTTTGCCGTAGAACTAAGTTTCAAGAAGTGTATTTATTGCTTCTTCGCTTCGTTGACTGCTATATTTATCCATCTTTCTAAAATGCTTATAAGCATTTCCTGATCTAGAACTTTTATATTTATCTTCTCTATATTCTGGATTAAGCTATTTTTGTATAGCAAGTATCTCTGGTAAAAGTTCCATTTTACCCTCATAGTTCTTAGCCATGTCTACAAATTGTATAACATTGCTACATATAGACGAACTTATGTATTCTGGATGATCTAATCGCTTGACAAACCTAATAGGAACCGTGCTTTCGTCTTCACCGCTAGGAGTTATCCTTGGTTTTGATCCCTTTACCTCAAGATCTGTATCACTAGGCATTATGCTAACCATAGATTTACCAAGATATCCAAATGTGTCTTTTGCTGAATTTGGGCCTCTAAACACTCTTGAAAGAAGCATAGCTGTAGTGCCTTCTATCTAAGGAAGTGAGTTATTATATCCTGACTTAATAGCTGGAATCTTGCTATACATTTCTTTCATAGTATTTACAAGCATATCATACAAAGCACGAATGTCTGAATTTCCGTTTATCTCCTAATCAAAATATTTGTCTTTATATTTATCTGTAAGCTAATATCCTGGATCTTTTCTTTGAAAATTATATCTATCATCATATATTTTACTTTGCGACGCATTACTTCTTTTAGAAAATCTTCCAGTAGGTTTTAATATAATAGAATTATAAGTCTAACCATTGTATATAAAAGTGCTAGCCTTTGGAGTTATTTCATAAAAGCAATCAAGTGGCTATGGACCTTTCTTTGTATTCTTAAAGAAGAATCTATTATCTATAAGAAATCTAAGATCGGTATCAGATAGAGTTGTGATATCCTGCCCAAAAAACTGATTAAGTTCCCCATTTTTAGCTCTATCTAAATATTTATCTCTGAAAAAATCAAGCTTACTTTTATTTAAGCCAGGCTACATAGCAAGTTTGTATGTAAAATACTTTCTAAAATTAGATTTAACTCCAGATTTACCAGAGTCTTCTATGTCTTGCTCTATCTACTACATATTTGCAAAGAATGCTTCAGAATCATGTGGTAGTCTAGAAAAATCTTTAGAAATACTTCTGTTATCTTTTGTTAAAGTAAGAAGACCACTCTGCAAATATTTTAGTATTGGATCATTATACTGCGACCCACTCATTCCTGCTAGCTTATATAATAATGGGTTTATAGATACAGTGGAATTTAATCTTATAAATTGATCTCTCTTTACTGGATCTGTAATAGCATTGAGCTCTTGAATAAACGCAGCGTTATCCTAGTCATAATTTGTCTGATCAGACACCCATTGATTGAATGATCTTAGCTCTATAGCCATTCTATATTTATCATCTTCCTTCTTCTCTCCGTTAGGATAAAATGGGTTAGATAGCTACTCGGCCTCATCTTTTGCAAGTAAATAAGCTTTCTGCTGTTCTGGTGAAAGATCTTCATAATGTACAGTGCCATCTTTTCTTGTAGCTTGCTTAGCATAATATCTTAGATCTTCGTCTATTCTCTACTTTTCTCTAATCGTATCAGGAGACAACCCATGACCATGAGGATTTGCTGGTATTGGGTCAATCTTCGTTTTTGGTTCATATATTGGTACAGAACGCATTTCTTGATAATATTTTCTGGTATATTGTTTTATTCTTCTACCATCATCAAATGCGTCCATCTCGTCAAGATAGTCATAATACTTTGGGCGCTTCCATCCAGACGGTGTATATTGCCACTTTTCATCATATACACTACATCCTGTTTGTTTATCAATCAACTCGCCTGTATCTCCATCCTATTCGTATCCATACTTTTCCATAAGACGCTCTTGTTCTTTGCGCCTATCCTATTCGTACTAACCTTGATTGTACTCGGTTCTAAAATTACCAGTAGCCTTACCATCTTTATCAAACTCCATTAAAACCATTTCTGGATTTCCTGGCACAAATTTACTCATGGTTTTCCACGCTTTTCTCCTAAGAGCGTCTATTTGATGACCAATTTTATTTACGTATACCTGTCTATCATAGTCGATATCATTAACTTTGTTATAGAGTATTCTAAGTATTGGAGAACTAGATCTACCGTACATGCCAGCCCACATTTCAAGCCAGTTTATATCACCATACATAGCCTGTCTTAAAAGCCAATCTTCTGCAACAATCTTTGCATTATCTATGTTACCAAGCTTCATATTATCATCTATGTATTGATCAACTATATCTGTAGTCAATGTGTGCAAGGCGTTTCTATATAATACTGAAATATCCTACATAGATGCATTTATCTAATCTATATGAGTCTTTAATATAGAAGGAAAATTACCAAACACTTTAGCAGAGTTTATCTGGTTTAAAATCTCCTTAAAGAATCCTATAGAATTTCTATCTATATCTATAAGCTGTTGTGCTGTAATGCCTTTAAAATTGTTCTTTCTAGCATTCTCTAAGAATTTGTATATAGATCCATCGGTTATATTACCATTCTAGTCCATAAAACCAATACGGTCTACAACGTAATTTACAAATGTACATATAGCATCATCGTCAGACTATCTTTGCATCTTCTACATTGTCTAGAATAGTTTATCCTAAATCTTTATCTAAGAAGGAGTTTTTGATACAATGTGATCATATGTATCAAATAAGTCTTGTAATCTCTATATAGCCTCATCCTTACTAAGAGTGTTGTCAGCCATTAGCTAGAATTTAGCTTTATTTTCAAGCCTTACTTTGTTAAATTCTGATGATACTTTAACTTGATTTATATCTAGATTAAGTAAAAATGATTGTGCTAAATACTCATGCAGCATTTCTTTATTAGAATCATCTATCACGAGATCTTTAAAAGCTTCTCTGACCTACGAGTTAAACTATTCCCATATATCAGACGCTTTTGTACGTTCTGCTATATCGTTAGCCCTACTAACAAGTATATCTACAAGCTTTTCTTCAGCCTATGTTACATTTTTTATCTTATACTGTTCCATAATGTCAGATAGAGCTTTTTGCACCATCTAAGATTTTTGAAACATATCAAGATAATGATGACAAATCTCGTGAGACTCAGTGTTAAGTTTTGCAGAGCTTCTACCAAATGCTACCTTAATAACGTTACCTATAGCACTAAGCTTATTAGATATATACTAACCAGAAGCTTTTGTAATATCTTTTAACGATGTGCCACGTATGTAATCTACAAACTATATCTACAAATCTTTAGACGACAAGAGAATATTACCTTCTTTGTCAACAGATTTTGTAAGACCAAATGATTTCTCCAATCTATCTGCCAAAGTAGTGTGCAAACGTTCGTATTCTGCCTAATTCCAGGCCTCTCTAGCCTCTCTAACAGTCTTACCTTCATACTACTAAGCAAGGATGAAATTATCCTTTCTAGAGCCATAATTTTGAGCCATAGAGCTAAATGGTTTAGCGTCAAACTACAATACTCCATTATAGTTATCTAAGTCATCTATTGTAGGTTCTACTCTATCTTGCGTCCAGTCATAGTGATCTTCTATAAACTTAGATGTAAATATAGTAGCCTTCTCCAATATAGCTTTTTCTTTACTACCTCCATTACGCTGTAATAAATCCTTATACAGTGCGGAGTCTTTACCATTTAAATCCTTATCTAAAGGATATCCGTTGTTCTATGATAAAGCATAATAGGCAGCCTATCGGCTACCTAAAATACCTTCATATTCATTTAACAACGCTTCGTTTTCTTTATTTCTTAACAAACACGTCATAATAATTATTTATTACAGTCGTCCTATCTTCTCTTTCCGAGTTCTTTAAGGTCGTCTTTTATTTCTTGCTCATTCTTTACTTTATAATCGTCTTTAGAGAACGTCTTCTAATATACAGCTTTTATTGCATTTGCAGCTTTTAGAGCTTTATCATATCCTACATAACCTTCTCTATCAACCCACTAGCCATTCTTATTAACTTTATAATTTTGAATATTTCTAGTTCCAACTCCAGCAAATGATTTTGTTAGCATAGGAGTGTCCTCAACTTCAAATTTGCCGGTAGATTGATTATATTTATACCAGCTTTCAGTATTAAGATCATACACATGTACAGGCTTTCCTTGTTTTATACCAACTTGTACGGCCATATTGGTTCCACCTTCTACCGCATTTAAAGAACTAGTTATATTTGCTACAGCGAAAACACCATCAGATTTATCTACCTAATAAAAATCTCTAGCAAGTAGCTCTCCAGCAAGAGTCATAGGTAATTCTCTCCCAGTTAACTATTTTATCTATTCTCTTGCATAGTTAGATTGTTCGTGAGTAATTGGAATAGGCTTAACATTTCTATCTCTAAGCGTCTTAGGCATACTTTGATTATCAATAGGCTTAAAATGATTTATTTTTGTTAGCCCAAATTGTCTACCTATAACATCCCAATATGTATCGCCACCATAAGCTCCGCCAGAGTTCATTGTATAATCCTGTGGATTATTCTACTATTTGTTGTACAAAGATACTGTTTTCTAAGCCTATTCAGACGCAACATTGTGAGTATTATTATGCTACGTGCTTACATACTTAGCCAAATCAACAGTCTTATCATACAAATATTTAAACAATTTAGGTGTACGTTGTTCTGTAATCTGCGAAATCTTGCCATTAGATAGACCAGTAGAAGGCAAATATATCTTTCTGTACTTTCCTGTATCCCATTCGTCTTTAATAGCCTAGAATTCAGCATCTATAACATTCTTGAACTCTTCTATGTTTAAATCGTTCCAGTTGCCGTTATCAATAATACCATTAGAGGTTTTGGATTGATTTCTAGTAGATACGGATAACATATTACTAGAATTAACATTCTCATAATCTGCATTTGTTATATACAATATGTCAGGATTACCGTCAACCTCTTGTTTAGTCCAGTTTCCTGGATGATATTCAATCTTTTTCTCAGTCTGTTTAGGAAGAGAAGGATTCTCTATATCTCCTGTATAAGGATTAGATACAGGCACACTAGATATAACAATGGCTGTCTTTCTAGGTCTAGTTAACGCTGTATATATAAGTTCTGACTTTTCTTGATTTGATGTAGCTGATGTACCCATAATATCCTTTTCGTCTACCACAACGATGTCGTATGTAGAACCCTAAGATTTATGAGCTGTAATAGCGTATCCAAAATCAATATCAGCATAACGACCTTTGTACTCCCAGAATTCCTACCAAGCTTGCCTCTTCAATATTCTGTTGGTCTACATTTTAGCCTTAGAAGCAAGTTCTTGTAGTTTTTTATTATACATGTCAATATCGTTCCTAGAAACAACTTGTATAACACAATCTTTCTACTCATTACCAGTTCTTGTATAAGCTACACCGTTTGTTTCGAGATATAATGTATGTACACCAAACTCGTCAACATCTGTATCCTAAATACCTTTTATCTGTATCTCGGACGAATTCTCCATAGTAGCCTTAACTTCTGGTAAATCGTAAGGAGCATTAAGAATAAGCATATCACCTTTAGAATAGTCAGAACCTTTACCAAATAAAGCTTCGTGGATTTTCTTGTTTAATTCTGTCTTTTCGTTTACGTGATACGTTACAATCTTTACGTGGTTTGTAAGCCCTTTTTCAACAGCGTTCTTTACAGCTTTAATTACAGAATTTAAAACCTCGCCTTCGCTATTAGAGAACAGCAAAGAGCCTTTATCTGTTATCTAGTTATTTCTAACGATATGCTAAGTAGGGTTAAGTTCTGGATTTTCTTTTTGAGAGTTTTCCCAGAAATAATCGGCGTACGGTAATATAGGGTTAGCTTCGCCTTGTCTTACTCTAGTAATAAGCTTTGATTTGTGCTTACTATTAAATATGTCGGACTTCTTATTTAGAAGATCTTTGTGAGTTCTATAAAATTCACTCTAATCGTCTCTAATTGGTTGTATTTGACCTATATCGCCTAGAAATAACATCTAGAACGGTCTAGAAAGAGCAGAGTTTATGTCAATAATCTTCTTAAGGACATCTTCTGTTATCATTGAGGCTTCATCTATAACAAGTAATGCTGGAGGATTATCTAACAAAGGTATCTTTTCGCCAACCTAGAATTTAGTTGTCTACGTATTATTATCATTGATACCCTTCATGCCAAGCAAACCTGCTATACTGAAGAATTTCTTTCCTCTTGTGTCTTCTCCAAAACTATTCTTTATAACACCCTTAGCTTTGTGCGATACAGCTGCAACATATATCTACTCATCATTGAATTCTTTAAGAATTTCTTTAGCTATAGTAGTTTTACCTGTACCAGCCTTACCTTCGATTACATAATACTATGTTGGATCTGTATTAGTTTTTAAGAAAGATACTGCATTTATGATAGCACTCTATTGTTCTTTATTATAAGTAATGCCACCAGACTTACCAGTAGAGCTAATTGTTGTTACACCAGTGTTTCTTACAGGAGATTCGGTCTTTGTTTCTTTTGATTCAAGTTTCTTTGCTTCAATATAGAACTTCTATTTGACTTCTTCGATAAGTTTAGCATATTGAACATCATTTTCTTGATAGCCAATATAATTCATACCAAAATTAAAATCGCTATTACCAAACTCAAAGATATCATTACCTTTAAAATGCAAACCCCTCTTCTTACATAATGCATATATTGGGACTTCAGTCAATCTTGTACTATTAGTATCTTTGTCTTTAACCCCATCAAACTTACTAACGCCAACCAATCTATAAAGAGCTCTATTTGAGTTATTATTGTCCTTTGTAGCCAACTCGTCTTTTACAGTAATATATCTAGGATATTCACCATTATCAAGTCTATTAATAGTTGTAACCCATTCACCTTTACCATTCTATGTATAACCACACAATGCAAATGGTTTCATTAATTGAGGATCATATATACCGGAATCTGTAAAATTTCTTTGGTTTTTGCGAATATAATCATACTAAGGAACAAAGTCTGTATCGTTCCAGTTATTTCTAAGTATATCATCTATGATAGCATTTCTTACGTCGCTTTCGAGATTAGTATTAAACTTATTTAACCAAAATTCTACGTGTCCAATAAATCCACTATTTAATTTCCATGAGTTAGGAACATACTTAAAGAATCTGTTAAATCCAGATTTTTCGCCAGATGTAAGCCAAGCATAAACAACGAGATCTCTAGCAAAATCTTTAAGCTCTTGATCGTTAGGATAATCTAATAATTCATCCCATGCATCAGTAAGATCATCTTGATTAAATGAAGATTCAGAGATACTATGGAATGTACTAACAAACTTAGGAGCCGGATAAATCTAACCATTATTTCCAATAGTTGTTTCATCTTTAACTTGATCTGACTCAACAAGAGATGTAAGTAACTTGTTATTTCTAAGATAGAACAACTTATCGTCAGGGTTATTTATTCTGCGCTTTATATTTGCAAGTCTATCAGCTATTGTATTATTTCCAAAGAACAGTCTATTTACATCAATATTATTATCTCTAGCGTAAGCTCTGATAAATAAAGATTTAATACATTGAGATATGTTTCTATCAAGTTTATTTGCAATATCTTCAGTCTAAGAGTAATTGTTCATAAACTGTCCGAGTTGTCCAACTACCGATGTGTAAGACGTTGTAGCTTCAAACACTTGACCAGCAAGAATGCCATTCATAGCTTTCATAAAACTATTAGTCTTCTTATCAATCCAAGAATGAGTCATCATTCTCGTAACTCCTTCTGGATCAAACGACGTGTTTCCTTCTTGAATATCCTTTAAGAACTAATCGTATTTAGCTTTGTAAAGAAGTTGTTTAGCAAGTGTGTTACCTTGTTTCTTTGTGTCAATCTTAGTAAGCTAAACAAGCTTTGAAATGTCATTTACAAATGGCTGTAATATATTCCATGCCTTATAAATCTAAATCTAAGCTTTACAGAAATCTGGATCTCTAAACATGTCTTCTTTGCTTGTGTATTTAAGAGCATAGTTCTTAAGATATATATCACTCTTAAACATACTATTAATTATATCAATTCTTCTCTGGTCGTGATTAACCTCGTTAGTATTAGAAGCGTTGATATCGGCGTTAATATAATTAAGTTCTCTGCGTATATCAGGATTGTTATACAGTTCTGAATCATTTGTAATATTAATACCAAGATACCCAGCTATATACTGTCTTAATGCTTTTTCTGTTGCGTCTTTTTGAGCTCTATACTTACTCTTAGTTAAGTCTCTTCCGTAATGACCGCTAGCAGACTCTGCAGCAAACGCCATATCCTTTATAATTGGCTATGTGATAAACCATACAGAGTTATCTGCCTAACCTGTTCTTACCAAGAAGTTAAGCATATTGTATGTAAAGCTATTTACATTTATCTTTGATACATATGGGTCTTTTACAATATCACAGTGTGCATTAATAAATGCAGACAACCAAGACATAACAGCGTTGCCATTCTTATCATCACGTAAGTCTATACGCTTGAATGGAGTTTGCTTAGTAAATTCGGACTCTTTTAATTTAACTCCATAAGCCATTGTAAGAGCCTAATTAGTTACATTAAGAGCGAATGGCGCAATACCAAGCTTACCAGTGATATAATCTCTACGTCTATCTGTTTGTTCGTGAAGCGTATAAAAGTTGTATGGTAGCGTCTTTGTAGATCCAGCACTCTCAAATTGATTAGCGATACTCTCTACAAGCTCTGTATCATTATCAATAGATCTCATGGCTATCTGTATAGAATTATCATTATCTTTGAGAAGTGTCATATAGTTCTCAAGAAGCTTATTCTAATAATATTGTTTCTTATCTTGAGTAAATTCTCTACTAGCTTTACCATCTTCAACATCATAAGCTAAAGACGCCAAATACAACTTATCAATATCAAACATTTATGTTAACTACATATTACTATGTAGATCAGACTATATCTTCACCTTTCGGTGTTCCCAATTTCCCCTATTCGGGTACATCTAGAGGACGTCTCCTCTAGCTTAAATCATATTGTATTTTATGTACCATCGATGGAACTTGTAGTACATATTTTTTAACTATATTTATAAATTTCAAACCCTCTTTTGTACCGCAGCATAAAGAAAAGCTATCTTCTTTTTTACCTTCGTGAAACATATAAAAATTTATATTCCAAATTTCATTAAAATAATCTATTATTGTCTAAAGTTCAGCTTTTGGCAAGCATGTGGCTATTTTTATATAGAATCCCATTGGCCTACCATCTTTGTTTTTACGAATATTTATATGACCATCGTCCATGTACCAAATAGCTATTCCTTTTGCATCTAATCGGTTTAATAGCTTTCTGTTTCCCAAAACCTTAGTTGGATTGTAGAAAACTCTTCTAAGAACTTTAATAAAAGGAATTATATTAAGCTAAGTATAATATACATTCACACCAGTATTATATCCACGTTTTTTTACATATGATTTCAATCCGTTGTTTCTTATACCTGCATAATTCAGCTATTTAATTTTCCATTCTAAGTAATCTTTTTGTTGTTCTGCGTGAGCAAGTTTAAATACATTGTTACTGCATATTGTTCCATCTCCAAGTAACAATGCTATTAGTAGATTTCTACTTTCTTTTGTAATTTTTGTTTTCATAACGATATACGTATGTTTATTTATGATTTAATTTTAGTCGTTGAACCTTTCTCTATAAACGTATTAAATAGAGACTTGGCTGCTGATTGTCCACTTTATGTGGAGTTCCCAGCAATTAAAGGAATTTTTTATATTATACTGGTTTGAACATTGATATTGTTTATCCGAACCAGTTACTTTAGTAAACTCTCTAGGAAGAATAATAGTATCCTTTACAACAGGAAGTACATCTACAAATCTTAAAGCATGTATAGAAGATTGGGCTTGTGTAGGAATACGATAACCAATAGTATTAGCTTTTACATCGCTTCTATTACCAATAATCTTATTGTCAAATAGCCACTTTCTAGCCTAATCGAAAGACATCCCTTCAGGTATTATGTGCTCGAAATAATCTATAGATATAACAGCATCCATACTACCATCGTTGTTTATAAACTAGAGCTGTTTACCTTCATTAAGAGTTTGCCAGTTAATAAGTTTTCTGGCTGCTGCTGGTAACTTGCCGTATTCATCATCAGAAATAACATTACCTTCCATAGCAAATACTGATCTCTGATAGAATGCGTTTCCTGGAGTCTTTACATCTACGATTCTTTTATTTAAAGCTGATGTAAGAATACTTTCTATCCAGTGTGGATCTGATTGTGCGGCAAGTGGGACATTTAAATGTTTACTACCATCTGCTTCAACTTTAATAGTAATAGCATCTATAGTGTTCTTGTTGGCATTTCTTGATGTAAGCTCATTATTTAAGAACTTAGCAAATTTCTATATATCAAACTCGTTATCGGTAAAGAAAAGATCATCTACCTCTTTAACACCCATATCGGAAAGAGTGTTTATAGAGCTCATAATATTATCTAGAATCTGTGTACCAGAAATCGTTTCCCCAGTAAGAGAATCTGTATAATTAGTTCTATCTAAAATCAAACTAGCAAGAGCTACCTTGGCAGTCTATGTACCAAGATTCATTTCAACTTTACCATTAGGATCTGTATTGAGCTACTTTCTAAGGTACCTAAGATCTTGTTTAAATGTTGTAAATGGCTCTTCTATACCTTTACCTTGTTTAAATTCGGAGTTATGTTTATTGCCAATCTTTACAGCAGAATCAAACAAAAGCATATCTACGCCTTCGCTTATCATCTTATTATACACCTTACCCATATCTCCCATTGCGATAGATGGGAATATCGGGAATAAAGCCATCTTGTTATAGTAAGGTATAAGTAGACTTCCAAGCTAGTCATCATTCCTATGACCAAACGCACTATACTTCTGAGCACCAACAATAAATTCCTAAAGTTCTTTAAACGCATCAGCTTTCTATCTAAATGTATATTGGCTCTTAGGATCTCTAAGCATTGCAAATAATTGTTTAGCTTTGTTATTGTATAGTCCAAGTGATCTTAAAAGCTTTTCGCACATCTTATCAGTAATAAATGCAGAACCATCGGCTACGTTTATACCCTTTTCTGCATATGCCTTGTATTCTGATTTGTACTTTTTATCGACTCTAGCTTTATCGTTTTCATCTAAGTATTTATCTCTAAACTCTTCAAATTCTTTTTGAGTTTTATGGTCAGCGTAAGCTATTTTTGCAGCTTCGTCTTTACTTTTACCACTACGAACAAGCTTGTTGTACACAGCCTCTTTTGTATTAGCCTGTACAAACATTTTTTCTACGCTATTTTGATATATATCATCAATAGTGCCATCATGCATTTTATCGGCTTCAGAAGACACGATAAAATCATCCACCTAAGCACAAGTATACTAGGATTCAGAATCATCCTAGAAATCTATTCTAGGGTTAGCTCCTGTAGAAATAAGACCGCCAAGACGTTTTAATTGGTCAGTCTGTCTATCTTCAAGTTCGTTTTCACTATATTTCCATTTATAGAATGCAGGGTGACCACCAAACAACCTTTCTACCTCTTGTACAGAAATAATTGATCTAGTAGATATGTCAGACATCATTGCTACTACTGCCGCTGCGTTCATCTATTCAAGAGTTGTAATGCCTTCTGTTCCAGCAAAAGATTGTCTAATAGAATTAAACTCGTTCCAACTAAGTCCTACGTTCTATAAAGAATAATAGTTATTTATATCACCTTTAACAAGTCCAAGTTTTATTGCTTTTTTAAGCTCTTCTTTAAACTAGATATCAAGAACTCTAGCCATAATGTTTCTCTGTTGCTCTCTACTCTTGTTAAAGAATTCTTCATCAGCAATCTTTAAACATTCTTTACTACTCTTTTTAGGATCATTGAATTTAATTCTCTTTCCGTTATCGTCAAGTATAGATGTAAGAGAAGAGAACCTAGTACCATTAGGTTCCACTTTAACTGTTTCGCCTTTACTGTTTTTGTACTTATTAGATGTATGGTAATTCTTTATTTTTACAGTATCATCTATTTCTATATCACCTTCAAAATAACCAAGCTAATGCATACATTCAAGTATAGCCGCCTTTTCGTCTTTTGCATAATCAATAAAGATATCAAGTACTTGATCTGATGGGCGAACTATAGTCTTGCCAGTAGTATCTGTTACAATTCTAGGAAGCGCTCCAAGGAGTTCTTTTCTAATTGCTGCCTTTTGATCGTTATCGGAGCTTGATATTAGTTTACTTACAAGTCTATAGTCTATACCAGGGATTAAAAATCCATTAATAGCTTGATCGGAAGCCTATAAATACATATATGTCTTCTTATCAGACATTGTAGGATAAATGAGTCCTCCGCTGATAAGCATTGTAACCTTAGACATATAATCTTCTACCTCTGATACTTGGTTATAATCTGAACCATAATCGTCATTCTGATCAGTCTTAAAGCCGGCATAGTTATTCATAAGAATCTTAGCCATCTTGTTACCTTCATTCTAAGCAATTCTTCTAAGTACAATAGAATGTTTATTATAACAGAAGTTTTGTATTCTCTACTTGGCGGTGTTATCTGGATTTTCGTCCTATATATCAGCTAATATATCTGACACTGTATTGTTCTCGCCCTAAGTGTAAGCTTTATTATTATTTGTTAAGAGATTCATCATTTCATTCTTAACCTTATTATTCATTGATTGATATTTGGCAAGTTCGTTCACAAAGGAATCTTTGTTATATAGAGTACCAAGATCTACATTTATCTATCCGGCATTTCCTATTACAGAATCAAGGAGTGTTAAAAACTTACTTAAACTTACAAGCGTTGTTTCGTTTAGCATCTATCTGAATGAATCAGCACTAAACTCCCCATACTTATTAATTAGCATGTAATTAATAGTATCGCTATCAATTTGTATACCTATTTTATTAAGCGTAATAGTAAGCTTGTCTATAACTTCTGATAACTAAGCAGGGCTTGTAATATCATAAGTATTATTACCTATTTTTATATCGTTACCAGCATTAGCTTGCGTCCAAATGTCTTTAATCCAATTAGAAGTGCGTTTAAAAATATCATTTCCAGGAGCGTTATAAACAACTCCTCTTTTATCTCTATTAAATAATATCCTTCCTTGCTGGTCTCTTACTGATAATACTACACCTGTAACACCATTTGCTAATCTCTTAGACCAATCCTATGAGAATTTAAGTGTATCTCTATCAACGGATAAGTTAGACATTCTTATACTAACTCTACCATCTCTATCTGTAGACGATCTTGTCATCATAAAGTTATATTTCTACCCGACTAGAGCTTGGAATACCTATGTAACAATGGCTTCGGCGTCGTAATTTATGCCTTTACCAGTAGTTTCATCATAATTTTTGTATTGAGCCTAAAAGTACTCATTAAATGTAGAATAAACATAAAAGAACATTGGATCCTAAGAAGCTAATCTAGCTAATTCATCGTGTAATTCTTGTGCTGTTTTTACATTATGTAACTGCTCAAACATCTTACTAAATACTTCAGTCTAAGGCATAAACCTAGGGTCTCCAAACAGACTATGAGACGTATCTAACACAACACCTTCATCATGATTACTTGTATTAGCCCACTTGACATAAGGTACAGTGCCAAAGAAGAATTTAGCTTTTTGAGATATACTTTGAAGTTTACTCATTTCATAAGACTCTTTACCCACATAATCCATATAAGCGCCAGCAGATCCAGCTTCAAGCTACTCCTGCATATCTTCGTCGTTTGTATTTCTAACAACACCCTCTTTACTTATGTTGGCAATCTTTGCATACACTCTATCAGCTATAACCGCAAAGTTAGGATAGTATATTCTTTTGCCTATAGCTACACCATTTTTGTCTGTTATAAGTTCTTCTTTGCCTTGTTTAAAGATTTCCTAAAACGCTTTAGCTTGAGCCTCTGGTACTGGAATATTAGGATCTTCACCCATAAGTTGTTTCATTACATCGCCACCAATAAGCTTTTTAATATTCGTACCAGTGATAGTTAATTCGCCAATGTTGTTTCCCACGGCATCAACTCTACCTTCTTCAAGTGCTTTTTCTACTATATAGAACGCTATAGTCTCAACGCAGTCGTTAAGCTGCTCATTATTTATAATATTATCGAAACTATGCTTCATTCCAGTTTTTTGATTATAGACATCGTAATGAAGTGAATCTCCAAACTTTGCTTTAAAACGTTCAAGGTTTTCTTTACGAATCTTACTTCCAGCTTTAGTTTTATACCACCCTGTAGCCATTACAGCAGATAAAAGAGTAAGTCTAATATTTCCAAGATCTCTAGCGAATTGCACGCCAGCCTTAATCTTCTAGAAAAGAGCTACAACTTTATTATTAGAAAATTCATTATCATCGTAGTTGTTTTGTGCATCCATATACAGATTAGCTAAACCTTCTGCGATTTCTGTATCAGACAGATTATTGTTACTTTCTCTCTTCTTGTACCAATCGTAAATCTTTTGTCTCTCAGACGGTCTTAGTAATAACTCTAATACTCTATGGAACGCTTCATGATATTGTACTCCATCTACAACTCTGTTACCAATGTATACCATATCTGTCATACATTTACCAGCGAGAGCCATATTTGCTGGTACATCATCATTAAGCTGCTTTCCTATTTCGTAATTACCATCACCTATAACACGCTTTAAATACGCATCCATTTGCTCTCTATCGCCTTCTGTTATATCTCTAAGCTTATTAGATTCAACCTATAATCTAAGCCCTCTAGAGCGTCTTAAAAGGTCTTTCAGAGAGTTTAATCTTGGCATTGAAATAGACTCTTCTTTTTGCTACTCGGTAATTGTGTTATCTATATGGTCCTATTGATTTGTGTTAGGAACCAAATATGGTCCCCTAAAATAAGTAGCTGTATAATTCTGACCTATTACGGACGTTTGTGTATATTGATGGCGCATTAAGTAGCCGGCATATGTGCTCTTTTTTCTTTCGTTGCCATTTTCGTCAAAGAAATCGTCTCTATTAAACTCGAGTCCATTAGGCGCAACAAATGTATCAACATTAGTATTATCTTCAAAGTAGTGTTTTACATTATTAATTACAGAATTATTTGTAAAGTTTAGCTACTGGCTAAGCATTGTTTTTTCAAAAGCCACACCTACAGTTCTTAAATCATCTTTAAGTCTTTCTAGGTCGTGTTCGCTAGTAAGATCGTAAACTTCACCAGTCCCGTCTATGTGATGCCCATTGTCATCATACTATGGTAATCCTATAATTATTTGCTTGTTAGACGAGAATGTAATAGTTCTAGTTTGATTTGATTTATAGTTTGGTTTGTTACTTTCGTTAACATGCACAAGCATTTTGATAAGATCGTATGTATTATACCCATTATAATTTGTTTGCCCCTAAGCATACGCTCTTAATAAATCTACAAGCGAATCTGCTTGAGTTTGTGACAGTTTAGACTAATATAATATTACAGGTATAGTTGTTTGATTACCCTTCTTCTCATCAAAGTTTGTATGCCATAAATAAACTGTAGACCCAACCATTGTATTCTATGTACCAACTCTTGCACTATTTAACGTATGTATTGGGCTATTCAATCCATCAAGGCTCATTACATTCATCTACCCAGCATTATCTTGTTTTACAATACCAATCTACTTGTTTTTAAGGTCAATTGAATAAGTATCATCAAGGCTCATTATATTGTCTACGACAGAATGTAATCCTTCTATATTTGCCGAGTTTTCATCATACCCAACAAAAGCTGGATCATAAATAAGAGATCCGTTTGTTCTTGTAGGAATAACTCTTAATGAATAGTTTTTATGCTTCTGACAGAATTTCCATAGATTTACAAGATGCTACTGATAAGATAACCTACTCTCATCTCCTCCTTCATATATATGAAGTTCTATAGACTAGCCTTTGTACGTAATTCTTAAATATGGTCTATTACTATACTCTGTAGCATTTTTGAAAATAATTTCAAATTTACCGTTAGTAATAAAATCTGGCTAATTGCTCCATTCTACATATGTTTTGTTTTCCTGCATAGCTTTTACGCCAGGTCTATGCAATATTGTGCCAACACCTTGCCCAGAAATATAGTTATCTCCACCTGACTCGTACCATAAAAACTCTTGTTTATTAAGTTCTTCGGCTTCTCTAATTATAGAAGAATCAGTGTCCATATAAGAGTCGTCTAGCTGTTTGCCGTATTTGTTAGCAAATCCAGATATAAGTAATCTACCTCTATTAATATTATCCTAAAGAACTGGATTCATAGGGTTCTCTGGATTCTATTCAATGTAATCTTGTGCATTATTAAGAAGCGTTCCAAAATAGTTTTTAAGCAATCTCCAATACCAATCAGATTCAACTTCACCAAGATTCTACTAGAATTTATTTCCATACAATCTCATATAATCGGTTATCTTCTAATTATAATCAAGAGTAAGGTTATTACCTCCATTCGTAATAGTATTTCTACTATCCCTTGGCAGGATTACATTATCTTTCGCATATTTAGTAAACCACCAATCAAGAATTTCCTCGCTTGAATCACTCCAGATAGATTTATTGTTATTAAATTTCATAATAACATTATCTATTAAATCTCTTTCCTATGAAACGTTTATAGCAGAAGCTTCATTGTCTTGCAATAAATTATCAAGAGCTATTTCTGCCCTCATTAACTATATTGATAAATCGTTTATAGAATCTCTTTCTGGCTGTGTTGTTGGTTTTACATCAGCTATAGTACTTGCAATCGCATCAAGTGTACGGCATGCATCCTCTAGCTCAAGAACTAACTAAGCAACCGTTTTTGGCAGATCGTTATAGTCGGAGACAAGCGGATCTTTAGTAGTTTCTTTTTCATTATTTATATTATTCAGCTAATCCGTAAGATCGTTGTATACCTAATTTGTATTCCGAATTATATTCCCAAGTTCGTTTATAGCACTTCTTAACTAATCTTCACTAGTAATCTAGTCTATATTTGATATATATTCTGTTATATTAGTTTTATCGAACGGTGTTAAAGATTGGTTTGCGATTTTCTGTATAGCAGACTCTATATTATCTATATTTGAAAGATTCTATTTTACTTGTGCAATAAGATTGTTTACATTCTATCTTAGCTCGCCTAATTCGTCCTTTGAATTATTTTTAAGATAATCTTGAACACTACCAATATTAAGAACATTCTCTTCAGAATCAAGATTTTCGGAAATAGTACCAACCTATTCTTTAGATTTACTAAGATATACATATGATAGCATTCCACTTAAATCTGGAATATTCATAGTATCTAATGGCATATCTTTTATGTCATCAAGGAATGTTTTAAATGAATAATATCCTTGCTGTGTACCGTATGCCACAAGTTTAGCAAGAGTTGTTAAAAACTTAGGGCTTATACCAGAATAAGCTTCACCAGATCTAGCCCATTCTTTAATAGCAGCTTTCATTTTTGATTTAAGGAGTCTCTTTTTAGCCTCGATCTTAGCTCTTCTCTCATTCTTCTCGTGCTTTTGTAAATAAAGATTATTAAGTCTTTCAAAAGAATCAGTTAATTCGTTTTCTGATTTAGACTGTTCTACAAGGGCTCTATTTGGTTCAAGGCCGGCATTTAAAAGCTAATCATTAATATAATTCTCGATAATCCTAGCATTATTATCATCTCTAGACACAATATTCTTATATCTCTTAGAAGATTGTAGCCATCTATTTATTTTATCATAGCCTTTGCCTCTAAGAATCATATCGTCTATTTTGTTCTTTAATTTACTTACAGAACCAAGTTTGTCTTCTTTTATATTAAGCTAAAGATCGTCATGAACATAAGGTCTATCTGAGTTTTCAAAAACATTATTTTCTACCTAGTAACTATTATCTGGTGTATATACTTTATTTTCTTGCTTTATAAGAGATTCTACGTGAGACGAAGTGTCTTTATGTTCTGTATTTATTTCAGCTGTAGAAGTATTATCTGAATTCCATTTTTCTCCATAAGGGTCATTGATTGCATCAGCCAAAGTCCAGTCGATTGCTTTATTGCGCTCAGTTGTAGCCATAACATCATCAATGAATTTACTAAACTTAGTCTTTTCTTTGCCTTCATTTTTAAGCCCATCTGAGAACATTTTCTATCTATCTGCTATAAGCTTTGCGTCAGCATTAAGTAATGCTCTTACCCTCGTATTTTCCTCTATGTCATCTGAGAATTGTTCTAATGCACCCATAGCGTCAAGTTTATCCATAACTTGAGCATCGTTAAGTCCTTCTAAGTTTATACCTGACAGTTCAGACAATCTTTGAGAAATAATCTTTATATCGCTATCAATCGACTTATGAATTTTAGCAGCGTCTTCTCTTATTGTATGCAAACCAAATTTATCTCTAAGCATATTAAAGAACCCATCAGATGTCTTACAATCTGCCCTAAGCTTAAGTAAACCTCTAAGTTGACCAACAAGAATAGTTCTCTGCCTTAAGTCTTCAACATTACTAATTCCTGTTGGACCAGCCATTCTATTAAGTTTATCCTATTCAGATTGGGCAGATATAAGATCAACTTCCTGTCCAAGCTCTTCTAGGGATTGAGCGTTTTGTTCAGCTTCTTTTCTAGCTTTGTCAGCTCTTTGTTGCGCAAGACTTTCTATAGATGATCCACTCTATCTTCTTCTCAGCTCTTCATCAATTGCCTGGTTAAACTGTACAGAATGGATTATCTGGTTATATTCATCTATAGCTTTCTGTCTCTATTCTCTATTCTCGTCAGAATTCTAACCAGTTTGATACACTGATGCTACAGCGGCTGCATACTTATCAGTACCATACTGTATTCCATGCTTCTCCATTATTGCTCTAGTAGTAGGGCTTAACGTCATTCGCATGATATCTTGAGCTGCCTTTATTGATGCGTCCCATTCATCACTAGAGTATGTATGCTCTTTTCTTCTAGCATCTTCATGTTTAAGCTATTGCATAGTATTCAAGATCTACTCCATGTTAGACCTCCCCTTCATAGCTTCTCTAGCAAATAGCTAGCCCTAAGCACGTTCGTTCTGCATCATTACTCGATTAGTAATACCAGCATTAAGTATTGCCTAATCTGCTGATATCTAACGCACAAGACCAGGTATTTCTGAGGCAGCTCTCATTACAACGGTATGACCACCACCAAGGGCAAATCCTCCTTTATAATTTTGCCAGAACTCTTCATTATCAAGAAGATCGCTATTACCAATACCTAGTTCAGCTAATATGGCAGCCTATGTTCTAGATCCTGCGCTATATTCATTAGCAAACAGACTACCAAGACTAGGGAGTTCTCCAAGTCCCATCTACTATCTTTTAGCCTATTCTGCATTAACGTATTGTCTAGCTTCCTCAGCGGCCTCTGATGCTGAAGAAATAGACCATACTTTACCCATTTTTAAGCCATACGCAGATAGCCGTCTTGCAGTAAGAGGGATCTTATCTAGAATATCTTGATAATATTGTCCAGCTCTATGCATAGCTAATCTGATAAATGCCTAGCCTCTAGTTGGTAATGCTTTTTTAGCTTGGTCTAACACAGCTTTTCCAATACCAGTCATGGTTCCATAAACATATTGTCCTGCCATTCCATGACCGAGTACAGTAGCCGTTTCTTCACCAACCCCAAATCCGCTCTTAAAACTATCTGTAAACTCTTTTCTTAGTGTAGCGTATTTACTTCCGTTTACAGCATCTCTAGCAGCTTCTGCTGTAGCATTTGTAGCAGCTCCTTCAACTGTATGTTCTATAGATCCGGTTGCAGAATTAACTGTACGCTTTACTGTGCTATTAGCAATCCAGTTTACTGTTCCCTTTCCTGCTCTATATAATTCTCTTCCAAATATACCAACCTAAAGTCCTTTCTATACCATGAGATCAGAGCCAGTTGTTATATTATCCTTCTAAAACAACGCATTACTTCCAGCAAGGGCTCTAAGTTCTGCTTTTCTATATTCTGGATGATTTGATGTTATAATACCAGCCAATGCACTACGAAGTATTTCGTCGTCACTTTCTGTATCTGGATTTATATTTAGTTTTGGATATACCTGTTTAGCTTTTTCTCTTAAATCTTTTATTATATCTTGATACTATTTCTTTCCACCAGACATAAGATTTGATTTGAGTTTATCTACATTAGCATCACTAACCTCTCCTCTATTTTCAAACTTCATGTTTTCTATGTCAAGACCAGTTGCTGTTGTAGCAATCTATGAGCCAACGTTTAAAATAGCCTACCCTTTTGGACCTAAAAATGCACCACCAATAGCAGCTCCTGTATTTATAGCCATAGCTATTCTACCGGCCGTAGAAGCATTTGATGCTGCTATTTGAGAAGGCATCTCATACTACCAATATTCAGGTGAAAATATACTAGCGTTAGCATACCTTTGCTTTTTCTTATTGTAATCATCACTAAGCGGAAACCACTTCTCGTCAGCTTGTCTGTATCTTACATACTTTTCATAATCCTCCTAAGCGCCTTTTATCTCGGCATTAAGTTGGTTCTAGAAGTCTGTATAGTCATCAATTTGTGCTGTAAGAGAATCCTTTAAAGGTAACCCCTAAAATTTCTTTTTATTGTTATCGATATTCTTGTCATAAATATACTAATGTGCAGCCTAAGCGAATTTTTCTTTATCATTCATCTTAAGCGTTTTGTAGTCTTGGCTACTATGTACGCCATTTGCACTAGATGTATTAAGATAAGCTCCAGCTTTGCCAAGTACATCTAAAAGGAATCCTCCTGCTCCAGCCAATCCCTCCTTTACTGAATCCCATACATTATCCATATCGTGTTGAGCTCGGAGCTATTCAGCTCTTTGCTCATACACCTCGCCGTTTTTAATCTGCCAATCAAGTTGTTTGATCTAATTATTTATTCTAACAATATTCTACTTGTCTTGATTAGATAAACTATTTCTATTATTAGAATAATCTTGCAATTGTTGCTAAAGTTGTAATCTCTACAGCTTTAACTCTTTATTCTTCTTAGCTAGATCTACAGTAGCTGACGTTTCTTTATTCAGTATTACCTTACCAGCCGCATTGCTAGCTCTAACCTAATCTGTAGAACTAAACAAGTCTCCAATAGTTTCTTTACCAATAGCTGTAAAATCAAAACCAGGATTTTGTGGTCTAAACAAAGGTTGCCTCATAGCAAGCTCGTCATTTACAGCCTTTGCACTTTTCATCTTGTCATATATATCTGACAAGTTTCTAGTTTCCTAATCTTCTCTGTTAAGCGATTTAGATACATTCACATAATCTTTGTACCCTTTGTTAACAATATGCTATGTTGGAGAAGTACTCTGATATCTAGCTAAATTGCTTCTAAATTTATTTGTTACCCTACTGTACGGCGTGCTGTTATCACGTCTTATGTATCTAATAGGGTCATAAGTACTGCCTTCTGATCCCCAGGGGATTATATTAGGACTTACGTTCTTTGTTTTATTTGCCATAATTATTAGTTTTTATAATACTAATTATAACTCTTGTTTATGTTTGTCCACTTTGATGAATGTGTAGAAACATCATAATTATCTATCGTAACGTTTCCCCCATTATCATACCACTCTGTTCCAGGTATATTTTTACCAGGATTTAATACCTTTCTTACTGTCTTGCCATTTTTATCTTTTGAAATAAGTATATTTTTCTTAGAAAACGATACGTCTCCAGCTGGTAATTCTTGATAAGCAGAGTAATGACCTCTTTGTTGTTTTAAAGATTTTATTAATGCCTTTCCATCATCAGATGTACTATCAATTTCTTTTCCTGTAGAAATATTTGTCCACTTACCATTTAATAATTTATATTTATTCCCGCTTGTATCTCTTGATGTACCATCTGTAGTATATACTGTAACTTTTTGGTATACATGCATTCTTCCGTCTCTACCAACAACAGCTATACCATTTCTAGAAGATTCATCTGGAGTCACACCAAGTATATTATTTTTCTTGTATAGCTTATCAGTGTATGTTTTGTATATTGTCTTTCCGGTTGTAATAGAAGAAGCTTTGGTTCTTAACTCGCCTTCTGTAAGAATCTTACCTTTAATTTCATTAGCATTGTATGCATATCCAAATGTTGGGTTAAGCTTACTCTTTTGTACTCCTGTCCATGCAGAATATCCGCCTCTAGGTAAATCAAATGATACATCATTTAAATTAAAGCTCTTATTAGAGAAAGCTTTACCTTGAGCCCTTGTTAAATATCCAAGATTGTTTCCATAATTTTTTTCGCCAAAAGTATGCGTAGCAAAATAGTTCTACATTGTAGACTAAGCTTGATTTAAAACATCACCAACAAGACTATATTCTCCTCCTTTACTTCCTTCGGATCCTCTAGATCCACCAGCACCATATTCCGATTTATACAATTCCTTAGCCTCATTTTCTTCCATTCTCCACTCATGCTCCCGTTCGGCCTGCTCTTTCTAGAAAGCTCTGTTCTTAGCATTCTCTGCAGCCTGGAATTGCTGATCGTTGAGATGTATTTGTACCTGATCCGAACGTTTATCAATCAGAGTATACTCTCTATTACGGTTAATGATATCAGCTTTTAGAGCATTTAGGTCACCTCCATACATATTAAGATAATATCTGCCAAGATCTGTTTTGGCCATATCCTTCATATTGGCATCGAGAATCTATTGCATCTTTTTTGGAGATTTAGAATATACTTGATACATACCGCCAACTTGTTTTGTAAGCTCTGGGTCATATTCAAGTTGCATATTATCAAACAAATTGCTAGTCCAATCTTTTAGACTAGAATACTTAGATGGAGCCTCTCTTGTCCACATGCCATCTTTAGATGGATCCCATGTTTCAAGCGTCTTACCACCTAGAGAAAACTTCTCATAATCTGGATCGTACGTACCATTACGCATTGCTTCAGCTCTATATCTCTAGTATGTCTTCATAGCGTCATTCTAAGCCTTTAGATTTGCGATCTAATCGTAAGGTCGCTCTCTGATAATCTTGGCTATATACGCTCTACCTTCAGCTGATCTAAGAGGGTCAATACCATTCTAGTACAGATAATTTAAACCTTGATTAACTGCGCCTATAGTAGCATCATAATATGCTTTATTTATATTTGCATTAGGTCCGTACAGTTCCCCAAATTCTTTAGCAAAGTCTTTCTGCTCCTATACGGCCTAATTATATTGTTCTCTTGCAGCACTGATGTACTACGACATCATATTGCTATCCAGTAGGTCTATTATAGGGACCGCCACTGGTTCATCATACATTCCTATCATGACACATAATCTCCCCAAGTTAAAGGATATTGCTACATAGGAGCAAATTCCCCATCAGGTCCTGCCCACAACTCAAATGGAAGTAAGCTATTTAAATACGACTTATTTGTATATAAAGAACCTTTTAATGTGTTATTAAAATTAATTCTACCAGATCCATAATCTCCATACATCAATCTATCAAATGCCTCTTTATTTCTTGCAGCAGCTAATGTTTTTTGATTATTTTGAACAGCTTTATTCATTGCATATTGCTAGTTTGGTGATATAAATCTGTATCCTCCAGGAGTCCAGCCTGGTGCGATATTACTAACTGAATCACTTAATGTTGTTTTGTTTACTGATTTTGTACCAGATATAGCGTCTGGGTTCATACCAGTTTTAGGCTATCTCTAGCTGACTGCGCCTCCTATATTGCCACCTTTATCTATACCGATACCATAAATAGCTTTCAATGCAGCATTCTTATTATCTATATCCTATTGATACATATTGAGGATGTCCCCATATTGCTTGTTCTTAATACGCTGAGACAGCCATTTTTGACCTATAAGTCCAAGATTAGCCAAGTGTGTTTCAATACCTTTAGTTTTAGCACCATGAGCTCTGTTATAAGCTTCCAATGCATATTGGTTAGCCGCTTGTCTCCTAGCAGCATCTTGATTACCTTCAGCTAATGCAGTAGTAGCCCAATCTTGTCTATATTTATTATTTTGCAAATCAGTATTATTTAGTACATCTGCTACATTTCTGGCATTACCTAAAGCAAGCGCTACTCTGCCAGCCTATCTCTACCCACCAGTGTATCCACCATCTTGCTACATTCTGTAATAAGCAGATCTATCATTTTGGTTAAGAGCCTGCAACTGATTATATGGATTTACTCTTAATCTATTTAAAGTCTATAAAGCAGATTGCCCGTATCTATTAGAGGCATAAATATTTGGCATCAATGGATTTTCTTTCATCCAATGATTAAGCATTTGTTTTTCAAGTAAAGCTGGAGCCATATATCCAATATCGAGTGCTGCATTAGACACTTTACCTTTGCCAGCTCTTGTCCAATCATTAAATGACTACTGAATGCCATCCCATGCGTTCTTGCCATCAGCGAATCTATCTTTACCACAATTAGCTTTGAACTAAGCTGTATAGTCTTCGATCTAATGCTATTTCTCTTGTCTGTCTGTAATATTCTTCATAGCCTGTAAAATAGGTGCTTTAGCGCGCTCTAATTGGGCTTTTTGCAATTGCATTGTTTGCTTTGACAACGAGCTCATTTCTGGCTTTTTATTCATTTTCTTTTCTATATTATTATACGTCTATAATCTAGCTGTTAAAGGAGCTATTTGCTAAGAGAACTTAACTCCATTAGTCCAATCTATATCATTCCCAGCTATAACGTTACTATCATCTTGTCTAACAGAGCTAGGTTGATTATCTACCCCAACCTTCCCTTTAGTTACAAGAGTTCCGGTTCCATTTGTATAGTCTATTATAGACTCACCTTTGCCTACCATACTATTAGTTGGACCAACCTAATAGCCATTTGGTGTCCAAACTTTCTATTTCATTATTTTCTAGCCCTATTAATTCGTTTTCTTAATTTTAAATCTTTACCTCTATTTGCATATAAAACTCCACCTGTGGTGTCGTAGTTCCTAGCGTAATAGTTATTTTCCAATCCTTGTGTATCAGCTGAAGCCATATTGGCAGAGTTTATAGCATCAGTTTGTAGAATAGCATTTCTTCCAATTCTATTCTATCTTCTTCTAGCTTTAGACGATCCAAACAAACTTCCAATACCACCTATTACTCCTCCTATTATGCCACCTGCTACAGTTCCTAGTCCAGGTATTATTGATCCTAGTGCAGCTCCTGTTGCAGCTCCGGTACCAACACTTGATATAGTATTATTTATTCCAGTTTTAGAAACGTCATTGTATGCCGATTTTGTATCAACAACATTTTGCTCAGTATACCCAATACCGTTTATTACCCTTTCTGTTGTACCAGACTAATTCATCATCTCCTAACCGCTATGACTATAATTTGCCATATCAGAATAATTTGACGCCAATTTAAATACTCCGCTTGCTAACTACCCATATGCACCTGGTATTTTTGAAGCTAAATCAGAAACAGAATTAAGCTATTGGGATGCGTTGTTAGAAAATTTATTGCTCTAATCAAACGCCTTTCCTATAGTGTTGCCTGCATAGCTTATTACATTACCAGCTATTGCGTTATTATTAACTGTTGCTTGTGCACCTGGAGTTTTAATATTATTTACTTCATAAGGTAACGGCCTACTAGTTAATCCATTCCTATATGTCTCAATGCCAGTTATATCACCACCAATGTTTTTTGTAGCATCTTGCAAAGATTGCTTTCCGGTATCAAACTTGGGCGCATTGTTTAGCCTTTTTCTCTATCTTAAATCCATGATGATCTAAATTTTGTTAATACATACTATATGGCTACATTTGTATTAGGTTTGTTATCCTACATTTCACATACAAGATATTTACCCCTCATTCTTGAGCCGTATGCATTAGCCCTATTACCTCTAGGTATCGCATACCTATAATTATGCTCTCTTATTGTTATTTTGCCATGTAAGTTATCTTCAGCTCTCATGCCAGAATCTGTATACCATTTATACTGTTTCGATAATCCAAAATAAGAATCTCTGTCTTTTTTATCATCTTGTATATCTATGTATTTAAATTCATCTTGCGGAGTTATTATTTCCTAATTATCAAACACTTTTGTAATTACAGGAGAATTATTGACAACATATTTTAAATATGTAGGCAATATCTATTCTTCCCATGATGTGGTATATTTATTATATACGTCCCACTATGCTATTTTTATATCCCCATTAATATTCCTAATAAACAATATTTTGTTACTAAATTGTATAACTCCATCGAATGGAATTGTATATATAGATGGGAACGCCTTTAAAGATTCGCTGTATGCAATAGATTCTTCTCCAATAACCTTTGAAATAACCTCGTTGTTTTTATTGTCAAAGAATAGTAATGGCTTACTGTTATCGTCCTAATATTTATATAAGATATTCTGTGCTCTTGATACTTTACTTAACGGGTACACGCCATTGCCGTCGAACGACCTAAGTTCTTGGTTATGATGATCAAACCAATATAATGTAGAACTAGACTACGTATCGCATAATTCATCATTATGCATTCCTGTAGACTAATCTAAATAGTCATACCTACTAAGTATTCCACCTGTGCCTAATATTAACTAAGTCCCATTTGTGCTATCTGTAACAGCTCTTTCATTAACTGAGAACAAACCTGTAGCAACCTATTGCCAAAATACAAGCCATTGTTTATATGTTCTTAATCCTGTTATTTTGCCATACTTACTATCAACATCAAGATAATTTGAACTCTAGAATTTAGTCCAGCTATCAATGTGCTCGTTATCTTCTTTTAGCATAGAATATCTACACATATAGTCTACATCTTTATTGAAGTCTTCTATGTTAGTAGAATCAAACGCTGAGTGTATTCTACTTGTATTTTCTGCAGCGTAAGCTGTATTGAATACATACTCTGGCTATGTTTGAGTATACATGTTATTAACATTGGCAGGCTCTACCTGAATCATCGAAGCTCCTTCGTTAGATGAATTCTTAGAGAATTCGTAACCATAAGCAAATCTACAGTTAATATTAGACTCTACAGGTATTGCGTATCCAAGCATCATTGATGGAGATCTATAATCACTATAATCTCTACTATCTAACGAATCTGATGTTTTTAAGAAATTGCATGTAGCTTTATGCATTGAAGTATAGTCTAATACGGATATATATGTATCGCCATCAAATACAGCATTCCATTCTCCAGAATTTGTAAAGAACTACCCATCCGATCTATAAGTACTAGAAGTTATTGATTTTTCTGTACACCCATCATATGGAGTTACTGTTTTTCTTATATTACACAATACTGTTCCAGGTATACTATTTATATTAACATCATAATAGCTTGATAAAGAATTAAATTCCTATAAACTATTATTAACGTTCTTATAGTAAGAATGTGCTCCTAAAATGCTATTAAATAACATATTTGCACAATCATTCTTCATTGATAATAGCGCACATCTTCCTCCTGTGCTAAATGGTATTCTTAATTTATAACCAGGATCATCATTGTTTATAACATCACCTTGATCTGCCCCATCAATCATGTCATGAGACATTGTCCATTTGTCATCACCCTCATTTCCGCCGGCATCCATAAACACACCATCACATCCGTAGAACACAGCATTACAGAATTGATATTTACCTACAGAATCTATATGATTATTATATTCTACTGTAGGCCACCATTTGCCATTATCTTTTGTATCGCTATTTGTTCCCTTCTCTAAGAATGACCTTTTAATTACTTCATTCCACTTTAATTGTGATGCTATTTGTATATCGTCTATATCTACTAGCTAAGTATTATTGTCTATATGATCATTTGTAATACTAGCACCATAATCTATAAAATGATCTTTTGCGCCACATGTTCTTCTCTTTAACGAACAGCCTTGTTCATATAATTTTATATAAGCAAATACCTTATTATCTATTTTATTCATTAAAGAACCAGAATATTTAGCAGAGCTATCAATCTTTCCAGGACCTAAACATGACCATGTATTATCAGAAATATTTGTTTTATAATACATTGTTTTTATGTGCGCAGATAACATTTTTAAAATATATGGAGACGATTTGTATTGATATTCCGTATATTTTCCATTACCGTTATCTTCATAATATCTCCAATCGTAAGACTTCCCATTATCTGTTTCATCTGGCTTTGTATATATATTAGTATTTGATATACCAGGGCTCATAAAATACTTATTACCACTATGATTTTCTTTTTTGAACTTACCGCTCTATCCAAATATATACCTAAGTGGCTCAAGTTTAAAGTCTTTGTTACTTGTTAGAACTTTTATAGATTCTGGTTGATATGTAGTTTCAGCTGATACAAACTAGAATATTTGCGTATTACCAAAATTTGTAGCACATGCTCTTCCGGCTGCGTTTACAGAATTAGTTTTTTTATCATCATCTACAGGATTATAATTCTCTGTAAAATACTTAAATACTGAACCCTGTGCTACCATTGCTGTCGTAAGTAAACCTGTAGGGAAATATGTAGTTCTATCTGGTCTATTACTTGCAGGAGTACTATACCCAACAATAGGCTTACTAATTACACCCTAAGCTATTGTAGCAATATCCTACTCTCTTCTTTGACATCTTACAATCTCATATCCAGTACATCCTTCTGGAAGATTTTTTACATTAAATGAAATTCCAAGAGGTATTGACGCTAAGTCGTACATATTATTATAATGGGATATGAATGTATTAAAATACTTGTCATACAAGTTAGGAGTGCGTATATCTGCTATCCATTTAACAGGACTAGGATTACCTGTAGAGTCATACAATATAATACCGTATCTGTATAATTCGTTGCGTCTAAGCGACTTTGTTACCCATGGGTTATTAATTCTACCATTCTCTGTAGATATCTCTATATTCGCCTTCTAAAGTCCATTCTGGTTAATAAAATACAATGTAGGCCTATCCTGTGTATTTTTAACCTTTAGTACATTCCACATCGTTCCTATCTCTCCTGCATTTACTGTGTCGCAAGTATCAATAGGTATATAAGTAACAGTAAATCTCCACGATACATTTACTCCTGTTCCACCATAAAACCCATCTTTGTCGTATATACAATAAGAATCACCAAGATAGCATTGTTTATTTATATCATTATATGGGTTGTATGAATCTTTTTCTATATAGCCATTACTTATTGATAGTGTGTTAAGCTCATCCCAATTATACGTTACTTTCTAATCTCCAGAAGTATTTTGTAGGACTATCTACTTTTGACCATTTGCCCTAAATGCTCTAGCATCCCATTTCTTAAACAACTCTGTATCAATGAATGTTTGCCTTTCTTTTATGTTTGCAGCAAATAATATATTATCTTTGCTTTCTATTACTTTTGGTATAATATGAACGCCAGATATACTATTGTATTCTTCTATTGATATTGTATCCAAAGATTGCTGCCCAGTATCATTTATAAAGAAATCTCCATTTCTATTTGGTTCATAAGCAGAATCGTATATAACTTCTATTGTTGGCAGCTATCCATTAATCTATACAGATATTCTATAAACTTTAATTCTGTTTAAAAACGAATAATCTGTTTCTGGCTTGATTAATAACTATACACCGCAATTAGTTTTTTTATCAAACTAATCTCCCTTTATTCCTAATATATCTTTTCTATCAGATGGAATATTAACAACAGGTATAGATTGGCATGCTGGTGATATATCTGTAGAGACACCATGGTTACTATATATCTAATATGAATAGCTTACATAAGATGTCTTAAGTGTGCCATCAACATATTTTACAAATTTTGGCTTCTAAAATATTATCTTCGGGTATGACTGAACAGTATTAAATGATGTATTATTATATCCATACATGTTGGCTATATTGAACACCATTATAGGATTAAACCCTGTAGCTACATATAATTTTATATTATCGTCGCCTTCATATTTAAAAGTAATAGATACTCTATTAGGCCATTTGGAACGATCTGAAGGCCAATCTATCAATTCTGATCTAAATATATTTGATATAGTTTCAATGTTGTTCACATTGCTATTAGTGTCATTGTCTTGATCATTTTTGTTATCAAAACATGATATACAAAATTCTGGCTTCCCTCTTTTCTCTGATATGTATATAATTACACCTCTATCTCTTACAGCGCCTGTAGCAAGGATTCTTTCAACCTTTTCATCTTTGATAGATCCTATCTGTTTTATTCCATTTATAGGTTTAATTGATCCGTGTTGATTTGTAGAATCAAACGATAATACTCTTAGATTTTTAGCTTCAAGATAACTGGTTTCTTTAATTCTGTCTAATGAGCTGTCACTATCAATACCAGTTACAAAACTATTTATAAATGTATTATTATCAGTAGCCATAACAGTAATCATTAAAGTTCAACTATCTTTTGCCTACGTTATTGAATAGTGTGTCATCAGAATCCCAATCTGGTATAAGTTTTGTCCATTCATTCTTAATTGATGACATCTCACTTTCATTTGGCATCATAGCTTCGGCATATGCTTGGTTTCTATAAAAATTCCATTGCTACTGTATATAGAAATACGTATTCTAACTAAATTTAACTCTACCTCCAAGTTTACCTTTTAAGAACTTTGGAAAACTAAGTTTCATCATAACGTACCAATATATCGCTTCTTGATATGACGCTAAGTCTGGTATTAGAGGATAACCTCTTTCATCTGTAGCTATTGCTTTATATGAAAGCTTTACAAAACCTTTTTCTTTGTTAAATACAATCCAGCCTGGTTTTATCCAATATGTAGGTTCGTGTATCTATTTATCATTTAGTACATTTAATACAGCTGTAGATCCATTTATTCCAAGTAATTGTGATCTATGCGCTATTAAAGGTTCTTTAGCAGGCTGTTCTGGAACATACTCTTGATGATTATGTGTGCTACTTTTTATCTTAAATGAGCTTTCGTCTTTTCTTACACTCATCCAATTTGTTCCATCTAACGAGTATGCTACAGATGTAAGTGATTCTAAGTCATCTGGTATAGGAATTTGGTGTTCATGTATTTCAAATACCGGAACATCGTCATTACCAGACTCCTTCTATACATACTATACTGGAGCACCTATTTTTTCAACAGCCTCGAATATCCATTCACGTATATCTGTGACTCGAATATTCTTTTCCGACATGTCTGCATCAGCCATTATCTTAGCTATGACAGACTCACATTTTGTATACTTGAATATCATTTATGTTTATGTAATCTTGTTTGTTAAATATAAGTTGTGCTAGATGTCTTTTATTTTCTCTTACTAATTGTATCTAGTACATATATCTATTAGAAAATGTCCTAGGTATCTTTGTCCAGTATAATCTGTATTTATATCCATTTGAATGTTCGTTTAAATGATATATCTTTTTACCTTCCTGTTTAGAAGATTTATAATCTACAGATAATGATTTATCAGTATACGACTTAGGCTTATATTTTACTATGCACACACTACCTAGCCCATAAGGCATTTTAAATAGCTGTGAGCGCTCTAAAATCTCATCCTTTACAACTTTATTAAATTCATCCAATATGCGCTTATATCGCGAATATGGGACATTCTCATTGATTTTATTATACGCTCTATATATATCTAAGATCGTATAACTCTTTTTATTCTTCCTTATCTTGAGGACCATTTGGTTTTACGCTAGCTAATGTTGAATTGTTACTATCATCACTAGGTCTCTTCACCATGAACGAAAGCTCGTTTGTTAATATAGCTTTCTTTATATCAGGGATCATCCATCCTGGGATTGTTATATTATCTTCGCTATCTGCAGTTTTAGATTCGTCTATATATCCTGTAATATACACATAGTCTATTGAATCTATATCACCTCCTTCTACATAAATATACCCATCATCAAACCAACATACCGGTTCTGCATAAGTATACCTCCTAAAGTTATGGTAATGCTTTCTAAGCTTATGCATATACTGTATTACACATCCGTTTTTATCGCATACGCTAACTATATCATCAGCGCTTTTATTTACAGTATATATCTAATCTTTTGTTTTCTTAATTATATCGCAGCAGCAATCTTCGCAATCTACATTCTTTTCTGTTTTATCTATAACAAGTTCAATTGGACCAATTGTTGTTTGCAATGAATCATCCGGTTCATCTTCGTCGTTTTCCTTATCTTGATCTTCTTTCTTCTTCTATAGATAAGCTTTATATTGCATTATCCAAGATGCTATCTAATCTCTTGAAAGATCCTCACTTTCACTTATATTGTTATTACGAACAATAAGAAGAATATCATCTATTAATGTCCTAAGTGAAAAGTAATTCATATTGATTCTATTATTTTTATACTATCTTCTTTAAGTAAATCGTTTGTATTATGTATTTTATATTTGTATACATACTTCTTTTTCCAATCAAACGTTATAAGTCTCTTAAAGAAGCTCTTCTTGTTTTTATATTCTTTATGTTTATATATGTATAGGTACTAAGTATTCTATACGTCTAGCTTTATATTAACACTATCATTGCCTATTGTATAGTATACTTTAGTCAAGGGATTATATTGTAGACTATCTTTATAAGTAGAGTTTTTAATAATAGTTATCATATCACCCCCTACCCCCTTACTCTTATTAACGTTTAAGAGCTACTTATGAGTTGCTGCCACCTAGACTTCCTTACTTTTAATATTCTATTCTTTACGTACAGAATCTAACTACTATACAAGTTTATCATTGTAATTTGATAGTTTATTTATGTCTAGTTTTAAAACACTAGAAGCCTACTAAGACACTGCTAATGCGTCCTAATAGGCTTCAATGTTGTTATTTGCTATTTTAAGCTCTTCTGAGAGCCTATTAGCTTTATTGTGGTAAATTATACCAGAAGCTAACAAAAAGGTTACCAGAAGCCCTAAAATAGTGTTAAGCAGCAGCTTGTAATTCTTCTTTACTTTTGTTATTATTTGAATCAGCTGCATCATTGTTTGTTAAATATTCTTTTAAATATGTTTTTATTTCTCCAAACTTGCCTTGTATATAAATAGAAACTCCATATATACTGGCTGAATAAACTAGGGTTTGAGCAACAAACCCTAGTACTCCAGTAGATATTTCACCCTATTGTAAATACTGTATCCAAGTAAGAGCCTAACCGCTTAAAAACGCGAGACATGCGGTTGTATACTAAATCTTCTCACGCCATGTTCCTGTTATTTTGCTCATTTAATCTCAATTGTTACCTTTCCTTTGGCGCAAGCATCCTTTATAATTGGATAAAACTTCGCTATGGTAGCTTTTGAGTTAAGGACCATTCCAACCTTTTTATTTTCACCAAGCAGCAAACAACCTTCGGTGTGATCACTTGAATTCCCATTGTGTATACGGATACCTTCAAACGAAGGAACATTCATAAGCTATGGTGTATATTTCTTGAATCTAGGTGAATACGTCCACTTAATCTCGTACGTACCGTACGGAATAGCAGTTTTACCTTTAATCTTTTTCTCTCCGTTATCAAACTTACCGTTCTTATTAAGATCTCTTACGGTATCTTCAAGAGTATCGCAGAAATACTTATTATCTATATATAGCTTACCAATTGTATAAGTTGGTTTTAAAGCTATTCTTTTTAATGTTAACTTCATAATAATTAAGCTTTATAAACACCCTTTGCTGTTATAGTATAACTTGTGGAATCATTTTTATCTTTACGAAGATATTTCTAATCATTAGTTACTGCAGTTGGAAGATTATTAACTGTTGTAGTTAACGACTTTAATGAAGATTCCAAAGTTGATACTCTTGTTGATAAAGAATTAAGATCTGATATTAGAGCAAATTTACCTTTTATTTTAGACCAGAGCGTATCTAGTCCTAGCTTATCAAGTACTTGCATATTAATATGTCTTATAAACTACTGTAGATGCACATGGGAAGAATAGTAGCTCATACATCTTTGTGTATCTTTCTATAGGTATTACACTAGGATCATTACCGTTATATTCAACTCCATCTAATTCTATAGCGGTAAAATCTTTTGTGATGCTAAATATTTTCTAATGTATCTAATAGTCATTATTAACGTGACTAATAAAATTGAAATTTAATGTATGACTAGATGTTTTTTCATCGGAACCTGCATTTGAATTATAAATATTACCATACTAGTTATACTTGCATAGATATAGTGTAAAATATCCTTTTGCTACGTTATTACTTTGAAAAAGGTATTCAAAATACTTGGTTTTTACATTTGCTCCAGTGATTAAAATTTTTGTATTTTTTCTACTTTGACCAGAATAATTTTCGATACTATATGTAGGATAATAATCATAAATTCCTTTTTGTTTAATATTTGTATAAATTATATGATTCATATTACAAAGAACGTAATTATGATCGATATTAGAGATATAGTCGCTATACTCTACACCATTAGTAAAATTCGCAATTTTTACATAACCTTTACAAATGTGTATAGCATTAAATAAAAATACATAATCAGAATTTTCGTTTTTTATAGATATTGACAACTCGTAATTATCATTACTTGAATTTTCCGATTTTGGATATACCTAATATTTATCAAATTCTTTATTATTAATGTCCTATTTGCTAATATTTATCACAAAATTATCAACATTGCCATTTTCTGAGAATGTGTAATTAATTTTTTCTGACGAAACAACGTTTCCTTTGGAGCCAATTTTATCCCTATGCGCATTTATGTAAAAATACTTTGATTTATCACTACCGGTTTCGTTGTAGTCAAACACATATCCGCAGTTATCTACTTTTGTGTCTGACATTAAATCTGATTTAACATCATATACATCTTTGTATGTATATGTATCGGATATTGTAATATTTGCAGTGGCTGTAACACTATTATTTATTATCACTTTATAAGTAGCTAGGCCTTCTTTATCTGCATAAATTATAGAATTTTCTATATGCGCAAAATCTGATCCAGATACTATTTCGTACGTTACGGAGTCTATCGTTGAATTTGATGGCGTAATATTATATGTCAACTATTTTGATTCTCCAACATTAATAGTTATATCTTGTATAGACACACCTGTCGGATCAACTCTGTTGCTAGCCCATTCAAAATAGCACACATATTCACTACCGTCTCCAGCAACAATAGATGTCATATGTTTGCCTGCTGCATCAAGTAATGAGTCTATATCAGACTTTGTAGCAAGTTCTCCACCAATATTGGTAGAACCTTGCACAAACGTACCATTTATAATAGCTTTAGCTTCCTCAATAGAGAGGTATTCATAATTATGCTTGTAACTTGATTCGTTCATAAATACCTCCTTTATTAAGCCATTTTAATAACATGTGTAGCCTTAACTTGTTTGTTATCCTTAGGTTTGATATACTCCGTGCCATCTTTCTCCCACAAGCAGCTATCCTTGTATTCCTTAAGTATAGAATCCTTTAAGTCTGATAATAGCTAAGTAACTTCTGCTTTGCTATAAGTCTAACTCTTTGTGTACACATCCTACTTAGTGTAAGTATTGTTATTTATCTAAGATAACTTGTCATCAATCTCTGACTTATTATACACATCGCCCTTAGCGTATACTTCAGACTTAGTATAAGATGTATTAGTTGTAATACTCTTAATGTGATTGTTTATAGACTCATTACCATTAATCACCTAATCTACAGCAGAAGTAATCCATTTACCATTACTATAGATAAGAATATTATTTTCAGATGACGTAGGTAATACGTACTGTAATAGGCTCTTAACAAGACTAACTGTGATTACATCAGTGCTAGCCTAGCCTGATGGTGATGTAGCTAATCTCACACTACCATATTTAGTTGTAGTAGCATTAGGTACATCAAGATTGCCACTAACAGATAGGTTGTTAAGTACGGTATCACCATCTACTCTAAACAAGCCGCCATTCTCTACCTTCAACAAGTTGTGAACAACTAGATTGTTTGTATCAATATTAAGCGCCTGGAATGTACCCATTACTTCAATATCGTTTGTAATAATCTTATGGTCAACAACTAATCCATTAGGAGTGCCATGAGCTCTAATAGTACCATTGAATGTAGCCTAATCCTGAAACGTAGAAGAACCTTTAACAGAAAGAGACTTATCTACAGACATGTTACCCTAGAACGTAGAATCACCAGTAAATACTGCCGACTCGAAAGTAGGGTTCTTAGCAAACTTTGTAAAATCATCACGCATAGATCTGTTTACAGATGTCTAGTCTTTTTTGTAATAAGAATCCCAGATCTATTCAGCATCAGCAACAATGTTTTCTGTTGTGACATTCACAAGCTTGCCGTATATTTTAATATCTTCTTTCTTTGCTTCCATAATTATTAGGCTTCAAGTTTAATATAAAAAATATCGCCACCAGACTTTGTATTAGCGCTCATAGGGTTAGGACAGCAATAATAATACTTGCTATCATTCAACTTCTACTGATACTTTGTAAGTGGTACATAAATGGCTGAATTTAAATCAGTTGTGCCATTGTCTGTGATATTTGCGGCATATGCAATAGGTCTACGTGTAACAATCCAAAGATACTGACCATCTTTATCATTCTCTACTTGCACAGGCTTTGTTAGATCATCTACCTTCTTAAGATTGTCTGTATTAACAGATTCTACGCCAGTAGCTGTATAATATTCTTGACTATTATTTTCGTAAGATTGATCAGTCCTATCAAATCCGTTTTCTGTATCACTCTCAACATTAGTCGCAAAAGGTCTAACAGGAAGATAACCAATGTAATCGTAATCTCCACCGACAACAGTTACATTAAATCCGGTTGTAATATCGTTGTTCTTAGCCTTTACAGTTACGTAAGTACTGCTCGTATTCTCCTGATTAATAGCTCTGATAATACCAGTTTCCTCTTCAATTGATATAACACTAGACTTAGTAGCAACGAACTGAAGTTTCTCATAAGGCCAATTACTAGGAGTATACTCGAGTACAGAACCATTCTCTAATTCTACTTCTATGATATAGTAATGATCTTTCTTGTCTTGCTCTCCAAGTCTAATCTGATTACCGCCGTACAAATACAAGTCGTGAGTCTTAACTCTGATATCAATAATATTCTTATTAAGAATATCGTCTTTATCAACATCAAGTGTAATATCACCACTAGCGCCTGTATTGTCGTTTACAAGCATAAGAACTTCGCCATAATCCATTGTATATGTGTGAAGGTCAGTTTTACCCCAACCTGGCTCATACATTTCTGCCACAACAACTAATTTGTATACACCGCAGAAGAGTTGGTCTGTAGCTGGGAAATAACACTGAATACTATTAGCTTTAGGTAATACCTTTGAATAAGCTGTATAACAGAATTTGTCATCATATCCAGCAAGTACTCTATCAAATGGTTTGTTATATGCCGGCGGCATACAAGGAGCTCCTGCGCAAGGATTACAACCTCTACCACTTAATCTGCAATCATGATGATATGGTCTTCCGCACCATGGCTCCACATGATATGTAGGACAGCCACATCTGTTAAAACATGGATGACCGTACATGTGTGGATCATTACAGCAAGTTTCACCTGTGTAAAAATCTGCTACTGATGTATTAATCAAATAACATGCTAGCTTTTTGATACTAGCCTAATCATACGTTCTAGGACCACGAAGAGTTAGATTTAATCTAATATCGTTTCCAATTCTAATTTTCTGCATATTATAATATGTTTAAAAACAAAAAACCGAGATGAGGCAATAACCTCACCCCGGCATTTAAATTAATACTTTGTACCGTCGTACGCAGTTGAATTGCTAATTGGGTTAGCAATGTTTTGACGAGCAGCGACAATCTTACTCAACTTAGCCAAAATACCTTCGCCGATTTCAGCTGCAGCAATTTCAGTACCGTTGTTAGAAGCATAAATCTCTACTGTCTGTTTTGTTCTACGCCAGAGATCGTCAGCTGTACGATACTGGTTCTCGAACTCGATGGTAATACCACCATAGTGGTTATCAATATTTGTAACCATCTTAGGCTGTGGATCAAACCAGCAGCAACGATGAAGTACACCCTGATAATCAAATGCTGAACGCTCGCGATCACGTACAAGCTTTGCAGAAGCTGGATAGGTTACACCTTCCTGCTTAACAAACTTAACACCAAGATCATACTTGTTATTAGCTGCCCAACCTGGAGCCTGTGGGTTCATCCAATATGCATTTGCGTCAAAACGAACCTTAGCATAAAGATTCTCCGTTACAGGCTGTTCGTCATCGTCGTACTTCATAGCCTCAAGTACAAGTTTTGTACCATTAATCTTTGCATATACACGCTGGCGTTTTGAAGCACGTACGATATCCTTAACAAGACCCTGCATGATATTTTGAATACCATCACCAGGCATTGTTACATAGCTATAAGATTCTGTCCACTTACGATAACGCATAGGCATATCCTTGAAAGTAAGACGAAGAACTACAGGACACCCACCTGCTGCAAGAATATCTAATGTCTCTGCAGGAATTGTAGAGAAATCAATTGAGATTGTATCCTCTGTATCATCCTTATAATCAAGCTTTGTAATAGACTTAACATCAGCTGCATTGATAATATTTGACCACTTAACAACAGGAATATATGTTACATTACCCATCTTATCGGCCTTCTGAAAACTATCACTTGTAATAACACCAATCTTAAATCTATCACAGTTCTCGTCAACCGCATAAATGTCTTCAACAGCTGAACCATCCTGAGCGGCTGGATCGCAGTTCATAAATACGAGCTTACCAACCAAATCTTTAAGTTCCTCTTTCTTTTGCTTACCTGCAAGCTCTTCCTTTGTAGCGAGCTTATCGCCACCCTTATTTGATACCAATACGGTATTTACATATGTAATCATAATATATTAATTTTTTCTACTCACCCCACCTAATAATACTGGACCTAACCAGCCGGGCTTTCCACGTTAAAATTATTCTGAACTACGTAGTAGCGTAGCTTTTATTCTTGAGTACTAACTTCCTGAGTTATAGTTCTATATCTTTCATCTTTCTTATTTTCAAGATACATCTATGCTGCTATTTTAATTATCTCAGGCATTATAATATCCTCGAAATCATTGTACTCATCATATGGCTTTTCGAGGGTTATTTCTTTAGGCTTACGAAGATATCCTAATGAATATTTATATATCTTATAATTCTTATCTGTTAATAGTTTGCATCCATCATTAACACGAACTCTTAAAGGTCTAGCTCTGTGATATCTATAATGGAAATCTGTTAAACTATTTGTTACTCTGTACATAAAACTATCCTGTGTGCACTCAAACATACATGTATTAATCTTATTGTGGTTTTGCAAATCAGATATAATTACATCTTCGTTTAAAGCAAACATGAAATCATCAGGATATTGTACATAATATGACGTATAAGATGGCTCTGATTCATCTATCTACATATTATCATTTTGATAACTAATAGTATTGTAGAGCTTAATTAAATCATTCCTACGCTTTTCATTTTGTTCATACGATGTGCCATGAACAACATCTCCGTTAAACCTAACTTTTACAAATTTAGCAACAGCCTAATTAAGCCAAAACAATGATTCGTCGGTAGAAGGCTTTTGCACTGGGTCGTCGAATTTATTAATTTCTCTTTCAAGTCCAACCAATATATCTATATATCTCATTGTTTATCCTCCTATTCTTGTCTTTGTTGTTGCTATTGTTGCTATTTATTTCCAAGCTACAACCTGAACTTATACTAAGTTATATACATATCTACTGCTCCAGATACTATATCTTCAAAACAACTATAAGGAAGTTCGCAGTAACTATGAACTGCTCCAGCAGACATATCGTTATCATTAAACTTCATTACATTAAATGCATATGGTGAACAATAATATGTAAGATTTATATTTGATATATGAGTGTACGTATCATGTATAAGCCTAATAGTGCTACTTTGATTAGCCTAATCTAATATAACTAAAGGTTTCTGTAAAATTCCTTTCTAGTTATATGCTACATCTAAAAACCTAACAGCTACATCTTGTTTAATTGTGACGTTATCAAGATATAGTGAAGTTTCTAAAGTTTTATTACTTTTGTAAGTTCTATCCACGACACTATACGACGTAATGTACATATAGTAGTCAGTAGGAAGCATAAACTCTAACTGACAATTATCTATTTCATTTGAAGGCTTGATGTCCTCATGTCTAATAAGCTTAGATAATATATCGTGGATTTTATTATCTTGCCTAGTACCACTTTGTGTTTGACCTTCTGTTATATACAGAGTCTTGACGTACTAGGATTGATATTCACTTAAAAACGAATATATTGTATCCGTGTCTAGTTTTTCCTATAAAGCAAACTATGGATACATTTCTGTTATTCTTCTTTCAAACTCTATACCAAGTTTTCTAGTTTGTTCTTGCGTCATGATTCTAGTGGTCTAGTATTTAATTTAGTAGATAATCTACTGGATTCTACAATCTCAGTAGACATTATAATCGCTAAGTTAACAAGCTCTTCAGCCATTGTGTCGTTTATTTCTAGTTCTGTATCCCCAAAATCAACAAGACTAGTTCCTTTTATAAATTTCGCTGGAGCCTTTATATATGTTAAATCTAGTAACATATCGCCTTCATTGCTTTTAACGTCATACGGATCAATTAAAACATGTATAACATTACTATCTATATAACATACAGGGTTTTTAACCCAAGGTAGATTAGTCGATGTAGATTTAAATTTATTAGCACTGTCATGCGATACAAGATCTACGTGTTGTATTATATGCTTCTAATTATCAATTGAGCTATTATTAGCATTCAATGATATAATACTAGACACATAATATAAGTAATCCTATAAGTTTATATTGTAAATATATTCGTTTGTAACAGTGCTGCTATGTTCCCCGTGTAATGAAGCTTGTTTAATTAGCGGTCTTAAATCTTCAATTGCTTTAACATCAGATTCAAAAGCTGACCTTCGTTGGTTATTTCCTGTTAATTTTTGAGCTATTAAAGCTAAGTATGCTTTATCTAATATTGTAGCAATCTCATATTCAGTTAGCGACGGATATGACGAAGTTATATTTGCCTTGTCATATTCAATCATAAACTTAGTATAAATATCACTGTGCGTCATACGTCGTTAGTTTTATTATTTATTCTCAACCTGGTTCATGATTGAGATCTTTAAGTCTTGATTTTTCTTTGCGTCCAAATATGCAATACAGTCTTGTAATGAATCTGCAAGCATCTCTGAACCATAATAATATTGCGTCCTATCCTTGCGGATAATACCTTTAGCAATTGCACTCTCAATCAAGAACTCTGTTTCTTTTGTCTTATTATTAACCCATTTATCGAAGAAGTTCTTAGGCTGTTTATCAACCAAGGAGAATAATGTAGACTCAACAAGTTCATTAGACATTGTATCAGCTGTAACGCCAAATAATCTAAGGCATTTACGCATCTCTTCAAGCGACAACTTACCAAACGCGATGATAGCGTCTCTACGAAGCTTGTTAATCTTATTCTTCTCAATAGCTTCAGCTTGACGATTGATTAACAAATAATCCTTGCCAGCATTAAGCTTGTCAAGTGATGTAGCTACTCTTTTATGCCCTTCAAGGAATTTAATAATCATAGCTTGACGAGGAAAAGAATCATCAAGGATAGTGCTTTTTGCTCCTACTTTAACACTAAATGTAAGCCAGAATGGTGAATTTTTAGAGAGATGGCCTTCTGGATAGCCAAGCTCCTTTTCAAATTTCTTTTCATCCTCAGGTGTTAAACCTGTGTATATCGACCCGGATCTGGTATAATAAGGAGCAATGTAATCAAAACAATGCTTATACTTCAATAATCCAGCCCAGGGATTTTTCTTTCTAATCTTTAATTCAACTACCATAATTTTTCAATTAGTTGTTGCAATGCCAATCTCCCGCCCATTAAGGACGGGGTTGAACATTGTAAATTTTAATATATAATATTAGAGCTCAGCTGCTCTGTTCTCAACTGCAATAGACTCCTGGTCTTCAGCGTCACAGTACAAGATACCGCAAGACAATGGGTTTCTCAACATGATACCCTCCTCGCCGAGGAAGTGTACCTGGTAACCATCGCGGCTATTAGAACGCATAGTATTGATGTTATTTGCATAGCCATTAGGCAATACGGAACCACCAGTACACCACTGTACAAACTCACGACCCTTACGGCATACCTTAACGATGTTAGCCTGACCATCACGACGGCCAAGGTCAACGAACAAGAATGTGTAAGACATCAATGGTTTACCTGTCAATGGGTGAAGTTGACGGAACATTTCCATATTATCAAACATAGCACAGCGTTTAACTGTCAACTCAATACCATTGGTCATCTGATATGTAGTAAACTGACCACCAAGGGTTAAGTTCTGACCAGAACCTGTAATAAAGTGTGTGTCAATCATGTTGAAGCTAGCCGCCTTCTCCTTGAGGATACGGTCGAACTCTCTAATACCCATCTCGCCAGTCAAAGCAACGAACTTACGCTCGTTAGTACCGATGATATTGTAGCAGAGATCAAACAAGTAATCCTCGAACAACTCTGTAGTCAGCTTTGTGTAGTAACGTACGTTGGCTGGAGCAATTTGCTCGAACAAACCTGCAGAGATTGGAACGAAACGACCATTAGTACCCTTCAAATTATAAGTACCATCTGCATTACGGTTAGAGTGAGCGAACAGCAACTGCTTCTCCTCTCTCTTCTTCCACTCGCGAAGAGCCTTCCAATACTGATAGTCAGACCACAAATAAGACTTCTTACCTGTCTCAGGATCAGTCAAAGCGATAGCCAATACTGTAGAGTAAGCATCACCAGTGATATCGTAAGTAAGACGCATAGTCATCAAGCTATTACGCATCTTAAATGGAGTCTGATAGTTGATGATATCTGCCTCATCACTATACTCCTCGTATGCAGAACCGATACGGTCTACCTGACGGCCTGGGAGCAAATACTCACAAGGAATATAAGAACCCTGGAAGCCTTCTGCTACGTAGCACTCATATACCCATGTGCTACCATCCTGATATGGAGTACCATTTACACGTACCTGGAAGTTTACATTGTCAAATGCAAGGATTGCACCAGGTCCGACAAACCCGATAATTCGGTGCCGGTCGCTAATCGACACCCGCCAGCACCCTTGCGATGCCAGCTGCTTTACATCTCTGTAAAGTTTAGACTATATCTTCATCCATTACTGGATGTTTCGCATTTCGCTTCGCTTGAAGCTACGCCACAATCGGCTAGTCGTTGAACCTTCAAGTATTCAGAATCAACTCTAAGACCTTTAAAGAAGCCATTTATAACATAAGCGCCAGTATTTTGATACTTTGCTAAAATTGCGTAAACATTTTTAACGGAACATTTAAATTGTTTTGCGACTTGTCTAATTCCAATTATTGTAAAATATTTTCCATTGTAAACATTTGTAAATGTGTACGCTTTGCATATTTTATAAGTTCCATCAGATTTTCTATTTCTGAATTGATGGAGTCTTCCATTATCTAGAGAGTAATGTATGTTTTCATAATTTGTACACCACTCTAAATTATCTAGGCAATTATTGCTTCTGTTAAAGTCTTTGTGATTAACCTGTGGAAGATCATCTGGATTATCAATAAATGTTTCTGCTATTAAACGATGTACTCTATACTCATATCTTTTACCATCATTAAACAAACATACTCTTTCATATCCATCCATAGACATACGTGGTTTTAAAAATTTATTTCTAAGTAAAGAATATATTCTTCCATCACTGTATGCCAAATATTTATCTTCCCAACCTTTTATGGGTTTTACTAATACTTGCTTGGCTGCTGATTGTCCATTTTTTATATTATTCATATATCTATAATTTTTAATTTAACTCTATGGTTTAAAATTCTTTAGGAGTTTCCAGCAATTAACGAAATTAATTATTCTAACAGTTGCCTGTTAGCGTGGCTCAGACTAGTGCTAACCACTTCTCTTCCAAGCCAAGATAAATAGGAGTCTGATTAATACCTGGAGTCAAACCATCCGTAATTGACTTAGGAGTGATCTCCTTGCCGTTCCACTTAGCATAACGGATATTAACAGCGTGGTCAGCATCAATCATTACAGACCACTCATACTCTCTGTTTTCGATAGTCATGGTTGAGCCAAGACCACCAGTAAGCAAGTCGATGGTAGTTGAAATACCATCATCCTTTGTACCAAAAACCAATGACAACAAGCCTGCTACCTCATGAGGCTTTGTAAGCATTGCGTTAGCAATCATGTTTTCATCTACCAAATCAGCAAATCGCTTACCACGGTAGAGCTGAAGATTATTTAATAAAGAACTTGTATTATTCATAATAATTTAATTATCTCATCATAGGTATTTTGACGCGATATCCCATGCTTGAGGTTGTTTTTCATGCCCAACATTATATGATGTATGATTTTTAGTTTGATGTTTGAGCATCTATCTAAGTTTACTTGCAGCAGATGTCTGACCATTGCGCTGTGCTTCACCCAGCAAAGCATCACCTTTCATTGTGAAGTAAGCGGACTCAAGAAGGTTGTTCACAAGGTTACCATTAAAATCTTTTTGATATTGTGTTAAACCATCTGCATCAGTTCTAGTTATGTAATCATACAAGGCTTTTCTATCCTCCTTTGGGATAGATATACCCCTGATATTTGTAAGACCATTAATACTTGTTGTGAGGTCATTCATAAACTGAGCAGCCTGTTGTTCTTGAGCTTGCCTTTGAGCCTCCTGTTGCTGAGCCAAGTACTCTTGCTGTTGCTATTCATACGCCTTAAGGTAATTTACAGCATCAGTTGCTTCATCTTCGAGCATGTCAGCATCTTCATAGCGCTCAATCTTGCGACTAATTTGTTCATCACTCATACCTTGCAATTTGTAATAGTCACGAACAACTGCTTTCTAATTAGATTCGTCTTCCATGTCAATATTATCAAGAGACATAGATTTCTGTTGAGTTTGATAGAAGTCTTCAAATCTGCCACCATTCTTTACATACTAATCAAGTTTAGCAATTCTGTCATCAGCATATTGTGGTGTAGAATTCTCGTCTACTACATCTTTAATATAGTCTACTAAATCTTCTACTGATTTAGGCTTCTCATTTTCATCAACAGACCAACCATTTGCTTCAGCGAATGCGTCAAAGAAGGCTCCAATTTGTTCTGCCTCTCCAGGATCTGCTGTATGATCATTGTTAGAATCATCAACGTTGTCGTCAATGTCATCATCGTTATCCTATTCGTTGTTATCAATGGTTGTTGTAGACGTGTTATTTAAAATATTATCTGGCACATCCGAATCGTCGTCGTGTGCGTGTGGATCGCCAGTTACATTCTTATTGTCTTTGTCTTTATCCTCAGTTGACTTGTCGTCATCTGGATTATCTAAATTGTCAACATCATCATTAGGGTCATCTAATACCTGATCAATCACATCCTGATTGTCGATATTTGTTACGCTATCGCCACCTTCCTGGCTACCATATCCCAAAGAGGATAAAGCGTCTTCAAAATCACCTAATGGATTTTTCTTTCTTCTTGCCATAATTATAATATTATAACTAAGTTAATATTTTTAATTGTTGTACGCTACACGGGAATCGAACCCGTGTAATGTTTAATGTTTCCAACTTGCTGCATTATGCGCAAAGTTTGCTTTCTTTCTCATAGCTGCGCTATACTTACTTGGATTCCTTAAAACCTTATTGGCGAAGCCTTGGACACTCATACCATGCTATTTAGCCGCTTTTGTAAATGTACCACGCTTAAATTTCTTTATATAAATATCTTTACCAGAATTAAATTTTCTTTTATTTGTTGGTATTTCGTTTCGCTTTACTATGCCAACATTTTCTCTAAACTGACTCTCTACCGGCGAAGCAGGATTGTATACAACATTCTTATAATGTCCATCAAATAGCTATTCTCTAGACTGCGCATTACTGAATGCGTCTAACAGATCTTCCGGAAGATCTTTTGAATTTAAAATATCAATGTCATGTACCTATGATGTGTATTTCGGCCTAAGAACATAATCCATAAACTAATAATCTTTTAGTCTCGGCCTACTACCTTTTGCAGCAGCTTCTAGTAAAGCCTATTCAAATTCACTACCATAATCTCTAGGTTTTTCTAAAAGAAATCTTCCGGTTTTTCTTGCATTGGCATTTTTCTACATCAATTCAAATGCTTCCCGAAGTTTCTAATTAGTATTCTGATCAAATACCTAAATATTCTTTGTTGGAACTTTTATGTTTTCTCCAAACGTAAAAGTGTCAGAAGGTCTAGTGGATATAACATTTTTACCAAGTAAACTTTTACCAGGAAATCTAAGTATCGGTCTAGTACTCCAATCTCCTCCAGCATTTGGAAGAACAGGATAATCTGTAGTAAAATTACTTATTAATGGGCTTGTATCACCAGATTCATAAGCAAACCTACTTTTTATTGGAGATACAGTTGTGTACTTCTAACTCATATCAGGTAAAACACTATATCTTCTATATAAGTCTGGAAACTATGCATCAAATCCGTATTTTAGTTTACCTCCAATGTATCTAAGATATTGGGCATTAGGATTGTCGCTAAAGTATATTTGTTTTGCGACATTTTTTATTTCTGGTAAAGCCTTTCCTGCTACTGGAACCATTCCAAGAACACCGTATGGATTCCCCTCTGACAATTCCTTTGCACCTCTTAATGCAAAATACATATCAGCAGCAGGCTATGTTGTTGGATGCAAAGCAAGTGCAGTCATTCCGCCATCTATCGCATCAGCTGCTTCTCCTTGCCAAGTTTTCTAATACTGAGCATTCTATATATCTTTCTTCGTCTAAAGATCAGACATGTATTTACTAAATGCAGCATCACCAAGATATTCTCTAAGATCCCTAAGTTCACGGTTGCGTTCTGCTGCATCTACTTTAGAAAGATCACGCTAATTGATATTTACTGATGGTAACCGCCTATTAACACGCTCTCCTGTTTTTAGTATATCTTCTCCTGTGTACGGATCGTGGCCAACAATATCTCTAAGATAAACCATTCTAGCATCATCTCCAGTATCAAACTTAGGTAGTTTTAACTTCTTTCTAAGCTACTTCTCAGCTATCTGCTGTTCTGCTTCAACCTATGCTTTTCTTCTACGCTTAATCTTACGAAAGAGCTTATGACGCC